>Ga0256842_1003264_pt1 | contig 10947 bp, 9 predicted proteins | sample 4559240metaG_FD_185973 | JGI IMG/M metagenome (GOLD analysis project Ga0256842, IMG submission 185973) | Hydrothermal vent microbial communities from Guaymas Basin, Mexico - 4559-240 | ecosystem: Environmental > Aquatic > Marine > Hydrothermal vents | place: Mexico: Guaymas Basin | collected...
TAATATTTAATTGTCGATTGATGATAAAGGATTGTCATGTATGAAGATGAAATTTTCATATTTTTGCTTTTGTACGCATTTTTTATAGGATTTGTTATGGGGGGTAATTTTTTCTTTTTGAGGAAATAGCTCTCCCAATCCATTTAGTCTGTCGAGAAATAGTTTTAATTCAAACTAAAAAGGGATGTTAACAAAATAATATTAAAAAATAATATTTTAATGGCATTTTGTCAGCCATTTTTTTAGGAAAGAATAGTTGGAAAATACCCAAATTTAAGATAAAAAATCAATTATCGGAAATTCAAAAACACAAAAACTGTACCAGTTTTTATTTCCATCTACACCATCTTCCGTAGATTAATCTAGTAAATGCAGGGTTAGCCAGTTATTCCTTATCAGATACACCAAATAACGACAGCAAACTATTAGTCTCACCTGTTTCAAATCCTTCATCTATAGGCAAATCTTCTTGCTTAGCCGCTGCTTGAGCTAATTGGTCACATCGTTCATTTTCAAGATTACCTGCATGACCTCTTACCCACCGAAATTCTACATTATGTTCGTCACATAACTCCAACAACCGTACCCAAAGATCTACATTTTCTGCTTTATGTTTTTTCTTTCGCATCCAACCGTTTGCTCGCCATCGCTTTGCCCATCCCTTTGCCATACTATTTACGACATATCTAGAATCGCTGTAAATCACAGCTTGGCTTATGCGTTTTAATGCTTGCAAACCAACAATACAAGCCATAATTTCCATACGGTTATTTGTCGTTTCTCTATATCCCCCGGATATTTCCTTCCGATATTTTCCATATCTAAGCACAACTCCATAGCCGCCTGACCCAGGATTCCCAATTGATGAACCATCAGTAAATATCACCACTTTGCCCATCTCAAGATCATCATTAACGTTCTTTGACAGTGATACTGACGATTCGTCTACCACTAAATCGAACAAAGCGGGAACAAAGTTAGGCAAAGATTGAGTATCTAACTCCTTGAGCCATCTCGCTGCTTCTTCCTTAGAGTAAAACCCTTTGTAAATTGCATTTGAAAAATTATCTATTTGCTCTAATGCTCCACCGTTACCAAACCATTTATAATAAATTCCAGGTTGGTGCCCATGAACAACTACATAAATACTTTTCTTATTCTTTCCCATAAGCAATTGATACCTTTTCAACAACCTAACATAATATTAGGTGTACTAATGAAAATAGCAAAGTTGGTTCTTCATTACTACCTAATCTATGTTGCTTGTTAAATGTTATTTGTTCACTATTATTAAATTTATTCATCTTTCCACCTTGATTAATCGCAGAACTATAAATCATTGCAGTTTTCACATTTTCATACACTAATAAATCATGCGTTGTTCTTGCTTCTACAAAATCTTGCCGATAACGTTCTGCGGATATGAGAAGTTGCCGCCGGGAGCTTGCGACCAGAGGCAATTTGGGAGAAGGCTGACTTTGTCAGCCGAAACATCATATCCGCTGTTATGTGCTGGGCAGAGCACTTACTTGTTTGTCTTCAACTCCCGCCCCCCTCTTCAGCCGAAGCACAGGACGTGCGGAGGTGTCCTTTTCAAAAACGAAATTATATTGATCTTTGAAATCTTGATAAATCAATGTTCTATCGAAAACCTGTTTAATTATAGCATCTGCAATATTCCACATAAGTACAGGTGGGATTGCATTACCTAATGCTTTATATTGTGCTGAATCTGTGCCCACCAATTGAAAACTATCAGGAAACGATTGAATCCTAGCAACCTCTCTAGGGAGAAAACGTCTATACTTGCCATTAGTAATTAAAACTGGATCAGTACTATTTAGTGAGACCTTAGCTAAATGTGCACCAACAGTGTTACATGGCCGTTCGGGATCTTGAGCTCTTCCTTTATTCATTGCTTTATTAGAGTTTAGGAGTCCTTGGACAGCTCTCTCACTAAAGAAATATTTTTCAGGTATTTCATTGTCTGGGAACAGCACTCTCTTTAATGGAACATGAGAATCTAAATAATTACCCATGGGGAAATGAAAATTATAATTTAGGTCTTTTCTTATTCCAACTATAAAAACTCTTTCTCTTTTTTGCGGTACTCCAAAATTTACAGAATTTAATAATTTCCAATTCACAAAATAGCCAGCATCTTCAAAATTTTGTATTATTAATGGAAAGGCTTTTCTATTATTAGCAGATAATATACCTTTTACATTCTCTGCAATGAATACTTTTGGTTGTTTTTTCTTGAGTATTCTAACCATTTCAAAAAATAACTTACCCTTTTCATCTTTATAACCTAGTCTTGGCGGATTCTGTGCAACGATAGAAAAAGATTGACAAGGGAACCCTCCAGTTAGAATATCATGATCTGGAACATTTGATCCTTTAATATTACGTATATCATCATTTATACATTTTATATTGAAATTCTTATTAAATATTTCACAAGCTGATTTCTCGATGTCATTTGCATAAACGATTTCTGTATTGAGTCTTCTATAGTGTTTTCCTAAAAAATTAAACCCACCTTCGAAACCTAGATCAGTTCCCCCACAACCACTAAATAAAGATGCAACTTTGATTATTTCCATGATAAAAGCTCCTGAAATTCACCGCTAACTTCTGGATTAAATGTTATTTCCATTCCCATTTGTCTGTTAAGCATCATATCAATTTTGTTATCTTTATACAGTTGATCGGGATTTTGCAAAATGTATAACTTTTTTGCTTCTTTACTAATGTACAGCCTATATACAAAATATCTATCAGATAATGATTTGGCAGTATTCCATTCATTTGGTGTCAAATGAAATCTATGAAAAGAGATATTCTTATTGCTTATAGTAGTTTTTACTTCTATATACCTTTTCCTTTCATCCAATTCTACTGACTGAAGATCATAGCCAACTGCAAATGACGTAGGAATCAATTTAATCAAATGCAGTAGGTCTTCTCTCCCTCCCAAGGAGATACGTTTGCATTCATGACCATAAGCCAAGCTTTCACCCAAATCTCCAATTTCCTTTGTTCGTAGATTATTGGATTCTGCTCTTCTAAGCAATTCAGCATAACTATGTTGCATATTATGATACTGTTCTTCATCTTCAGAAATTAGAGCAAGAATATCTGTTATAAAAAAGTTTACATCTACTGCTTGATTTACAAATTCAAACCATGGGACCTGGGCATCTCGAATATCATCTATATTTGCAGTTCGAGTTTTAATCATATGGTCATAATTAGTAAACCATTTTGGGTTATTTATAAAAAAATCTATTGTATTTTGCTCCAGACTATTTAAATAAAATTGTCCATTGTACGATTTTAGGAGATTAGCTATTACCATATAGTCTAAAATATCACCAGCATAGCGAATTACATCACCAGTCCAATCATATTCTAATCTATATTCCTTATTTTGTAAGAATCTTTCAACAGTTGCATTAATACTTTCTAAACCTGAAGTAACTCTCAAGTCATTAAATAGTAAATGGGTTGCTTCTGCTTTTGAAATTCCAATATTTTTTCCTGTAACTTCTTTAGATTTTGTTAGTAGTTCTAAAATTTTGTAGGCTGGTTTAAATCTTATTCCATTTTCGATATATTTTTGTATTTCATGAGGTTTTACATGACCACCTGGGTATTGGAAAAAATAAAGAAATATTTTAAAAAACTGGACTAAATCTTGATTAACAGCTAAATCTATTGCTCTTTGAGATGCTTTTGTTATACCAACTTCTTTGTTCTCAATATAAAATCCAAATAGAGCTGAAATCTCAGTGCGCCAATTATTAATTGTTTTTTCTACAGCATTAAAATTTCCGGGAAAACGTCTAATAGCAGTATTCAAGTTTTTCTTAAAATCAGCACAGCTTTGCTCGCCTAATCTTTGAATTTCTTCAGCAACAAAAATTAATACATTTTCAATATTATTTTTGAATCTAGGTCTCACATGATGTATTCGAAAATAATATTTTTCTGGTACTTTATACATAGAATTATCCTAATATCCTTAATATCTCTTTTGCTAATACTGAAGCAAGTATGGGAGGGACAGCATTACCGACTTGTTTTTCTTGATCTGATTTGTTCCCTAAGAAAATATATCTATCCGGAAATGATTGTATTCTTGCTGCTTCTCTTACAGTTGGGACTCTATTGAATTTGTAATGAAAATGGTGACGGTGCCCTGTATCTATTGTGAAACTAGGTTTTTTACTATTGAGCCTTGTCCATGCAATATTAACTTTTCTTGTATTTTTATATTGCTCTGGAAGATCTTTATAATTACCTCCGTCTGGTACTAAGCTAATAATCATTTTAGTTTTATCCGTGTGTTTTGTTACTACATGATTATATATACCTTTTGAACCTATTCTCATAGCTTTCTGATATTCAGATTTTGGTTCTACAGGATAGCCAGCTTCAGGCGTAATATCATCTTCAGGTAAATCAGAAATTGCCTCTTCAGAACTGATTAAGTTTTGTTTATATTTACTTAAGAAAGAAAAATCAAAATATTTATTCTCAAGAAAACCAATAAGAAAAAAACGTCTTCTATCTTGTGGTACTCCAAAATCAGAGGCCTTTAGGATATCCCAATTCAGTTTATATCCTACTGAACTAAAGTCCCTAAGAATTGATTTTAGAATAGCCCCTTTTCCTATTGAAGCAATATTGGGGACGTTCTCCATCAAGAATGCTTTTGGTTTTAAATCATTAACAAAATTTAAATATTGCTTATATAGTTTATTGCGTTCATCATCTATTATACGTTTTCCTGCAATTGAGAAACCTTGGCAAGGAGGTCCGCCAATGATCACATCAATAGTACTATTCTCTATAACATCTTTTGCTTTTATTTCTGAAATATCAGCATTTATTGTTTCGGTATTTGGATGATTTAATTTCAAAGTTTTAAGAGCAATATCCCAATTATCTATAGCATATTTCACCTCAAAACCAACATCTTTAAAACCAGAGGATAGTCCTCCACATCCAGAAAATAAATCTAAAACACTATAATTCTTCTGCACAAATAATATCCTTATATATTTTTTCAAGTTTAGAAGTATCATCAACTTCACATTCCCATATAACCAATATTCGAAAACCTAGCTCACGAAGTTTTTGGTAATTTTTTTCATCTCTTAAACGATTATTTTTTAATTTATTTTCCCAATATTCAATATTTGATTTAGGCAGATGGCTTTTCTTGCATCCTTTATGTGAATGCCAAAAACAACCATTAACAAATAATACAGTATGATATTTTTTGAAAACAAGATCCGGTTTACCTGGTAGAAATCCTTTAGAAAAGACTTTCTTAGAAATTTTACCATTTAATCGAAATCTCAAACCTTTGTTAAACAAATATTTCCTAACTAATATTTCTGGTTTCGTATTCTTTGATTTAATACGACTCATATTCCAGCTTCTTTTTTCTTTTGTTAAATGATCCATCCTCCTTATCCTTCGCCCGCCATGGACGGCGGGCGTCTCGGGGGCGGGTTCATTGTATCAAATTAATACTTTTTCATAAAGGTCTTGCTCTGCCTTGCACATAACGACTGTATATAGTTATTGTTCTTATACCGCCAAATTGGTGGGATAAAAACAATTGTTTATATTTTTCTTTTATCATTAAAGTAATTCCTCATACAAAAAAATCATCCATTGGATTTTTTATCTTATCAATTGCTTTTTTGGATACATGTGTATAGATTTCAGTTGTTTTTGAACTTTTATGCCCTAATAATTCCTGGATATACCGCAAATCTGTTCCTTGTTCTAGAAGATGTGTCGCAAAACTATGCCGTAACATATGTGGAGTAACCGTTTTTTTTATTCCCGCCTTTTTAGCAGCTTTCCTTAAAATATTTGCTATACTTGTCGCGGAATACCTACCACCGTTCAGCCCTTCAAAAAGATATTTTTTAGGATGATATTCCTTATAATACAGCCTTAACAATTGCAGTAAATTTTCAGAAAGTAAAGATATTCGGTCTTTCTTACCTTTCGCCCCATTGATAATAATGACCATTCTTTTTGAGTCAATATCGCTGATAGTAAGATTTAACAACTCACTTCTTCGTAAACCTGCCGAATATATCAACATTAAAATACATTTATGCTTCAGATTATTAGTTACATCAAAAATTTTCTTAATTTCATCTTTACTCAAAACCTTAGGTAACTTATGTCCTTTCTTCGGACGATGCAAGTCATAATATTGTTTATCTCTACCAAGAATCTTTTCATAATATAATTTAATAGCATTGATTCTTTGGTTTTGCTGGCTGATAGAAATATTCTTTGATTTTATAAGATCTAAAATATATGCGTTTATTTGGGCTGTTGTTATATTTGGAAAATCTTCATTTTTAAAATAGACACAAAAATCCTTAAAATAATTATAATATATGTCTTGGGTATTTTTGCTATATCTTTTCTGAATAAGAAAATCCTTGTATTGTTTCAAAATATTTTCCATATCAATTTTTTCTTCTTAATATATAACCGAATATTAGGTGTACTAATGAAAATAGCAAAGTTGGTTCTTCATTACTACCTAATCTATGTTGCTTGTTAAATGTTATTTGTTCACTATTATTAAATTTATTCATCTTTCCACCTTGATTAATCACAGAACTATAAATCATTGCAGTTTTCACATTTTCATACACTAATAAATCAGGTATTGTTCTAATAATTTAGGATTATTCTCTATCATACTTCTTTAAAATTCTTACCTCAACTTATGTGTATCACTTATTGCTGTTATACCGCCAATTGGTGTGCTACCAACAATTTTATATCTTTTTCTTTTATCATTTTTACAATTCCTCCAATTATTTTCAATAATTCCTTCTTACTTTTTATAGTCAAGATTTTTGTTTCAAATAGAAAGAAGGTTCATATCCGCAAAACCATATTATAGTTATCAATTCTTATATCCTGATAATCTGAAATCAAGTTCATCAGTCAATAGTTTTTAATTTTGGGAATTAATTTTATCTAATATGTTTCTGATATTTTCTAACGTGGGAAAAAATAATATTTTGGTGGCATTTTGTCAGCCATTTTTTAGGAAAGAATAGTTGGAAAATACCAAATTTTAGGATAAAAAATCAATTATCGGAAATTCAAAAACACAAAATACCGGATTATTTCATATTGGCGGATTTTTCCAAAAGTTAGTAAGTTAATTATTTTTTCTTACCAAAAATATTGGAAGAATAATTTATTAAAAAAAATATATTAGCTAAATTCTTGATATTACGTAAGATATAGTTGGTTAAAAATAAAAATTAGCAGAAAGGACATTAGATTGCTAAAAAAATATTTGCATTTTTTATTTTGAACATTATATTATTTTTAAAAATAAACGGAGGTAAGAAAAATGAAAGATTTAACAAGAAATTCAAAAAACGATTTTATCACAATGAAAACTCTTTTTGACAACTTCTTCAACAATTTCGAAGAAGCAGAAAGAAATCAAGATAACATAAGATTACCGGAAGTTGACTTAATTGAAAATGAAAAAAACTATGTAATAAAAGCTAATCTTCCGGGAATCAAAAAAGAAAATATCTCAATCTCAATCAACAACAATGAATTGATTTTGGAAGCTAAACAAGAAGAAAAGAAAGAAGAAAAAACAGATTCACTTTACAAATGTGAAAGATATTCAGGAAGTTACAAACGGGTTTTCGGTTTAACAAAATTATGTGATATCGACAAAATCGAAGCTGACTCTAAAGAAGGGGTTCTAACTATTAAAATTCCAAAGAAAAAACCAACTCCCGTTAAACAAATTAGCGTTAAATAATTTTGCGGAAAATCTCCCGAATGATTATGAAAAGCTGAAAGGTTTCTTTCAGCTTTTTTTTATTTATTAGGTCGGCACGATTTTACCAATACTAAATTAACGCATTTATTTATTGCAAAAACAACACAACGTCAAGTTGTGTTTCTTATAAATAAAAAAGGCGGAGAATTAATTCTCCGCCTAATCAAAGTATTCTCTTCAATTATTTCAAGAGAATCATTTTCTTTGTAGAAGTATATTTCCCGTTTCTCATAGAATAGAAATAAACGCCTGAACCGGCTGTTCTTCCTAAACTATTTTTTCCATTCCAAACCACTTTATGCAATCCTTTGTTAAATGATTTATTAACAAGAGTACATATTTTTTGTCCAACAACATTATAGATTGTAATATTTACATTACCTTCTGTTTCCGTTGTAAAAGAAATTGTAGTTGTAGGATTGAACGGATTTGGATAATTTCCGATAAGTTTTACAGAATTTATTTGATTATGTTCATCATTATTGTATGTATTTACCATAATATCATCTGCATCACGAGGTTCAATTTTAAAATACTCATAGCTATAATTAACGACACCGATAACATCATAATGTGTTCCTAATTCCGGAACAAATACGTATCCCATATCATCAACACGGCAAGCACCGGAATTATCATCAATTTCCCATTCTCCATATCCGAGAGAATCATTTGTACATTGAGCATTAGTAACTTTTACCAAAACGCCTTCATAAGATTCATCGGTAGCGACTGTATTTGTCGTAACTTCAGCCGGAGCTGGAAGATCGGTTACATCGCCGAGAACTATATTTAAAATATCATTTAAGCTTGTTTGACCATTAGCTTCTGAAACAGTGGCATCGAGAGTAATTTCTTGTCCCAGTTGAGCATCTTCAACAGAGCCGTTTACCATAATACCGTTCCAAGCACCTTCTCCATCTTGAATAAAGAAACCGTTTGCAAACAATGCGGTAATTACACCGGATGTTTGAACTCTTGTACCAACCAAATCCGAAGAACCATCTGCATTTTCGGTAAATTGGATTTCATAAATTGTATGAGGAATTGCATCGGGGATAACCGTATTAACGATACCCGGAGTACCATCCGCAACGAAACTGGCTTGCCAGCTTTCAACCAAACTATTGTCCAAATCCGGAGAAATTAATTCTAAAGAAGGACCTTGTCCGTCAGGAGAAGTAGGCCAAGGTTCACTATCGGAATAAGTTACTTGATCAACAACTTCATTATCGGCGTTATGAATTTCAATCATTTCACCGCTATTATTTAAAGCACCACTAAATGGTCCAACCACGTTTTCAATTCCGTAATGATCCATTATCATTTGAGGATTAAGAGCAATTACCAGATAACCGTCAACCGGAATTATTGTTCCGTCTTCAAATGAATATGTGCAAGCATTCTGAATAGTCCAACCGGTAAGATTAGCGTCTGAAGTTCCTGCGTTATAAAGTTCCAAATATTCGTAATCTGCATCATTTCCAAGCGAAGAAGCAGGATTATACATAATTTCGTTAATCACAACAACAGGAGGAGCTACAGGTTCGATAATTGAGAAAGTAGCATCGGAAACATCAAAAGGATTTCCGTCTTCAGTATCGGATACTTTGATTGTATAAGCATCGCCAATAGTAAAATCGGCAGGAATATCCCAAGTCCAGCTTCCGGTATTTTCTACTGAATTTACAAGCACAACAGATCTATCTTTTCTACTTCTACCGTTTGTTAAAAGTTCAATCTTAACTTGACCGTCAAAGTTAGCAGAAGTCCAAGTAATATTATGAGATGAATTTTGTTGCCAAGTTTCACCACCATTTGGAGATAAAACGATAATTGTTTCATCAGGAGCATTCAAAGCAAAATCGGAAGAATCACGAGCGGTAAAATAATTTCCGTCATTTCTTGAATTACAAATTCCGATGATATCCAAATTATAATTAGGAATAGTTCCACCGACATAATTTGCATCGTAGAAAGAAGTTCTAAATCCAAAAGTATTTTGAGCATTATCAAGAATATTGTAAACTTGACCTGAAGCAAAAACATCGCCACCATTTTCAAAAGTAACATCTTCTACTTTGATTAATTCAGATTGGTAATTCATAAAATTAGCGGTCAAATCTGTCAAAGTAACAACTTCCGGAACAATTTCATTGCCGGTAGAAGTTGCAGCACCGGGATCTTGAACCGGAATAAATTGAATCATATTTCCGTATTCATTTAAAGTTCCCATAAGATTTGAAATACCATCGCCAACATTATATTGAGTTGTAATAACACCGTTATTATCATCAATAAGAATTGCAGCCGTATTATCTTGAATATATTTTTGACCTCGATAACTTTGTTGGAAAGTTATCACTGCTTCACCTGTTAATTGATAAACAGTTCCGTCTGTTGCTCCGGCTCTTAAATCATTAATATTCGCAACTTGCACAATCACGATATGATTAAATTGAGCGGATGCAATTATGGAAGGTTCCATTCCGTCGGCATAAGCAATTGCTTTTAAGGTTGTTGTATCGGTAATATTGATTGGAGTGGAATATACCGAAGAAGTATTATCCGGATCAGTTCCGTCCAAACTATAATAAATTGTTGAGTTTTCCGTACTGCAAGAAATTTCCACATCTATCGGATCAGTGAAATCTCCTCCGTTCGGATTAATGATTGGGGTTGCTACATATTCAACATTTCCACCATTATGAGTATGAGAACCAATATAATCAAATGTATCTTGATCATAAACAATCCATTGCGAATCATCAGCATTAGTTCCGGCTGAAACAGCCCAATCCAAATTTCCTTGAGAAACATTTGGTTTTCTCACGAGAGTATGATTTTTGGTTGCATTTGTAATTCCGGCAACATCCCAAGCAGAGCCCGGATCAACACCTTGAATTCCAATCACATCAATCGGAGAATCGTTTTTAAATAAACCAATAGCATCATCACCGTTAAAATAAGTAACATTACCGGTTGTATCGGCAACATCCAAAATAGCTTGATCGGCAGAAGAATTTGCAATAACGAAAACATCACCATCAGCAAGAATTCCGGTCATATCACAGGTATTT
>Ga0256842_1003265_pt1 | contig 10945 bp, 10 predicted proteins | sample 4559240metaG_FD_185973 | JGI IMG/M metagenome (GOLD analysis project Ga0256842, IMG submission 185973) | Hydrothermal vent microbial communities from Guaymas Basin, Mexico - 4559-240 | ecosystem: Environmental > Aquatic > Marine > Hydrothermal vents | place: Mexico: Guaymas Basin | collected...
TTTAAAGAACTGTCAATACAAAACTATCTTTAGCAAAAGCTATTCCTAAAAAAGAGGGGTATTACCCCCCTCTTGTTATTTAAGTAGACCGTTTAAAGAGCTATCAATTTCTCCTGGCATTGACATATGTGCAGAAAATGCACCCATTCCGGCATCCATAAAGTATAATGACATCCTATACATTTCAGGCAACGCCCAAGCGCTTACTCCGCCTTTATCCATTATAACTATTTCTATAGGAAAAGCACACAGATGGTCATATCCGCCAATTTGAAAAGCTTCTTTTTCAAAGTCTGTATTACTAACACCTATAACAACAGCTTTAGCCAACTTAACTTCATAAATCTTTGTCCAGCCATTTGTCTTTTTTGCTAAAGATGCATTCACAGCTTTAACGGCTTCATCAATTGATTTAAATTTCTTAGAGCCCAACCTTGACATTGTATACAAACTCTGTCCCATCATCTGCCAATCGCCAATCTCATCTTCATCCGTAGAATAACCAAACTCTTTTTTATCTGCTTTTAGATTTGCAACCTTAGATAAATCGGCTTCCAAAAGTTTTTTAACCTTATTAGCAGCATTCAATAGTTTGGATTTACCCTTACCAAAAGCACAAGCCACATAGTAAGGATTTGTAAACATAATCTTATTTACATTGCCATCCTGCTGAACACCCACCCTTAAAGGAACTGCAAAAAAAGCGTATTTACCCGTCTTATCCACAGCATCAAAAAACGCCTTATTCTCAAGCACCAAAACGGTTAGTTTTTTATCGGCAGCCGGATTGGCTGTAGCCACAACCTTAAAATCTTTGCTTAGTACGCTTTTTACATTATTAACTACAGACTCGTGATCCTTGGAAGGAACACTACCAACAAGTTCGTATGTCGTTAAACCTGCAAAAGATACATTTGCCACAAACAACATTGCAGCAAGAGCAAAAAGAACCCTCTTCAACATATAAACACCTCCGCTTAAAAATTTGAGATTTTATATGATATATTAGTAAGTGTGTCAATAAGAATATCACTCAGCACAATCTTAATTTTTGAATTTTACCATTCATTATGATATATAGTGTTTGTAAATTAACTTTACGGAGGTAAAAAATGGAACAAAAGAAGATTTTATTAAAAGAAGAAGATATACCTAAGTATTGGTATAACATCTTGCCCGATTTACCGACGCCGTTAAGCCCTCCGCTTCATCCTCAGACACAAAAACCTTTAACGGCTGAAGATTTAAAAATTTTTCCACGCGCAATCATAGAACAAGAAATGAGCACACAAAAGGAAATACCTATACCTGATAAAGTTAGGGAAATATATTCCATATGGAGACCTACACCGCTTGTTAGGGCATACGCTTTAGAAAAAGCCCTTGGCACACCAGCAAAAATTTATTATAAAAACGAGTCTGTATCGCCTGCGGGAAGCCACAAGCCTAACACAGCAATAGCTCAAGCATACTACAATAAAATGGAAGGCATTAACATACTAACAACAGAAACTGGAGCAGGACAGTGGGGAAGCGCATTGGCATTAGCCGGAAGCCTTCTCGATATGACCGTAAGGGTTTATATGGTTAAGGTCAGCTACAACCAAAAGCCGTTCAGAAAATCTATGATTCATTTATGGGGAGCTGAAGTATACGCATCACCAAGTGATAGAACTGAGACAGGAAGACAAATTTTAAAACAAGACCCGGATAATCCAGGCAGCCTTGGCCTTGCAATCAGCGAAGCTATAGAAGACGCTGTAACGCATGAAGGAACAAACTACACCTTAGGCAGTGTTCTCAATCACGTTCTACTACATCAGACTGTTATAGGATTGGAAGCAAAAAAACAATTTGAAATGATTGGTGATTATCCAGACGTAGTTTTAGCTCCGTGTGGCGGCGGCAGTAATTTAGGTGGAATAGGTTTGCCGTTTATGAGAGATAAGATTAACGGCAAAGACGTAAAAATAGTAGCCGTAGAACCCAAGAGCTGTCCCACACTTACGAAAGGCGTATTTCAATACGACTACGCCGACGTTGCAAAAATGACACCACTACTTAATATGTATACATTAGGTCATAATTTTATGCCGCCAAGCATACATGCCGGCGGATTGAGATACCATGGAGATTCTCCTATTTTAAGTCAGTTAAGAAAAGACGGACTGCTTGATGCTGTTGCCTATAACCAAACAGAGGTATTTGAAGCCGGCATACTTTTTGCAAAAACAGAAGGCATAATACCGGCACCCGAAACTTGTCATGCCATCAAAGGTGCAATAGACGAAGCCATAAAAGCAAAAGAAGAGCAAAAGGAAAAAACTATTTTAATATGTTTTTCTGGCCACGGGCATTTTGATATGGCATCCTATGATACATACCTATCAGGCAATATGTCGGATTATGAATACCCTGAAGAAAAGGTAAAAGAAGCGCTTCAATATTTGCCAAAAATAGATTAATGGGAGGTAGAAATGATTGGAAAGGTCATGGAAGATGCGATAAACAAACAGATAAATGAAGAGATGTATTCAGCCTATCTTTATCTGTCAATGTCTGCATACTTTGATTCGATAAACTTGAACGGTTTTTCAAACTGGATGTATGTTCAATACCAGGAAGAAATAGAGCACGCAATGAAATTTATTGAACATCTAAAAAATAGAGGCGGAAGACTAAAGCTCTACGCAATAGCAGAACCACCAAATGAATGGAGTTCACCACTCGATGCTTTTAAAGCAACACTTGAGCACGAAAAGCACATTACAAAATGTATAAACGATTTAGTGGATGTTGCAGAAAAGGAAAAAGATAGAGCCGCATACAATATGCTTCAATGGTTTATTGACGAACAGGTTGAAGAAGAAGCTAACGACGAAGAAATTATAGCCCAGCTTGAAATGGTTGGAGACAATAAAAACGGTCTTTTAATGATTGATAGAGAATTGGCTCAAAGAAAATCCTAATTTAAACTTGCCCGCCTTTTTCAAGGCGGGCTTCTACCTAAAAGTTTTATAAAGTGAACATTATATTACAAAAAGATTTTGTTAATCTTGGTATATTATTAACATCAACAATGAATAATTATTGTACTATTAGGATTTTACTGTCTTTTAAAAAAATTTTTTATTTTTTTAAAAAAAGACTTGACATTTATGTTCTTTTTACTAAACTACCCTACCGAGTGTGGGGCTTGCATGTCCTACCATCTTAGCAGGTTAAACCTGCACCTCATCTTGTGTTTTTTGTCCTTCTGTTGTCACATCTAATTTTTTCTCTTCTTGGTTTGGCCCACATTACCTAAGGGCCCACACTCTTTTTTATTTCTTCAATATTCAATCGACCCAAACTCCTTGATAGAAAGAAGATAAAATGATAATCTTTTACAAAAATGCGGGAGGTTTAATATGTCTACATCCCCTATGAGTCTGAGCAGATTTATGCTCGAAGAAGAAAGGAAACATCCAAAAGCTGTCGGAGATTTTACTCTAATATTAGAGCAAATAGCATTCGCTGCAAAAATTATATCAAGAGAAGTCAACAAAGCCGGATTGGTTAGCATATTAGGAGCTGCGTCCACACACAACATACACGGCGAAACCCAACAAAAGTTAGACCTATTCTCTAATGAAGAAATGATTAAAGCACTCGACCCAACAGGTAAGGTATGCGCAATGGCATCTGAAGAGATGGACGATATGGTGCCTGTAAGTGATAAAAATTTAGAAGGCAGATATGCTGTAGTTTTCGATCCCTTAGATGGCTCAAGCAATATTGATGTAAATGTCAGTATCGGTACGATATTTGGTATATATAAAAGAGCTAACGATAATGATTGTCTTAAGTCTTTACTTCAAAAAGGAAAAGAGCTTGTGTGCGCCGGATATGTAATATATGGCTCAAGCACAATGTTTGTATACACAACAGGAAATGGCGTTAACGGCTTTACACTTGACCCAAGTGTAGGAGAGTTTTTACTGTCTCATCCAAATATTAAAATTCCTGAATATGGAAAAATTTACAGTATAAACGAATCCAATTATGACAGATGGACAAAAGGTATTCAAGAATATGTAAAATTTATAAAAAACCATCCTGACAGACAATATACCGCAAGATGGATTGGCTCTTTAGTAGCTGATTTTCACAGAAACCTACTAAAAGGCGGGGTATTTCTATATCCTGAAGACACCAAAAACACAAAAGGCAAATTAAGATTGCTTTACGAAGCAAACCCTATGTCATTTATCGTCGAGCAGGCAGGCGGTATGTCAACAAATGGCAGGGAGCGTATTTTGGATATACAGCCTACATCGCTCCATGAAAAAACACCTTTAATCTTAGGCTCAAAATACGAAGTTGAACTATATCTTCAATACAGGGAAAAATACGGATAAAAATGGATATAGTCATAGCAGGAGCCGGTCAGGTTGGCTTTCATATAGCAAAACAACTATCTGAAGAAAAAAAACATGTTGCGTTAATCGAAAAAAATAAAGATAAAGCCGCTTTTGCATCCGAAAACTTAGACTGTATGGTTATTAATGGCGATGCCACAAATATAGATACATTAAAAGATGCAGGCTGTGATAGTGCGTCTATGTTTATAGCTGTAACAAATTCAGACGAAATAAATATTTTGTCATGCCTGCTTGTGTCGAGTAATTTTAACATAGAAAAAAAGATAGCAAGATTAAGAAATTTGGAATATACAAAACCGTTTTCATCCAATAAAGGCATAGGCATAGATTTTATTATTAACCCGGAAGTAGAAGCGGCAAGAAGTATAATTAATTCTGTAAACTTCGGCGCATCAAGCGATATAATAATATTTGAAGATACCGATATCCAAATGAGAGGCATATACATAAACAAAGATTCACCACTTTTAAATAAAAATATAAACGACATAAAAAGAACTATCAATAAAGACTTTATTATATCGAGCATAAAACGTGAAAATGGTGATTTAATCATACCTAAGGGCTTTAGCGAAGTAAAAGAAGGTGATTACATATACATAGTTGCAAAAAGACATATAATGGAAGAAATGTTGGAAAAATTGGGTAAAGCAAGAATACGCATAAAAAATATCGCTATTTTTGGCGGCAGCAAAATAGGTTTAATGGCAGCAAAAGGTTTAAAGGGTAAAAATAGAAATATTAAAATAATAGATAAAGACTACGAAAAGTGTAAAGATATATCAAAAGAATGCCCAAAAGCCATAGTAATCAATGGAGATGCAAGCGACGCCGATATATTTGAAGAAGAAAACATTGCCGATTTTGATGTTGTAATAACATCAACGGGTAATGAAGAAATCAACCTGCTCTCTGCGCTATATTCAAAAAATATAGGTGTCAAGCGCTCTATAGCCTTAATAGATAAACAGAACTATACAACTATGGCAAGCAAACTCAATATAGATTCTGTGGTATCACCAAAGCTATCCGCTGTTAGCAGTATATTAAAGTTTATAAGAAAAGGTAATATTGTTGGTGTTTACTCGATATTTGGCGGTGAAGCAGAGGCACTTGAACTATCCATATCAAATGAATCAAACTTCCAAAACAAAAAAATTAAAGATATAAAATTACCAAAGAACACATTAATAGTAGCCGTAAGCAGAAAAAGCCAAACCATAATACCCGATGGTAATTTTAGGATAGAAAATGACGACAGAATAGTTATGTTTGCCAAAAAAGAAGATATTCCCGAAATAGAAAAAATGGTATGATATGCAAATAAAAACTGTTGTTAAATTCTTATCGTTGCTAACTCTTATAATTTCAGTATTTATGTTTATACCTCTCGGTTTTTCCATATACTACAAAGATGGCGCTCAACTGGGTTTTATAATACCTTCAACTATAGGTATAACGCTCGGGCTATTTGGTATATTATCGCTGAAAACAACAAAAGACCAACTATCAAAAAAAGACGGTTTTCTACTTGTTACACTGAGCTGGATAATAATTTCTTTGATAGGCTCTCTACCATATATAATATCAGCTCATCTTAGTATAACAAACGCATTTTTTGAAACAATGTCAGGCTTTACAACAACTGGAGCATCAATATTAACAGATATAGAATCCCTACCAAAATCCGTACTGTTTTGGCGCTCTCTAACACACTGGCTCGGTGGAATGGGTATAATAGTTTTAGCCGTAGCCGTACTACCCATATTGGGTATAGGCGGTATACAATTAATCAAAGCAGAAAGCCCTGGTCCTACTGTAGAAAAAATTTCACCAAGGATAACAGAAACAGCAAAATATCTATGGTTTGTCTATTTTATGTTTAGCGTAATAGAAACAATACTGCTACTACTTGGTGGAATGGATTTGTTTGATGCCCTAACCCATACATTTGGCACAATGGCAACAGGAGGATTTTCCACAAAAAACACCAGCGTTGCATATTTTCATTCGGCATACATTGATTGGGTCATAACAATATTTATGTTTATAGCTGGTGCTAATTTTTCAATACACTTCAAACTTCTTACAGGAAAATTTTCAAGCTTAAAAGACAATGAGCTTAGGTTTTACGCTCTTATAGTGATAATTGCAGTTTTGTTAGTATCAATAGACATTTCAAAAAATTACTCAAATTTCTTTGAAGCATTAAGATATGGAGCGTTTCAAGTTGTTTCAATAATTACAACAACAGGATACGCTACTACAGACTATGAAAAATGGCCACATTTTGCACAAAGTATACTATTCTTATTAATGTTCATAGGCGGATGTTCAGGTTCAACAGGCGGAAGCATAAAAATAATAAGAATATATACCCTACTTAAACAATCCATAAATGAGATTAAATACCATATACATCCAAAAGGTGTCTTTTCTCTTATAATTAACGGTCAAATGGTTAGAAAAAACATAGTTTATTCTGTCTCGGGATTTTTCTTTTTATACATGGCAACATTTGCCATAGTGGCTCTAAGTGTATCGCTCTTTGGAGTGGATTTAATAACAGCATTATCTGCATCAGCAGCAACGTTGGGTAATATAGGTCCAGGTTTTGGCAATATAGGACCAACAGATAACTATGCCTTCCTACCATCCATAGTTAAATGGATACTCAGTTTTGCAATGCTGGTAGGAAGGCTTGAAATATACACGGTTTTTGTTCTTTTAACGCCTACATTCTGGAGAAAATAACTTACTCTTCGTCATCTCTATCTTTCATCAAAGGAAATAAAATCACATCTCTAATAGAATCGTGATTGGTTAAAAGCATTACAACCCTATCTATACCTATACCTTCTCCCGCTGTAGGCGGCAATCCGTATTCCAAGGCACGTATGTAATCTGCATCATACATAGAAGCTTCTTCGTCGCCTTTCTTTCTATCCTCAAGCTGCTTTAGAAATCTTTCCTTTTGGTCAAACGGGTCATTAAGCTCTGAAAATCCGTTTGAAACTTCCATACCAGATATAAACAGCTCAAATCTCTCTGTAATATTTGGGTTATCATTATCTCTTCTTGCAAGCGGGCTGATGGCAACGGGATATCCAATAACAAATGTAGGATTTATTAATTTCGGCTCAACCAAAGCATCAAACAACTCGGCAAGTATTTTTTCCAAGCTCATATCCTTATTAACGCTTTTGCCAAGCTCTAAAGCTAATTTTAAAGCTTTTTCCTTGTCTTTTATAACGTCATCATCTAATCCGCCGACATCTTTCAATCCTTCAAAAAAATCAAGTCTTTTCCAAGGTCTTGAGAAATCTATTGTGTTATCACCAAACTGAATATTGGTTTTATCCAACCCAATAGAGTTTATTACATATTCAAACAGCTCTTCCGTAAAATCTAAAAGAAAAAGATAGTTTTTATAGGCTACATAAAACTCCATCATTGTAAATTCAGGATTGTGCTTCAAATCCATACCTTCGTTTCTGAAGTTTCTATTTATCTCAAAAACACGCTCCATACCACCCACAACCAGTCTTTTTAAATAAAGTTCAGGTGCAATTCTTAAATATAAATCTATATCCAATGCGTTATGGTGCGTTACAAACGGCTTTGCCGTAGCACCGCCTACGAGTTTATGCATCATGGGCGTTTCAACTTCAACAAAGCGATTTTTTATCATAAATTCCCTGATAGCGTTTATAATTTTTGAACGTTTAACCATAGTTTCCTTAACTTCATCATTGACTATCAAATCTACATATCTTTGACGATACCTTAACTCTTTATCTTGAAGTCCGTGCCATTTTTCTGGCAAAGGTCTTAATGATTTTGTCAAAAGAACAATTTTGTTTGCTTTTATTGTCAACTCGCCCGTTTTTGTTTTAAACAGACAGCCTTCAACACCTATAATATCGCCAACGTCAAGTTTTTTATATAATTTAAAATCTTCTTCAGATAAACTATTCTTTTCGGCATAAACCTGAATTTGACCGGTAAAATCCTTTACCTTCATAAATCCCGCTTTGCCAAAACTTCTATAAGCCATAACTCTTCCTGCAATCTTTACGCAGACATTGTCCTTAACAAGGCTCTCACCGTCTTTATCATCGTATGCGCTATGTAAATCTCCACTAAAAGCATCGGGTAAAAAATCATTTCTATATATCTTCATCCCCTGTTTTTTGAACTCTTCTAATTTTTCTATTCTTCTTTGTATTAGCTTATTTCTCTCTTCCATATACCACTCCTAAATATTATTCTTTAAAGCCTCTTTTATAAAATCCCAAATTTCTCCATCCAAAACAAGCATTGCCGCCATATCTTTCTTTTCTTTATTTGTCCTATGGTCTTTTACCATTTTATAAGGGTGCAAAACATACGACCTAATCTGGCTGCCCCACTCTATTTTCTTTTTATCTCCTGACAGATTATTAAGCTCTTGCTGCTTTTTTTCCTGCTCAAGCTGATACAGCTTGGATTTTAAAATCTTAAGTGCAAAACTCTTATTTTTATGCTGACTGCGTTCATTTTGGCAACTGACAACTATTCCTGTTGGAATATGCGTAATTCTTATGGCTGAATCGGTTTTATTAACATGTTGTCCGCCTGCTCCAGATGCCCTAAACGTATCAATCCGTAAATCATCAGGATTTATTTCTACTTCTATGTCATCATCTATTTCTGGCAAAACAGAAACGGAAGCAAAACTTGTATGCCTTCTTTTGTTAGCATCAAACGGCGATATTCTAACCAGCCTATGAACTCCGTTTTCCGTTTTCAAATAGCCATAGGCATAATCGCCTTTTACGGAAAATGTTATACTTTTGTATCCTGCTTCATCGCCTGCCTGTATATCCATAATCTCGACCTTAAATTTATTCTTTTCAGCCCACATCGAATACATTCTAAACAGCATCGATACCCAATCACAGGCTTCAGTCCCACCCGCTCCTGAATGTATCGTTATTATTGCATTTGATATATCGTGTTTATCAGATAAAAATACCTTAATTTCCACATCATCTATCTTTTTCTTTAACTCATTGACATTATTTGCAAGCTCTTCCTTTATACTTTCATCTTCATCAGAAAGCTCATCAAGCTCAAACAGCGTCTCTATCTCTTCTTCAAGCTCTTTAATCTCTTTGGCTTGCGATTCTATTTGCTGTTTTTCCTGTTTTAAGGATTGTAGTAATGAGTAGTTGTTCCAGTTGTTTTCATCTTCAAGCTGTTTATCTATTTCCTTTATTCTGGGTAGTTTCGGGTCAAAGATACTCCTTTATTTGAAGTAATTTGCCTTTCATTTCATTAATTATTTCTTTCATATATCCTCCGATTACTCTATACCCAATAGATTTTTTAGTATTTTCTTTGATTGTTTTATATCAACATCTTCAAGCCTGCTCATCTTTTTTTTAATATCTTTTCTATTTAGGGTGGCAATCTTTGCAAGTCTCACATAACTTGGCATAAGCAAACCCTTATCCTTCCAATTATGAACTTCTATTTCCGTCTCAATGTTTCTCTTTTGTGAAGTTATGCGCGCAACAATTATATCTTCATCTCCCGTATCGGCAAGCACAACCGCAGGCCTCATAACAGCATTATTCATATTGGTATATGGAAAAGCAATAATAACTATATCACCGAATGAGTAGCTCATCTTCCTTGCAAAACTCTTCTTCCCTATCGTAAAAAAATCTATTATAGGTTATAACATCCCAGCAGTTACCCTTGTCGCTTATTATTACATTTAATGTATCACACGGTTGCTTTAATTTATACACAAAAGCATCCTTACAATCTTCATCACCATCTAAAAATATTTGAAACACATTTGGAAATTCCATAAAAACAAAACTCTCCTAAGGCTTAATGCCGGTATGAATAAACGATACTCCAAAGGTTAAAGGTATATATTCCACATTTAAAAAACCAACTCTCTCCATCATAGACTTTAAAAATTCCACATCGGGAAAATATTTAATAGATGAAGGCAAATAGGAGTAAGCGCTATAATGACCTGAAATAATCTTTCCAAAAAATGGTAAAAGTTTATTAGAATACAGTTCATACAATACACCAAATCCCTTGTTAACAGGCTTATTAAACTCCAATATAACAAGCCTTCCGCCTTTCTTCAATACACGCCTAAATTCATACAAAGCCGATATTTTATCGGGTATATTTCTTATTCCAAAGGCTATGGTTATATTATCAAAACTATTATCACAAAAAGGCAAACTCTCAGCCGGTGCACACACAAGCTCTATATTTTTACCCATCACCTTTCTTTTGCCAACATTAAGCATACCCATACTTAAATCAACGCCCACAATATATTTCATCTTGCTTGACGCTTCCAGTGCAATATCGCACGTACCTGTGGCAACATCAAGCAAAGTATCGCCTTCAAGCATAGAAACCGCTTTTTTTCGCCATAGTTTATCTATATTAAAGCTTAGGTAGTGATTCAAAAAATCGTATGTAGGCGCAATAGAAGAAAACAT
>Ga0256842_1003266_pt1 | contig 10937 bp, 11 predicted proteins | sample 4559240metaG_FD_185973 | JGI IMG/M metagenome (GOLD analysis project Ga0256842, IMG submission 185973) | Hydrothermal vent microbial communities from Guaymas Basin, Mexico - 4559-240 | ecosystem: Environmental > Aquatic > Marine > Hydrothermal vents | place: Mexico: Guaymas Basin | collected...
ATGATCAAGGATTATGTCAAACACATCGTCGTAGTTCTCTATGCCATCATAGTAATCAAAAGTTTTTTTAATTAAATTGAGGGAGATGGAAAATCCGCCTCCCTCATCGCCGAAAAGAAACCCCCAGCCGCCTTTTCTTCTGCCGGATTTTGACAGCACTATACTGCCAGTTCCGGCAATAGCAACAATTCCATTTTCTTCGGTTATGCAGAATTTTACAACAGCCTCCGCATCCGATATAGCGTATAAAACAATCCTACCGAAAATATCTTCAGCAGCTTTTTTGAACCTCTCTATTTGGAATTTTCTCCCACCACCAGATAGACTCGCACCGATACCGTCAATTTTTCCTGTCCAGTCCTTGATGCTTTGAAGTATGCTGATCAACTTTTCGTCAGAGACCGATGTTAGGTTTAAACCTTCCCTTAAGAGTTTTTTGTAAGTCTTTTCATCATCGATTAATGTAACCTTTGTTGTCGTTCCACCGCCATCTATTCCTAAAACTTTCATCTCTTAACTCCTTGACACTCTGAATTTGAATTTGTCTCCCCTGTACATCGAAACAACATACTCAACACACTGGCCATCAGATGTGTAAGTGTATCTTTTTCTTAGAAGAGCGCATTTCCCTTTTTTAAGGTTCAAGAGCTTTGCCTGCTGTGATGAAAGTTCGGCCACTTCTATTATCTCATCGGCTCTTACAAGAGAGATCCCTATCTCTTTTCTTAAAATCCTGTATAAAGATTCTTTTGACATATCTTTTTCCAGTATATTGAGTATTCTTACATCCACTGCTGGATTCAGGTAAGCTTCCTCTACTGCCACCGGAGTGTCATCGATGTACCTAATCCTTTTAAGCATAACAACAAGTGATCCATCAGGAAGGTTAAAAACACTTTTAGCTTCTGGTGGAACTCTGACAAGTTTGTTGGCAAGAACTTTGGATTTGACTTTGTTTTCTCCTACTTCTTCAGTGAAACCCGTTAGCTTTGTAAGATGCTCTTCTCCTTGTACTTTTCTTATAAAAGTGCCTTTACCTTTTTTCCTTTCTATTAGACCTTCTATGACGAGCCTTTCAAGAGCCTTTCTCACAGTCATTCTGCTAACGCTGAATTCATCGCAGAGTTCCTTTTCCGTGGGAAGTTTGCCATCCCTGTAATATCCTTGCATTATCCTTTCTTTTAGCTGTTTGTAGAGTCTGTAATACATCGGAATTGGATATGATTCCTTCATTTATCATCACCTTCCGTTTGCAGTATTTTTAAAGCTTCACGAATTTTTTCCGTTTTTTTGAGTGTTCCTTCGCATTCTTCTTTACTCTTACCTGACAAAATCATAAGTATGGCAAGTTTTGGTTTAAGGTCGGCTTTTTCTAAGAATTCTTCCGCTTCTTCTCTCGAAACCCCTGTTACCTCCGATATCATCCTTGTTGCCCTTTTCTTAAGTTTTAGATTTAAAACTTGGAGATCAACCATGTAGTTTTTGTAAACCTTTCCCACCTTTATCATGGTAGCTGTGCTAATCATGTTGAGCACCATCTTTTGAGAAGTTCCTGCTTTCATTCTCGTGCTTCCTGTTATAACTTCTGGACCTGTTACGATTTTTACAGTGATGTCCGCATACTTTTCAAGGGCCGGTTTTGAAACATTAGCTATAAGAACCGCAGTTGCTCCAACCTCTTTAGCTTTAACAAGCCCTCCTTTTACATAGGGGGTTCTCCCGCTGGCCGTTATTCCAATTACAACATCTTTACTTGACACCTTGGCTATCTCCACTAAGTCATTTGCACCTTCTTCTTCTAAATCTTCCACATTTTCAAGAGATCTTGAAAGTGCTTCCTTTCCTCCAGCAATGAGGGGAAAGAACAATCCCTCCGGTGCGCTGAATGTAGGAACTGTCTCTACTGCATCCACAAAAGCAACACGTCCACTTGTCCCTGCCCCCATGTAGATAACCTTTCCTCCATTTTCAACAGCTTCCACAGTTTTTTCTACCACCTTTGCTATACCAGGAATGGCTTTCTCGATAGCTAATGGGACTTTTTTATCTTCTTCGTTTATCTTTCTCAATATTTCTTCTATAGGTAATTCGTCTATGTTTGCTGTATTTGGATTGGGTGATTCTGTCTCAAGAATATCAAGAATATCTTCCAATGCATCCACCCCGCAATCTAGTTGTATATTCATCATATGTTTTCTTTCACTCATATAATACCATAATGTAATATCAAGAATGCAAATTTTTGTTCTTTTTTAAAGAATAGCATAAAAAACTCTTATGGTGCAAATTTTTTGCTCTGTTTACTTGTATATATAAGTTGATTTGGAATATAAATTTTTTGGAATTTGAAAGGATATTATGCTATACTTTATGACAGTAAGGTGTTGAGAAAGTAATAGGCAATGAGATTATCGCAGAAATTTTTGGAATTTTGATACTAATGGTATTACAATATAACTCGAAATGAAGGGCTACAGATTTAACACAGGGGTGATTTTTCTTGGGAAAGATCCTTAAAAGTTATATTTTTAGAAGATTTCTCAGAATGCTCTTTGTTATTTATGTTGTTGTCACCTTTACATTCTTCCTTATAAGGCTTATGCCTTCTAATCCTGTTGAGGTTTACATTGAGGATCTTATGACTAACTATGCTATGTCCTATGATCAGGCTAAAAATCTGGCGGCCTCACTCTTTTCCTACGATATTGATAGGCCTTTATGGCTCCAGTATCTTGATTACATGAAAAATCTCCTTCACGGTGATCTTGGGAAGTCTATAGTTTCGTCCAATATGAGCGTTTCAAAGATGATGGCAACTTTTATTCCGTGGACCATTTTTAGCGTAGGATCAGCTCTTCTTATAAGCTTTTTCCTTGGCGTTATTCTGGGAAGAATTATGGCTTATAAAAGAGGGAGTGTTCTTGATCATACATTAACGACTTTAGCCTCTATTGTAACTGCTATACCAAGCTATTTGATAGCCCTTATTCTTCTTGTTTTCATAGGAATACACCTTAAAATAATTCCTCTTAAATATCTGAGAGGTGCATACTCTCCAGGGATAAAACCAGGTTTTAATTTGAAGTTCATTCTTGACGCTATAGCTCATGCTGTCATGCCTGTTACAACTTATGTTATAAGCACCGTTGGAAGCTGGATGCTCTCTATGAAAAGTAACACCTTGAATGTTCTTGGTGAGGATTACATCCTTGCAGCCAAAGCAAGGGGGCTTCGTGAAGGAACGATAACTCGTAAGTATGTTGGGAAAAACGCTATGCTGCCGCTTGTAACAAGTCTTGCAATATCCATGGGATTTGTCTTTGGGGGGTCAGTTATTATAGAGAACATCTTTTCCTACAGGGGAATGGGTTGGCTTTTAAGTAGCAGTATATCAACGAGGGACTATACGGTTATGCAGGGTGTGTTTCTTGTTATAACCATCTCCGTCGTTCTTGCCAACTTCATAGCAGAATTGCTGTACGCAAAACTCGATCCAAGAATAAGGAGATGAAACTGTGAAAAGTGGTATAAAACTCTTTTTCTATCATCTTCGAAAAAACAAGGTGGGATTTGCAGGATTTATAGTTCTTCTTGCTCTTATATTTATGAGTTACATTCTTCCATATTTTGTACCCCTTGATATGGAAACAAGGGTAAATGAAATATTCAAGCCTCCGTCATGGAAGCATCCCCTTGGAACGGATTTTCAGGGACGGGATATATTGAACCAAATAATACACGGTGGTAAGGATGTTATGAATGTTGCGTTTATGGCTGGGCTTATAAGCACCGCAATCGCAGTGTCTCTTGGTGCAGTAAGTGGTTTTGTCGGTGGAAAAGTCGATATGGTTCTTACAAGCATAGCCGACATTATTTTAACTATTCCCCATTTTCCACTTTTGGCAGTTTTAGCAGCATTTATAGATTTTAAAAGTTCAGTAGGGCTTGCAACACTTTTAGGACTTTTGAGTTGGCCTGGTGCTATGAGAAGCATAAGGGCGCAGGTTCTTTCTTTGAAGGAACGGGACTTTGTTGAAGCTGCAAGGGTTCTTGATCTTGGAACTGGACATATAGTTTTTAAAGAAATAATTCCCAACATGATGAACTATATTGTGATGAACATGATTTTTTCCATGAGATCTGCCGTTTATTCACAGGTCGGATTGATAATTTTGGGATTCGTTCCGTTTACTTCCACCAACTGGGGTGTGATGATTCACTACGCATGGTCAAGGGGAGCTATATTTTTCAAAGGAAGTTTGATGTATCTTTTAGCTCCCATAGCCATGATAGCGCTGTTCCAATGGTCGCTTGTTTCCTTTGCAAGAGCACTTGAGGGGGTATTCAATCCAAGGCTCAGGGGTGAGTAAGTTGCACAAGATATTGAAGATAGAGAATCTCAATGTTGTCTACAGAATAAGAAGGGGAGATGTAAAAGCGGTAAGAAATGTGAATCTTGACCTTATAAAGGGAGAAACACTGGCTGTTATGGGAGAATCAGGTTCCGGTAAAACGACCCTTGCTATGACTATTCTGAGGCTTCTTCCCGATGCAGCGAGGGTTTTGACAGGAAAAATCATCTATTCAAATGATGGAAAGGAAGTAGATCTTTTAAAACTCGATGATAATACTATGAGAAAGTTTAGATGGAAGGAAATTGCAATGGTCTTTCAAGCGGCTCAGAATGCTTTCAATCCGCTTATAACCATATGGGAGCATGTTAAAGATACCTATAGGGATCATGGGATAAAAGCTTCAAAGAACGAGATGCTTTCTAAAGTGGAAAAGCTGATGGAGCTTGTACAACTTGAATCGAAAAGAGTCTTGAATTCCTACCCTCATGAGCTTTCCGGTGGTATGAAACAAAGAACATTGATAGCACTTGCACTCCTTCTCGATCCCAAAGTTTTGATACTCGATGAACCGACAACAGCGCTTGATATACTTACACAGAGGAATATTTTGGAGCTTTTAAAGGATATAAAGAGAAATTTATCGCTTTCCATGATCCTAATTTCACATGACCTTGCAATCGCCGCAGAGCTTGCTGACAGGATAGTTACCTTCTACGCTGGTTCAATGGTTGAGCTTGGCAACGTTAATGATATATTCTACGATCCGAAACACCCATACACGCAAGGACTTATAAGGTCTGTTCCAACGGTTTCGAGGGAAAAGCAGCTTTATTCAATACCCGGTTCCCCTCCCGATCTGATAAACCTTCCATCTGGATGCAAGTTTGCGCCAAGGTGCAAATTTGCAACCGACAAATGTAGAGGAGAGGAGCCACAACTTGATTATGTTAAGGAAGGTCATTATGTTGCTTGCTATAGATGGAGGGATATAAATAATGGCCCCAATAATTGAGTTAAAACACATAGGTAAAAGTTTTATGGTGAAAAGAGGGATTTTTTCTGAGAAAAAGGAGATAAAAGTTTTAGATGATGTTAATCTTACAATAGAAGAGGGGGAGGTTCTCGCCCTCGTTGGTGAATCTGGATGTGGAAAAACAACAACGGCGAAGATAATAGCAGGTATTCATAAACCTACTAAAGGGGAATTCCTTTATAGGGGTAAAAACGTGTGGGAGATGAATAAAGAAGAATTTGAAAGATATAGAAGGGCAGTTCAGCTTATCCATCAAGATCCTTACGCTTCTTTGAATCCAACGATGAGGGTTTTTGATACCATAAAAGCACCTCTGTTAAGGCATAAAATTGTTGAGAAGAGAAAAGTATATGATAAGGTGCTGGAACTTCTTGAGATGGTCGATTTGAACCCACCTGAAGAGTACGCCTTTAAATACCCACACCAACTTTCTGGTGGGGAAAGACAGAGGGTAACGATAGCGAGGGCTTTAACTGTAGGACCTGAATTTATTGTAGCTGATGAGCCAGTATCCATGCTTGATGTTTCCATCAGGCTCAGTATTATCGAGCTTTTAAAGGACCTGAGAGAAAAAATGGGAGTTGGTTTTCTCTTTGTTACTCATGATCTTGCGATGGCAAAATACTTTGCCCTTGAGGGGAAAACAGCTGTAATGTACCTTGGGAAGGTTGTTGAATATGGAAACACGAGGGATGTTATAGATAATCCTCTTCACCCGTACACACAGGTTCTTCTTAAAGCCATTCCAGAAGCTGATCCAGAAGTTACAAGGAAGAAAGAGATGCCAAAGCTCCGTTCTTTAGATGTGCCAAGCTTTTTGAATTTACCTAAAGGTTGTAGGTTCCATACAAGGTGTCCACTATATATGGAAGGATTCTGCAACAAGAAAGAACCAAAGTTGAGGCAAGTCAGCAGCACAAGAAAAGTCTCTTGTTGGCTTTATCATGATGAAGAAGGAAATGTGAAAGAGGAGGCTTTTAAGGGGGTATTATGAAGCTTCTTATATTGAAGATTGCCGTAGCTATGGATTTACTAGGACTTTTTGCAATTTTTTTTGTGGATAGAGGTTCAGCTGAGTATTATATAGATGTAATAGGTATGATTATAAATTCTTTGGTGATAATTTTGGTGCTTTTCTCTTTAAAGCGCAAATCTGTAGGGAGGTGAGGTTTTATGAGGAAAGTTCTTTTGGTGGCATTGGCAGTTCTGATGATTGCGTCTGTGGGATTTGCCGTGAGAGAATTTCACGGTGCGTGGCCCTACGTTGTTCCAGGAGTTGCCCACTACAACATGTTTGTAACCAACGCTATTAACTTTGGAACGCCTTATAACGAGCTCATGTGGCTTAGACCAGCCCTTTATCTTTGGGCGGAGGGAAGGTACATACCAAACCTTGCAGAGTCCTGGAAGTTCGAACCAGAAAACAATCCAGAATACTTCATCATGACCCTCAAAAAGGGCGTTAAGTGGAGCGATGGAACGGAAGTTACCTCAAAGGATGTATGGTCGACCTACATGGTTGCTTATATGATGGGATGGGTTGTCTGGAACTACATCGATGATGTTGAAATCGTTGACAGGTATACAGTGAAATTCCATCTTACAAAGCCTTCTCTCGTTGCAGAAAGGCTCATTCTTAGAAACCCAATATACGCTGATGAGATATTTGGAGAGTGGGCAGAAAAGGTAGCCAAGATGCTTAAAGAGGGAAAAACTAGAACGGATATGAAAGACCTTATTGTTAAATTCAAGGATTTCAAACCGAAGAAAGCGCTCTATGATGGTCCGTTTATGCTTGATACAAACAGGTTCACCGAAGCGGAAGCTTATCTTATCAGAAACCCGTACTACTACGATAAAGACAAGATTAAATTCGATGTTATAAAACTATACAGAGGAGAGCTTTCGCAAGTTGTTTCTCTTGTTTTGGCAGGAGAGATTGACTACGCTACTCATGCATTTACACCAGCCATTGAAAAACAATTCGAGCTCATGGGTGTGAAGATAATCAGACCACCTCTTGGCTCTGGTCCAGCTCTTACATTCAACATGAAGATTTACCCATTCAACCTTAAGAAATTCAGACAGGCCCTTGCTTATGCGATAAACAGAGATGAAAACGGATACGTTTCTATGGCAAAATCTGGAGTTGGAGTTAAATACATGGCTGGAATGAGTGACAACATGGTAAAAGTATGGATGAAGCCCGATGAGATAGCTCAGCTTAACAAATACGAGTACAATCCAAAGAAAGCGGAACAGATGCTCAAAGAACTTGGATTCACAAAGGGGGGCGACGGAATTTGGAGAGACGACAAAGGAAACAAACTTGAATTCGAGCTTCTTGTTCCAGCAGAATGGGTTGATTGGGTCTCCGCTGGAGAAAATGTTGCATCCCAGCTTGAGAAATTCGGAATCAAGCTCACGGTTAGAGGTGTAACTTGGACACAGCAGCCAAGGCAGATAAGAGAAGGTAAATTCCAGCTCGCCATTCAGCTCTGGGGAACTGGAAACCCGATTCCATACTACGCATTCTGGAATGATTTCATCAGGTTGAACCACGAAAAGTACAGAGGCGGTATTGGATCAAATGAAGGAATCGCACTCGATCTTGAAAATTACGAAACAGAGTGCTGTGGAAAGGTTAACGTATATGACCTTATAATGAACTCCGTCGTTGGAGTTGACAAGGAAAAGATCAGACAATCCTATGTTAAACTTGCCAAGATATTCAACGAAACCCTTCCAATCATTCCACTTTGGGAAAGGTACGGAAACAACCCGGCACTTGAGGGAGTAAGAATTAAGAAATGGCCTGATGTCAACGATCCAATATATAAGAACAATCCATACACCGACAGTTTTGTGACTATAATGATTCTTACAGGACAGCTTGAGGGAATGTAATCAGAAAAATAGTGAAAAATCTTTGGGGGGCGTTATGCCCCCTTTTAATCTGGGGTGATGCAATTGGTATTAAATGGTATAGATACTTTTGATTGGGGAAAGCTTAAAGGAAAAAGAGTCGGTATAATAACGAACTTTTCTGCTATAAATAAGAATTTTGAGCATATATTAGATGTTGCGGCAGAGGAAAACATAAATGTCGTTAAGGTATTCACACCCGAGCACGGGCTATTTGGCGTGGCAGATGGAAAACATATTGAAGATATGATCCATCCGAAATACCACTATCCCGTTATAAGTCTTTTTGGAAAAAGGAAAAAACCGGATAAGGAGCTACTTGAAGATTTAGATGTTCTCATATTCGATATACAAGATGTTGGACTCAGGTATTTCACATACATCTACACGTTGGCCTATACCATGGAAACAGCTGCAGAAGTCAGGGTTAAATTCATAGTCTTTGACAGAATAAATCCTTTGGGAAGGAAAGTAGTTGGGCAGAGAATACCAGATGATATGAACACCTTTGTTGGTGGATACAAACTTCCTTTAAGGTATGGGCTTACTATAGGAGAGCTTTCTCTTTACTATAAGAATCTTCTTGGACTTGATATAGATCTTGAGATTTCAAAACTTGAAGGCTGGAGCGGCGAAACATTTTCCAAAACGGGACTTTACTGGAATCTCCCATCACCGAACCTTCCGACGTATTCATCTCTTTTAGCTTACACCGGCATGGTCTTTCTTGAAGGGACCGATCTTTCCCAAGGTAGAGGGACAACGAAGCCTTTTGAAATTATCGGGGCGCCGTGGATAGATCAGGACAAACTTTATGAATATCTTAAAGAAAAACACCCTGAGGTTTACTTTAGAAAGCGGGATTTCATTCCTATGTACAGAGAATACGCTGGGCAGGTATGCCATGGAATCGAATTTTTCCCAAAGGAAGAAGACGATTTCTATTCAGTCGCGATTGATATGCTCAAATATCTTAAAGAATATGACGAGTTTAAGACCACGGAACATCTTGATAGGTTAGCAGGGGTTAAAGATTTTATAAATAACCTTGACGATTATGATTTAACACCTTCAAAAGATTTTATGGAGGAGGCAAGAGAGGTGCTTCTTTATGGGGTTTCAAAATGAATCCATACCATGCAAAAAGGCACAGAAAAATCAGCCAAAAGTTAAGCAAAAGTTTACAATGAATAGTATCATATTCTACGATAATCTTTATCCAATTTCTATGGGGAGCGTAACAGGCTAAACTCAAAAATGCTTCTCACCATAAAAAACCAGAAAAAATCAAGCTTTTTAAAAACTCTCATTTTATATAATCACCTGTTCAAATTTATTCAAATCCGAAAAATTAATCATGATAAAATTAACAAAGAAATTGTTATGCGATACAAATGATTCTTTAGAATTACAGCTAAGGTTATGATGGAGACATAGCATCCAACAAACGAGTGACGGCGGATATATAGCAGCTAATGTTATAATATTCAATGTAGTGTTGCATAAAAACAGCTGTTCAATCCTTTGAAAGGAGAAGTAAAATGAAAAAACTTGATGAAGCTTTCAAGAAGATATTTCAAGATAGGGAAATATTCTTTGAATTCCTTCAGATGTTTCTCCCTGACATCGTTAGCAAATATTCCATAACTCTTGATTCGCTCATATTAGAAAACATCGAGAAAATTTCTTCATCATTGAGATCAAAAAGAGCTGATGTCATTTATAGAATAAAAACAAAAGACCTTGAAGCATTTATATTCGTGCTACTTGAACACCAATCACGCAAAGACTACCTAATGCCATTCAGAATGCTTGAATATACCGTGGCTATATGGAGACACTTCATAGATGAGGTTGGAGAGAAAGCAAAAAGGAAGCAATTCAAACTTCCACCTGTAATACCGATAGTTCTGTATGATGGCTATGGCAGATGGACAGTTCAGAGGGACATATCAGAAAAGGTAAGAAAAGTGCCTGGATATGAGAGATATGTTCCAAGATATGAATACATGGTGATAAATGTCAACGAACTTGAAAAAGATTGGTTAATGGACTTTGAAAGCGTCTTATCAAAGATACTTGTAATAGATGGGGTAAGGAAAGAGCAGATAAGGGATATGATAAAAGAGCTATCAGAAAATGTTAAAAAGCTTCCAGAGGATAAGAGGAAAAAACTCATTGAACTTTTGCATGTGATGATGATAGGAGCTGAGGCAGCGGAAGAAGGAGAAAAGGAGCTTGAGGAGATGGAGGAGGTGGAAGGGATGTTCTCAAGGCTTGTAAAGGAATTGAAGAAAGAAGGAAGGATAGAAGGAAGATTGGAAGGAAAAATGGAAGCTATAGTAGAAGCAATAATAGATGCACTTGAAGAGAGGTTTGGGTATGTACCTGAGGATGTAAAAGATAAACTTTCTGAGGTGAAAGATATCAAGAAATTAAAAATCCTGTTTAGAAAAAGCATAGTGGTAAAGAGCATAGATGAATTTAGAGATGTTCTTGAGAGTGTATAAAGCAATTTTACAGTACAGTGCTATATTGTAACAAAAGTCAAACAGATCAGTACGATGAATAGCTACCATCTTCCACAGATTTTGTGTAATTTTCGTCCAAGCTTTATGAGTATA
>Ga0256842_1003267_pt1 | contig 10935 bp, 5 predicted proteins | sample 4559240metaG_FD_185973 | JGI IMG/M metagenome (GOLD analysis project Ga0256842, IMG submission 185973) | Hydrothermal vent microbial communities from Guaymas Basin, Mexico - 4559-240 | ecosystem: Environmental > Aquatic > Marine > Hydrothermal vents | place: Mexico: Guaymas Basin | collected...
TATAAAAGAGGTATTTTTCAACTTATAAAAGTAAATAAAGACAACTTGTAAAGCATTACTTATTATTAAAAAAACAAAGATAATTAATACGCAATTAGTCACAAATTTATCTTTCTTATCTCTTCAAAAGCAAATCACACATTTATTTTAATACTAAAAGAAATTATCCGCTCTAAATATCAACTGAGATATATTTAAGTAAAGAAGTGATAAAAAGCAGTTTTATTTTCACAAAAGAAATTGTACTTTTGTTAGTAATTACACTATAAATCTATATTTAATAATATTAAAAAATTAAAAACATGAAAAAGATTACACTTAGTTTAGCATTAATAGCAAGTATGGCAATGATGATTTCTTGTGGAGATACTGCGAAAGACGATGCTACCAAAGATGACGCCAACATAGAACAAGCAGCTCCTGCAGAAGAGATTCCTGTAGCTGAAGAAGCTCCCGTGGCCGAAGAAACTGCTGCTTTAGATTTAACTGCTGGTAAAGCATTATACGAGGCCAAATGTCAAGCTTGTCACCAAGCTAATGGAGAAGGTTTAGCAGGAGCGTTCCCTACTTTAGCAAAATCTGATTATTTAGCTGATAAAACGGCTGCAATCAACACAACTATCAAAGGTTTATCGGGTGAAGTTACCGTTAATGGTACTACTTTTAACTCTGCTATGCCTCCTGTTGCAATGTCTGACCAAGAGATTGTTGATGTTATGAATTATGTTTATAATTCTTGGGGTAACGAAGGTACAATTACTTTAAATGATATTGCTGCTGCAAAAAAATAATCTGAAACAAGATCAATATCCTCGAGACAAAACCGCAAGGTATGATAAGAATTAAATATTTTAACTCGATATAAATATTTGGAAATTAAATATCCCAATTGGGATTAAACGTATTAAAGCGACTTTTCTATTTCGACAAGTCGCTTTTTATTTGTCCAATATTTCAGAAAACAGTTATCTGTTGTGTATATTTGCAATATCATTTAACAACAGTTTAATAATAGCTTATCAGAATTAAAAATATGAAATACTTAATTTTTATCATTAGTTCAGTATTGTTACTTGTTTCTTGCTCTAATCCTCAAGAAAAAAATAGAAACATCTCAAAATTATCGATTAATGAAATTAGTCAGATTTTAAAGAAAGACACCACCAATGCGATTCTTTTTCAGGCTAGAGCAGAGAAGTATTACAAATTAAACCAATTAGATAGTGCTTTATCGGACTACAAAAAAGCCATTGCTCTCGAAAATGATAGCTTAGATTGGTTGATTACTTTAAGCGATATTTATCTGTATAAAGGACAATCGGAGAAAGCAAGACAAACTTTAGACGAAGCTCTGAAACTTGAGCCCAATAACACAACAACTCTTTTGAAAATGGGAATGTTATATTTGCTAATCGAAGACCATATGAAATCTTTTGAATATATTAATCTGGCCTTAAATATAGACCCCAATATGGAAAAAGCATATTTTTATAAATCGATGAATTATATAGAAGTAGGCGATACCACAAGAGCTATTGGAGAATTGCAAAAAGCTGTTGAAAGAAATCCTGATTATATAGATGCTTATATTCAACTAGGACTTTTTAGCGATGCCATCAACGATACTATGGCACGAGTATATTATCAAAATGCAATTCGAATCGATTCGACAAATGCTTATGCTCAATACGATTTGGCTCTTCATTACCAACATCAAAAAGAATTTAATAAAGCTATTCATCAATACTTATATTTATTGGATCATGTAGATTCAACTTTTTCGACAGCCCTCCATAACATTGGTTATATTTATTTAATCTATTCCGATGATTTAGACACCGCTATTAGTTATTTCGATAAAGCTATTGCTTTGGATTATAACTATACAGAAGCTTATACAAACAAAGCTTTAGCCTTAGAACTCAAAGGCAAGTACAATGAAGCTTTTATTGAATATCAAACAGCCTTAAGAATTACACCCGATGAAGTTGCTGCTAAAAAAGGAATAGAACGAATCTCAAAATATATAAGGAAGCCTAAAAAATAAATCCATCGATATATAGCCCAATGTACCTTACTGATGATGACCAACAAAAAACAGTTGTTTTTGCGCCCTTAAATTGGGGTTTAGGTCATGCATCAAGAATTGTTCCTCTGATCAAACAATATCAAAAGGGCGGATGGAAAATTATTCTAGCTTCAAACGGTTCTGCTCATCAGTTTCTCAAAATTGAATTCCCAGAATTAGAGCTTATTAAAATCAACTCGAAGCCTCTTATTTATTCTAAATATCCTTTTCTCTTATTTCATCTTTTTCATTTATTATTTCCATTTCTAAGAAATATTAATAAAGATCAACATTTTATTAATGAACTATTTAATCAACGAAATATCGATTTAATTATTTCTGATAACAGATATGGTTTCTTCCATCCACAAATAAAATCTATTATCATAAGTCATCAGCTGCAACTTGCAATTCCAAAATTTCTTAAATGGTCTCAATCTATAATTCAGAAAAGAATAAATTCTTGGATAAGCCAGTTTGATGAGTGTTGGATTATGGATTCCGAAAATCACATTTTAGCAGGACAACTCAGCAAACCTAAAAACCTAAACATCCCAATTAAATATTTAGGTTTGCAATCTAGACTAATTCCAGAACCCCTAAAACAAGACATCGATTTTCTATTAATTTTATCTGGGCTAGAACCCCAACGCTCTATACTCGAAAATTTAATAATTAAGATTTTCCAAAATACAAATAAGAAACTAATTATTGTTGGCGGACAATTCGAAAAAAATATTGTTTTAAAAAAAATAGAATATCTTAATTTTGCATCAACACAAGAGTTAAATCAACTTCTAAACAGAACAAAATGGGTTGTGGCGCGCTCTGGATATTCTACAATTATGGATTTGATTAAACTTAACAAAAATGCAATCTTAATACCTACTCCAGGGCAGCCTGAACAGGAATATTTAGCCCAGCTTCATTCAAACAACCCCAATTTTAGAATAACTAAAGATAATTTTGGATCTATTCAAAACTGCATTTCAAAAATTATCTCTGATAATATTAATTAAAAAAAACTATCGTATATCTTTGTCAAAAGCAATAAAACTAAGATTTGATTGATTTTATAAAAAATATTTTTCTTTACTCAGATTCCAAACCTCTCATTTTTACCCAATTATACTTTTGGGTTTTCTTTGGAGTTGTTCTTACTTTTTACTCATTTATTTACAAAAATAAAGCCGTAAGAAACGCCTACTTATTCTTTGTAAGCTTATTTTTCTACTACAAAACCAGTGGTTTTTTCTTTGCCATTCTTTTATTTTCGACTCTCGCCGATTTTATTATTGGGAAACGAATATTCAAAGCCAAAGCTCTAAACTCAAAAAAATGGTTAATTGCTTCGAGCGTTTTTATAAACCTATTGCTCTTGGGTTATTTTAAATATTCCTATTTCTTAGTCGAAAATATAAATGAACTATTCGGAACAGCTTTTGTTCCTATTAACTATTTTGCAAACATTGCCAATCTCTTAACCAACAGTCATTTTGAGGTTGATAAGATTTTACTTCCTGTGGGGATTTCTTTTTATACTTTCCAAACTATTTCATACTCAATAGATGTTTATCGAGAAAAGATAAAACCCGTAGATAATATCCTAGACTTTGGATTTTATGTTTCTTTCTTTCCTCAATTAGTTGCTGGTCCTATTGTTCGAGCATCGGAATTTATCCCTCAATTATACCAAGAATATAAGCTTACAAAAGCCCAATTTGGACATGCTATATTTCTTATTCTAAATGGATTAATAAAAAAAATGGTGATTGGAGATTTTATCGCTGTCAACTTTATAGATCGTGTTTTCGACAATCCTCTTTCATATTCTGGGTTCGAGAATTTAATGGCTTTATACGGATATTCCTTGCAAGTTTATGCCGATTTTTCTGGTTACACCGATATTGCTATTGGAATTGCACTGCTTATGGGCTTCCATTTACCTTTGAACTTTAACTCACCTTACAAAGCCGAAAACGTAGGCGATTTCTGGAAACGTTGGCATATTTCTCTTTCCACTTGGCTAAAAGATTACTTATATATCCCCATGGGAGGAAATCGTAATGGGACTTGGTTTACTTATATCAGCTTAACTTTTATATTATCTTTTATAGTTCTCCTTTCTGGCAAATTATTCTTGGCCTATATATTTATCGGAATCATAATTATTCTCGTTATTCTAGCTCGATTATCCAACTCTTTTCGACATCAAATTAATACTAATATCAATTTGATGATGACCATGCTAATAGGCGGATTATGGCATGGAGCAAGTTGGCAATTTGTAATATGGGGTGGACTAAACGGCTTTGGATTAGTCATCTACAAATATTGGAAGCACATCTCCCCCTTTAAAAATAAGAATAATTGGATTTCACATTTATTAGGAGTGTTGATTACATTTAATTTTATCACCTTTACACGGATCTGGTTTCGTGGCGAGAGTATGGAAGTTACTTCAAATATCTTACATCAAATCAGTCAGCAATTTTCTTTTAGCATTATTCCAGATGTTATTATTGGCTTTAAATCTGTCTTTATCTATATGCTAATTGGATATATTATTCATTGGTTACCTTCTTCTATAAAAGAAATATATAGAGGTTGGTTTGTCAAATCTAACCTTTTTATAAAAGCATTTATCGTCATTATTGTAGTCTTTATTTTATACCAAACAAGAACCGCAGAAATACAACCTTTTATCTATTTCCAGTTCTAAAAAAACTCATTTTCTTTCAATACATCTAATTATATTAAATATTACATAAACTACTTTAGTGTAAAAAACGAGACCATTGGTGTATTATTTTGTTAATTTCGTCATATCTCCGATTGTTGCATGCAACTTTTTAGATACTTTAGACAACCCTTTCAAGAAAAGGACGTCAATAAACTAGGTTTATTACCCCATAAATTCTAAACTTAGGTTTATTACCCCATAAATTCTAAACTAGATAACAATATCACTACATAAACAATACACACTTATGAACAAATTTACATTTAATCTAATTCTTTTTTCAACACTCCTTATGTTAACTAGCTCATTATATGCTCAAGAAAAAAAAGAAACTCCTAAAAGTCATCTAATATTTTCCGAGAATAAAATTCTAAACAAAAGTGAAAAAGTAGTTTATTTCTGCTTTTCAGAAATAAGAGACAACGACCACAAAAATCAGATTACAAAAGCTCTACTTAACGAATTTTTTATTACGAAAGTTAGAATATATAAAGACTTAAACAACAATGACAGATGTCAAATAACTACATTGCGAGATATTACACCAGAAGATATTCAAGTTATTTTGAAAGAAAATGAAACTAACTTCGCATTCTTAACTGTAAAAACAAAAGATAACGAAGAAAGCAATAAAGTTAATTTCCTAAAATAAATTAGATTATGAAAAACACACTACTATATATAGCACTATTTCTCATTTTATCAAACTTTAGCTACGGTCAAGATAATGACCCCTGTGATTGGATGGATAACCCTGCACAAGACATAAGTGTAGGAACTTCTTGTTCGTTCACCAACGTAAGTATTGGAACTATGAATACAGATTCTGGAGAAGGAGATCCAGGATGCAGCTCCTATGGAACTGGAACAGATGCAGGGCCAGATGTTTGGTTATCATTTACGGTTCCAGCATCAGGGAATTTTGAAATTTCAACCCAATCAGGTGGTCTTACCGATGTTGCCATGGAAATATACTCAGGATCTTGCGGCAGCCTTACCGCTATTGATTGTGATGATGATGGAGGACCTGGCCTTATGCCGGAAATTTTCCATGTAGGAGCAACAGCTGGTGAAACAATATGGATTAGACTGTGGGAGTATGGGACAGATGCTACAGGTGATTTTGATATTTGTGTTGTAGATGTTCCTCCTCCATCAAACGATGATTGCGCAAATGCCGAAGCCTTAACTGTTAATCCCGATGAAAACTGCGGAAGTGTTACTTCAGGAACTGTTGCAGGAGCAACAGCATCTGGAGAATCAACAACTTGCTCAGGGACTCCTAACAACGACGTTTGGTATTCTTTTGTTGCACAACATGACGAACAAAGTATTACATTACAAAATATTGCAGGAAGCAATACTGATATGTATTTTTCCTTATATAGTGGTTCATGTAGCTCTTTAACAGAGCTTGGTTGTAGTGATGCCAATTCTTCTTGGGCAACAGGATTAATAGTTGGTGACACCTATTTTGTTAGAGTTTATACCTATTCTAATTCTGACGAAAATACAACTTTTGAAGTCTGTATTGGTAGCCCTTCATGTACAGATGGAGCCCAAAATCAAGGAGAAGATCATGTCGATTGTGGTGGTCCTTGCGGTGCATGCCCTCCGCCAACAGTTCAAGATTGTGATGGTGCTATTCCTATTTGTCAAGACACTTATTCGGAGACAAATGCCTATACGGGTACAGGAAACTATACTCCAGAAATTGATTCAGGACCTTCTTGTTTAGGCTCTGGGGAAAAGAACGATGTTTGGTATGTTTTTACAGTTTTAGCAGATGGTACTCTCGATTTTAGTATTACACCAAACGATATGAACGACGATTACGATTGGGCGGTTTACGATTTATCTACAGCAGATTGTGCCGATATTTATACCGACCCTTCTTTAGAGGTTTCTTGTAATTATAGCGCTTTAGATGGAGTAACAGGACCTAATGGAGATGGAGATGATAATGACGAACCTACTTTTGCTGTAACAGCAGGTCAAACTTATGTAATTAATGTAAGTCAATTTTCTACTTCAACAAATGGTTACACAATAGATTTATCCTCTTCTTCAGCCTCTATTTACGACGATGTACCTCCTGTTTTCGAGTCTGTAGATTTACCTATTCCTTGTGGAGCAACAGAAATTACTTTTCATTTTAATGAAAATGTTGATTGTAGTACTGTAGAAATTGAAGATTTTTATTTAAATGGACCTGGAGGTCCTTATACATTGTCCAATTTAGTATCTCCTGTTTGTGCAGCGGGTGGTGATTACGATAACGACTATACTTTTACAGTGTCACCTGCTTTAACAACAAGTGGAACGTTTACTTTAGGTATGGATGCAACATCTTCAAGTTCTGTTTCAGATATTTGCGGAAACACAGCAGCTTCCAATTCATTCGACTTCGATATTATTAACATAACCACTTCAGGATCTCAAACAGATTTAACTTGTAATGGAGATGCAAACGGGGTGGCAATCGTTGATCTAGTTGTCTCAGGAACAGCTAATTATACTTACGATTGGTCAAATGGAACAAATAATGGACCAACATCATCAACAACAAACTCTATTACAGGACTTTCTGGAGGAGCTTATTCTGTTACCGTAACAGACGCTCTCGGATGTCAATCTATTCAAGATTTTACAATTATTGAACCTGCTGCAATGGTATTATCCTTAACACCAACTGATGCTATATGTAGCCAGTCTAACGGAGCGATAGATGTTGGAATTGCAAATGGAGCACCTCTGTATAATATTGATTGGTCTCCAGGAGGAGGTTCTGTAAATAATCAAAGTTCTGGTTATGATATCACAGGTTTAGCTCCAGGAAATTATGGAGTTACCGTAACCGATAATAACGGTTGTACAAGTTCAGCTTCGGTAACTGTAAATGATGCTGGTACTGTAACAGCAGTTATAGATCCTGTTGCCAATCAATGTTTAAGTGGAAATAATTTCTCATTTAACGCATCTAACAGCACAACCATGTCTTCCCCTAGTTATTCTTGGGATTTTGGTGATGGTAATACTGGAACTGGCATTTCTCCGACACATTCATATTCTACAGCAGGAACCTATGTCATTACTTTGACAATTACTGATGGTTCTTGTACAGATACAGAAACAATAAATGTAACAATTCATCCAAACCCAACGGTAAATATTACACCAACTGATATTTCTTGTAACGGATACTCCGATGGACATATTAGTATAGCAATTGCTACAGGGACTGGGCCTTTACAAAATATTGATTGGTCTCCAAATGGATTTACAAATGATGGAACAGTAACTTATTCAGACTTACCAGCAGGAAATTATACTGTTACATTCGAAGACGCTAATGGTTGCCCTGGAAATGATGCTGCAAGCATTACAGAACCAGCAGCTATGGTTCTTAATTTAACAAGTACCGATGCAACCTGTAATACTTCTTGCGATGGTACTGCAAGTGCAAATGTAGCTTCAGGCGGAACAGCCCCTTACGATTACGATTGGGGCGATGGAGATAGTCCAACCAATAGTGCATCAACAGGAAGTTTATGCGGATTAACAGGAGCAGCCGGAGGAAGTGCTACTTATACAATAACCGTAACCGATGCTAATACCTGTACAACAACAGGACAGGTGACAGTTAATGCACCTTCAGCAGTTACTATTTCCGAAACAGCTCATGTTAATGTTAGCTGTAACGGAGGAAGTGATGGGTCTTTAACCGTTGCTGGTGCAGACGGCACACCAGGGTATCAGTATTCGATAGATGGAGGAGCTTTACAAGCCAGTGGTACATTTTCAGGCTTAACCGCCAATACATATACCTTATTGGTAGAAGATGCAAATGGTTGTACTACAACAATGAATATAACAATTTCAGAACCAACAGTTTTAACTATTGTAGAAGCCACAGGTCATATCGATGTGACCTGTAATGGCGATAATAATGGCTCTTTAACGGTACAGGGTTCAGGTGGTACTACAGCTTATCAATATTCTATCGATGGTGGAGCTTCACAAGCCAGTGGAACCTTTAATGGATTGTCAGCCGGAACTTATACCTTAGAAGTTGAAGATGCAGAGGGCTGTACAGCAGCCATGAGTATAACTATAACAGAGCCGACACCTTTAACGGCTAATATACCAGCTGTAGCATTAACATGTAATGGAGCGTGTAATGGACAAGCAACCGTAACAGCAGGTGGTGGTTCCGGAGGATATACTTATACTTGGGATAACACAGCTAATAGTACAACAGCAAGCACAGCCGCAGATTTATGTGGGGGAACAACTTATACCGTTACCGTAGCAGATGCCAATGATGCAACTTGTACAGTAACAGCCACAATCACACCAACAGAGCCAGCCGCTTTAACAGCCAGTGCAACAGCAACCGATGCAAGCTGTAATGGAGTTTGCGATGCCAATGCAACAGTCACAGCCGGAGGCGGTTCAGGCGGATATACCTATGCATGGAATAATACAGTAGGAAGTACAAGTGCAACAACAGCTTCGGATTTATGTGGCGACGGAACTACTTATACAGTAACAGTTTACGATGCTACTGATGCTACTTGTTTTACAACAACTACTGTTACACCATCTCAGCCTACTTCTATGACTATTACAGAAGCAGCTGGTCATACTGATGTAGATTGTAATGGAAACTCAACAGGTCAATTAACTGTTACAGTGTCTGGTGGCACCCCAACTTATCAATATTCTATTGATAATGGTACTAACTGGCAAACCTCTGCTACTTTCACAGGTTTAGTTGCTAATACATATACTATTACTGTTGAAGATGCTAATGGTTGTTCAGAAACTATTAATATTAGTATTACAGAACCTGATGCTTTAACAGTTTCAGAGATTATGGCTAACCATCAAGACGTAACCTGTAATGGAGGAAATAATGGTTCCCTTACTGTTCAAGCTACAGACGGAACAAGTCCTTATCAATATTCTATAGATGGCGGAGTGAATTGGCAAGCGACGGGAACCTTTAGTGGATTATCAGCCAGTAACTATACTATAGAAGTAGAAGATGTAAATTCATGTCCAACAAGTATAAATATAACTATTCTAGAACCTACCGTTTTAACCGCTACAATCCCTGCGGTAACAGCCAATTGTAATGGGATTTGTGATGCACAAGCCACTGTAACAGCCGGAGGCGGGTCAGGAGGATATACTTATGTTTGGGATAATGCCACAGCAGATAATACAGCAACAAGCACAGCAAATTTATGTGGAGATGGAACAGTCTATTCTGTAACTGTAGCCGATGCATTAGATGCCTCTTGTACAGTAGTGGCAACAGTAACACCCACAGAACCCGCAGCTATTGTCGTAACACCAAGTTCACAGAATGCCAATTGTGGAGCAGCAGACGGACAAGTAGATGTAGCTTCAATAACAGGAGGTTCAGGAACCTATACAGGATATAACTGGGAAGACAATGCTGGAAGCCAAGTCGGGACAACAGCTAATGTAACAGGACTGACAGCTGGAACCTATTACTTAACCGTAACCGATAATAATGGATGTACAGGAACAAGCAATGTAACCATAGATAATAATGCAGCAGGTTCAGTAAGTGTTGATTTAGTCACAGATGTAAGCTGTAATGGCGGCTCGAATGGCGCTATTGATGTAACAGAATCTGGAGGAGCAACACCTCTTACAATTAGCTGGACAGGTCCAGGAGGATATACATCATCAAGTGAAGATATTTCAGGTTTAATAACAGGAGATTATACAATAAATATTACAGATAATAATGGATGTATAGCCTCCGCAAGCGCAACAGTAAACGAGCCAACAATTATCACAGCCGTTTCAGCCTTAGTTCAAGATGTAAGCTGTAATGGAGGATCAGATGGTTCGGTAACCGTGACCCCAAATGGAGGAACAGTTACTACTGGCTATACCTATGAGTGGTTTACTTCAGCAGGAGTAAGTACAGGTCAAACAACACAGACTGCTACAAGTTTGGCGGCAGGAGATTATTATGTAATTGTTTCAGACAATGCAACACCTCCCTGTACAATGCAATCTGCAAATATTACAATTAGTGAGCCAGCTTTATTAACTGCCTCAACAAGTATCACTTCTAATT
>Ga0256842_1003269_pt1 | contig 10932 bp, 10 predicted proteins | sample 4559240metaG_FD_185973 | JGI IMG/M metagenome (GOLD analysis project Ga0256842, IMG submission 185973) | Hydrothermal vent microbial communities from Guaymas Basin, Mexico - 4559-240 | ecosystem: Environmental > Aquatic > Marine > Hydrothermal vents | place: Mexico: Guaymas Basin | collected...
TGCTTTTCATACCCCACTAACCCTTAAATAGTTGTTTCTCAAGAAACTGAAAATGGTGGTGGCCATGGAGGTCGAAGCGGCCCTTGAGAGATTTCACACACTCAGGCTGACCGACATCATGCCCGGACAGGATAGCATGCCAGTCCTACCTGCTGATGCCGATCTTCTCAGCGTTCTCAAGATTCTTCGTACCAGGCATCACGTGTGGGTTGTGAGGGACAGGGAGAGCATGGAGCTCGTGGGCGTCATCAGGTACATGGACGTTATCGATCTCCTTCTTCCTCCAGAGGCCTACAGGTTCAAGCTCGGGATGACAAGCAAGACGATGAAGTCCCTCTTAGGCGGGGCTACGAGGGCGGAGGATGTCGTGGAGAGGCACGTTCTTACGATTGAGGCCGATGCCACAGTCCTCGACGCATTGATGAAGATGCGAAAGTATAGGGTCCAGGTGCTTGCAGTGGTCGAGAACAACAGGCTCATTGGAGAGGTGAGTCTCCGCATACTCATCGACGAATTTCTCAGACTGCTCCGGGTGGGTGGTGCCAAATGGAAACAGTGACCTGGCTCCTGTTCGCAATAGGCGTTTCCCTGATACTCGCCAAGATAGGGGACAGCATAATAGAGCGCTTTGAACTGCCCGGAGTTCTGGGAGAGCTCCTGATGGGAATGATACTGGGCAACCTCGTGTACTTCGGCATAGTGGCCCCCCAGTACCTCCCGATAGTCAGCGGTGAGGGGTTTGCGACAAACCTCACGGTGGTGGCCAACTTTCTGGCCAAGCTGGGCATAATCTTCCTCCTCTTCTTGGGGGCCCTCGACGCCGACCTCGAACAGCTGAAGAAAACTGGCCTGACCGCAACGGTTTCAACCCTCCTCGGTGTCTTCGTCCCCCTCGTCCTCGGCTGGTTCGCCCTCATGGAGATGGGCTATCCCAGCAGGGAGGCCTTCGCAGGTGGAGTCCTCCTCACCGCTACGAGCATAGGCCTCACCGTGAGGGTGATGATGGACCTGGGCGTTCTCAAGAGCGAGGTTGGTGCTGCATCGCTGAGTGCGAGCGTCATGGACGATTTCCTGGGCATAGCCCTCGTCATATTCGCCGTCGGTACCGGGAGCCTCCTGGAGCTGAGCGTCAAGATAGTTGCGTTTTTCGTGATAACCGGAGTGATCTGGTGGTATTTGGTCGATCACTACGTTAAGTTCGCCGAGAGGCTCCACGTGGAGAAAGGTGTCCTCGGGATGGTTATGGGCATGATGTTTCTCTTCGCCGCCCTGGCGGAGGGCTGGTTCGCCGCCGCGATTGAAGGTGCCTTCATGATGGGTCTCGTCCTCTCGAAGCTCCCCGAAGGAAAGAGGTTAATGGACGACGTCAGGGCCATTGGATACGGCCTCCTGATACCGTTCTTCTTCGTTCACACCGGAGCAATGCTCAACCTGACCGTCTTTGAGAACGCCAACGCACTGGTCCTGGCGGCGGTTCTAACTGCAGTTGCGGTCTTTGGCAAGATCTTCGGAAGGGGAATCGGGGCGTGGATTACCGCCTGGGGAAGGGGACGTGACTTCCTCTTCACCAAGGAAAACTTCTGGATGTCACTTCAGATGGGCATAGGTTCCGTCCCGAGGACTGAGGTCGCGCTCGTTGACCTGATGGTGGCAATTCACGGCGGTGCGATAAGCCCGGAGCACGCCCCGGAGTTCATAGCGGCGACGTTGATATTCATAACGGTCTCCGTCCTGATAACTCCGCCCCTGCTTAAGTGGGCGTTTAGGCGCGAGATCGAGGAGAGCAGAAGCGCGAAGGCGGCCCAAAAAGTCGAGAAGATCAGGGCGACCAAGGAGAGGATAAGGGAGATAAAGGGCTCCCGCTGAGCCCCCTATTTTCATCCGAAGAAAGCGCCCATGGCGCTCATTTCCTCTTCGCTCATCGACTTTATCTTGAACTCCGGCATCTCGTCCTTCAGCTTTTCGTACTCTTCCCCGGTGATTTCCTTGGCCTCCCCGTTTTCAACGAGGTAGAATATCCCGTAATCGGGGTCGCGATAGGCGACCAGGAACTTATCAACCTCAATGTCGTCGAAGTTGACGAAGATAGCGTTTCCCCCGGTGTAGGGGCGCTTGCATTTGAAGGGGAAGCTTGAGGAGTTCAGCATTGCATCGCCAAGGGCCTGGTTCGCCCTCTCCCCGTTTATCTCGGTCCAGAACTTCCTGCCTTCGAAATCGCCCTCAACGACTATCAGGAACTTCTGCCCGTCGAGCTCGACCACGGGACCCTTCTCTGCCAGTATTTTGAACAGGTCTCCTATAGTTTCGGCGTCCCGCAAGGACGCTATAAATCCTTCAACCTTCATGAGTTCCACCATCCGCTCTTCCGGTTGAGGGTATAAAAGCTTAAGCTTTTTATGTGACTGGGCCAATTCAGTTCGATGGGCTCGAAGGCTCAGTACGTCAAAAAGTGGAGCATAGTTATAGTGTTCTCCATCCTGGCAGGCTTAGTTGGAGGTCTGGGGGCTGTTCTCTTCAGGATTGCTATAGCAGCTGTCCACGGCTTCTTCTTTGGGTGGCTTCTACCTGCAGTTACCTATGAAGTGGCGGGATTTAACCTCGGGTACGTACTTCTCCCGGTCCTTGGAGCAGTTATCGTGGCGTTATTCATCGTGAGGTACCCTGAGATAAAGGGGAACGGCATACCCGAGGTGATAGAGGCCGTAATCTTCAAGGGGGGCAACATCCCGGGGAGCTTCGCAGTGATCAAAACCGTTGCAACCGCGGTGACCATAGGCTCTGGTGGGAGCGTGGGGCGCGAGGGGCCGATAGGCTTCATAGGTGCCGCCTTGACCTCCATCCTCGCGCACTGGTTCGACCTCTCGAGGGAAATGAAAAAGCTCCTCGTGACGTGTGGCCTCGCTGCGGGCATAGCCGGCACATTCAACACTCCCCTTGCGGGGGCAATGTTTGCCCTTGAGATCGTTTACATGGGGGCGTTCTCGATAAACCTCGTCCCCATATTCATAGCCGCTGTCACCGGCAACGCCCTGACGCTGGCGGTTCTCAATAGGGCGGTTGAGATAGACATTCCGGGTGGGATAGGCCACACACTACCCGAGCTGCCGCTCTTCTTCCTCCTCGGCCTGGCGATGGGTTTGATGGCCGCTCTGTACGCGAGGTTCCTCTACGGCATGGTGGACAGGTTTTCCCATGCCAGGTTGCCCGAATTCGTCAAACCCGTGCTCGGCGGCCTTGGAGTTGGGTTTCTGGGGATGCTCTTTCCTGCATACGGAATATTTGGAATAGGGTATGAGGGCATGAGAATGGCCTTCTACGGGGAGCTTGCCATAGGGCTTCTCCTGACCCTGGCCGTCGTCAAGATGCTCGCAACGGCGCTGACTCTGGGCTCGGGCCACAGTGGCGGCGTCTTTGCCCCGAGCCTCTACATAGGGACGATGTTCGGTGCTGCGTTTGGCCAGCTGATCCGGATGCTTCTACCTGGGCTCAATGCGAACCCTGCTGTGTATGCCCTCGCCGGAATGGCGGCGTTCTTCAGCGGGATGACGCAGGCGCCCTTGACTCAGATTTTGATGGTGACGGAGCTTACGAGGAGCTACGCGGTACTTCCTCCTGTGATGACCTCCGCCACGATAGGGTTTTTGACCGCGAGGTTTTTCCTCGAAGGCGAGTCCATATACACCCTTAAACTCCGCAGGAAGGGTTACCACGTGAAAACTGGAAAGCCGGTCATCCTTGAGACCATATCGGTGGGGGAGATAATGACGAAGGAACCGGTTTACGTCCACAAGGACTCCACGCTACTCGAGGTCGAGCACCTCATAAGCGAGACCGGCCACGACTGCTTTCCGGTTGTTGATGACGAGATGAGGGTCGTGGGGGTCATCGGGGTAAAGGACCTTCTCAAAAAGCCGACTTCACTCAAGAGGATGAGGGTGGAGAGGTTCCTGGAATCGCGTCCATTCGCGGTCACGTACCCAACGGAAACCGCCGAGGATGCTTTTGAAAAGCTGATGGAATACGACATGAACCTGCTCCCAGTCGTTAGGTCGGAGGACGACCCGAGGCTCGTTGGGGTGATAACCAAAAAGGACATCTACAAGGCATACTACCGGGGCCTCGAGGGGATGTATATTGATTAAGAGGTGATAAAATGATCGTTGATGGTGACCTTCATATTCACTCCCGGTACTCGAAGGCGGTTTCAAAGGCCATGACGATACCCAACCTGGCGCACCATGCACGCTTCAAGGGCCTGAAGATCGTGGGCACGGGGGACATACTGAACCCAATGTGGGAGAGGGAGCTTCTCGAAAACGCTGAAAAGGTTGATGAGGGGACGTACGAACGAAACGGCGTGCGCTTTCTCCTCACTGCCGAGGTGGAAGACGACAGGAGGGTTCACCACGTCCTTATCTTTCCGAGCATAGATGCAGTTAAGGAAATGCGGGAGCGTCTGAGAAGGTACTCCCCCGATATCGATAGTGAGGGAAGGCCCCACCTAAGCCTCTCGGCCGCTGAAGTTGCGGACCTAGCAAACGACCTTGACGTCCTCATAGGGCCTGCCCACGCCTTTACTCCCTGGACGAGCCTCTACAAGGAGTATGACAGTTTAAAGGAGGCATACGGCGGTGCAAAAATCCAGTTTCTCGAGCTGGGCCTCTCGGCCGACAGCGAGATGGCGGATATGATAAAGGCCCACCACAAACTGACGTACCTCAGCAACAGCGACGCACACTCACCGATGCCCCACAGGCTGGGAAGGGAGTTCAATCGCTTCGAGGTTAAGGATGTAACTTTTGAAGAGATCAGGAAAGCCATATTGGGCAAAGGGGGGAGGAGGATCATCCTCAACGCCGGCCTCGACCCGAGGCTCGGAAAGTACCACCTGACGGCCTGTTCTCGGTGCTACACCAAGTACTCCCCGGCTGAGGCGAGGGCGTTCAAATGGAAGTGCCCCAGGTGTGGGGGGAGGATAAAGAAGGGGGTAAGGGACAGGATCCTTGAGCTGAAGGACACTGATGAAAAGCCCAAAGACAGGCCTCCCTACCTCAGGCTGGCCCCCTTGGCCGAGATCATTGCGATGGTGCTTGGAAAGGGAGTTGAGACCAAGGCCGTAAAGCGCGTTTGGGAGCTTTTCCTGAGGGAGTTCGGGAGTGAGATAAGGGTTCTCGTGGACGTTCCTGTGGAGGGGCTGGCAAAAATCAGCGAGGACGTTGCGAAGGCGATATGGGCGTATCGGAACGAGAAGCTCATCGTGGTTCCTGGGGGAGGGGGCAAGTACGGTGAGATACGGCTCCCCGAGGAGATTAGGAAAGCGGACATAAGCGAACTCGGGAGTTTGGAAGTTGAGGTGTCAGAGGATGAAGAGAGGCCGAGGCAGAGGGTTATAACGGAGTTCCTAAAACATGCTAAATAAGATTAGCAAGATTTGCGAATAATTGCTAATTAGGATTGGCAAAGTTTTTAAGAAGTTGCAAACCAATATTGGCAAGGTGTAATCCATGAGTCAGGTCAGAGAAGTCGTTGAGGATTACCTTGAGCTCGATGTTGAGGGTGTTGAAAGGGAGCTCAAAGTCCCTCTCCCCAAAGTTCCAAGAGCCATAGCGATAACCGGACCCAGGAGGGCAGGAAAGAGTTTCTACATGCTCCAGAGGTTTAAAGGCATGCTCGGCGAGAGACCTGCCCTTTACCTGCCCCTCGATGACGATAGGCTCTATCCTCCAACGCTTGAGACCTTGGGGGAGTTCCTTGAAGTATTCCACGAGATTTACGGTGAAAAGAAAGGTCTCCTTTTTCTTGATGAGGTTCAAGAAGTTCCTAACTGGGAGCTGTTCGTTAAAAGAGCGGTCTCACTTGGTCATACTGTTTTTATATCCGGATCATCTTCAAAGCTCCTGAGTAGGGAGATAGCGACGCAGCTTAGGGGCAGGGGGGTCTCTTTTGAACTCTACCCCTTCTCCTTCCGGGAGTTTCTGAGAGCAAAATCATTTGAGCCGGGGGAATCCCTTCCAAAAAAAGCAAGGATCAAAGCGCTCCTCCAGGAATACCTCCTCTGGGGAGGCTTTCCAGAAGTCGTCTTTGAAGAGTCAGAACTCTTAAAGAGGCGAACTCTGGAGAGCTACGTTGACTTGGTGCTCTACCGTGACGTGGTTGAGCGCTTTGGGGTTAAGAATACGAGGGCACTCAAGCTCCTATTAAAACTAATCGGCTCCTCTTTTGGGAGGGAGTTCTCGATCAACAAAACCGTCCGCTATATGAAGGGAATAGGCGTTGAGACCAACAGGAATACTCTCTCCTCATACATTGAACACCTTGAAGACGCCTATCTTGTGATGAGAGTTAAAAAACTTGCACCGCCGAGAGAGAGTGAGAAGGCTCTTCCCAAGCTCTATCTCGTCGATTCCGGTCTCGTGAGGGTTTTCAAGGAGAGCATAGAGTTTGGGAGATTCATGGAATCTGTCGTTCTAACCGAGCTGTTCCGGCGTGGAATCAGTCCGTATTACATCAAAACCCCGAAGTTTGAGGTTGATTTTGTAATCAGGGAAGGGGATTTTTACAGGGTGATTCAAGTTACCCGCTCCGTGGAAGGAGAGACACTCCACCGGGAACTCAAGGCCATCGAGGGAGCATCAAAGCTCCTTCAGGTCAAAGAAAAGATCTTGATAACATGGGATGAGGAGGGGAAAATCGGGGATGTTAAACTCGTGCCCCTATGGCGCTGGCTGCTGGGGGTGAGATCGTGAGGGAATCAGAAGTAATAAAGCTCTTCATGCGCCATCTCGGGAGGGGTGGGGATGTACCCCTCGGCGACGATGCCGGTGCAATAAGGTTCGGTGAGGAGTGGTTGGTTGCCACCAACGATATGCTCGTGGGGAAAACCGACGTTCCTGATATAATGAGCCCCGAGGATGTGGGCTTTAAGGCCGTGACGATGAACGTGAGCGATGTTGCAGCGATGGGGGCAATGCCTATAGGTTTTCTGTTCTCCCTCGGGATTCCTGCGGGTCTCGATGAAGGTTACCTTGAGGGAATCGCCAGGGGTATGGGGAAGGCGCTGGATCACTACGACCTCCCGGTCATAAGTGCTGACACAAACGAGGCGGACGATCTGATAATAGACGGGATAGCCCTCGGGATCACGAGGGTTCCCCTTCTCCGCTCGGGTGCCAGGCCGGGTGATGTGGTCTGCCTCACGGGGGACATCGGCAGGGCACTGGCAGGCTACCTTGTGTGGAAGAAGGGACTGAACGTTGAGGAGCGTCTCAGAGATGCGCTGTATGAGAAGTTCCTCCGGCCAATAGCGAGGGTGGAAATTGGTGTAAGGCTCTCCGGAGTGGCCAATTCCGCAATAGATGTAAGCGACGGCCTTTCCAAGGAGCTCCATCTTCTTGCAGGGAGAAGTGGCGTGAGGATCGAGGTGGGGGCAGAAAAACTCCCAATCAGGAGAGAAGTTTTTGAAGTCTCGGAGCTTCTCGGGCTTGATCCATATCTCCTTGCACTCGGCAGCGGGGAGGAATTCGAGCTGCTGTTCACGTTGCCCCCGGAGAAGGTTGGAGGGCTGGATTTTGAGTGCACCGTTATAGGGCGGGTTATGGAGGGGGAGGGGGTGTACTATAGACGCAACGGAAAACTGGGGGAAATGCCGGTCCTTGGCTGGGAGCACCTTGCCCCTCCGGGAGAAGCAAGTATAGACTGTTGTTCCGATAAGATTTTAAGAGCCCGCGGGGAGTGAGGGTAGGTTATAACTATGATCGGGGGTATCGTTAATTCCGCGGGAGAGTATTTTTCGGTCATCAGCACGGCCTCCCTGAGGTACATAGCCCTCGCGTTTCTCACTTATTACATCAGCGTTGTTATTTACGGTCTCCGGTGGAAGCTTGTTTTGAGGGGGATGGGCAGGGATGCACCCCTTTTTGAACTGGTGAAGGCGATTCTGGCATCGATATTCATGAACAACATCACCCCCCTGAGCAGAAGTGGGGGGGAGATTCTGAGGGTGGCATGGGTTTCTAAGAGGGCGAACATACCCGCAGGAGTTTCTGCGGTCAGTATAGTCTACGAGAGAATACTCGAGACAATACCCGTTTTCGTTCTTTTCATGATAGGTATGACTTATTTCTCGCGGGATTCGATGCCCCTCCTGATTTTGGCTATTGGGGGTGTCCTCCTGCTCTGGGTTAAATGGGAGTCCTTTGTTAGGCTTTCCCTCAGGGTGTTCGGGACGGAAGTTGGGGAAGGGGAGCTCGAGAGCATACTTAATCTTAAAAGCCGCCACAACGTAAACCTTGCGGGGATAGGGCTCAGCTCCGTCGTATGGCTGCTCGATGTCCTAAGGCTGAAGCTCATAGCTATGGCACTGGGACTGAGCCTGGGGTGGAGCTTCATTGCGGTTGTCTCCATAGCCAACCTTCTATTCGGCATCCTAGCCTTCACACCCGGCGGAATCGGGATAATAGAGGGAGGACTCATAGGAACCCTCACGTACTTTGGAGTGCCATCGCCCCTTGCCGTCTCGATAACCCTGCTGGAGAGGTTTGTTTCCTACGTGGTCAGCACGATAGTGGGCTTCATAGTCCTTGTGGCCTCTGGAGGGATTGAAATATGGAGGGCCTTAAGATCGCAATAGCCAGTGACTGGTTCTACCCGAAGGTCGGGGGCATTGAGTCCCACATAGACGAATTGGCCAGAAACCTGCTCTACAGGGGCTATGAGCCCCACGTGATAACCCACGATTACAGGTATATGAAGCCCTACGTTGACAGTTTCCCCTATCCGGTCGTCAGGTTTCCTGGTCTCGTTTACTTCAAAAGCCACCATGTGAGCACCGGTGTGAGGCAGATTTGGGAGATAAACGAGTTCTACAAGCGGAAGGAGTTTGACATAACCCACATCCACAGCATATACTCCCCCCTTGCTGTGGCAACTTCAGCCGTTTCGAGGGGGATACGGAACGTCCCGGTCGTCGCAACGAACCATTCCTTTTACGGCGCCCCGAAGCACCTCGACGTACTCCTTGGATCTTTCTTGAGAAGTAACCTCGATAAGATCGATACCTTTATTGCAGTGAGCACCCCAGTGGCAAGGGACACACGAGAACTCCTCGGAGAGAGCCTGAAAGATAGGCACGTTTTGGTGCTTCCAAACGGGATAGATACGGATAAGTGGCGCCCTCCCGAACCCGAGGAGAGGGAAAGTGCGAGAAGGGGTCTTGGGTTGAGGAATGAACTTGTGATCCTTTACTTAGGGAGGATGACCGAGAGAAAGCAGGCTCATAGAATACCCTTCATGCTTAGAGAAGCCCTAAAACAAAGTAAAATCCCGAAAAGGAAGGTGAGACTAATAATCGTGGGCAACGGCCCCATGAGGCCCCTTCTCGAGAAAAACTTAAAGACAACCGGTATGGGGGAGATAGCCGAGGTTTACGACTTCATGGAGCGCGGAAGGCTGCTGCCCCTTTACTGGGCCTCGGATGTTGTTCTGATGCCGGGCATTCTCGAGGCTTTTCCCGTCGTCGGTCTGGAGGCCATGGCGACGGGAAGGATGGTGATAGGACGAAACGAGAGCGGTCTATCCGACATGGTCATCAACGGTGTTACAGGGCTCCTCGCCAAAAGCGAGGAGGAGATGGCGGAAAAAATTGCGTGGGCATTGAGTAACAGGGAACTCATCCAAGTTATGGGAGAGGAAGGGAGGAAAGTTGTCAAGGAAAAGTTTTCCTGGGATGTCGTCATCTCAAGACTTCTGGAGATATACAGACTCACTATGGAGATGCGGGATAAAGTTGACAGGAGATACAGGTTCTACAAGCTTGTGAGGGGTCTGAAATGAAGGTCGCGATAACATTCGATGTAGAGCACGACTGTCCCCCCTACCTGACCACGACGAGGGGAATGAGGGAGGGACTGCCAAAGCTCCTCGATTTGATGGCGGAGAAGGGGATAAAGGCGACCTTCTTCTTCACCGCGGAGATGGCTAAGCGCTTTCCGAATCTGGTGAAGCGTGTTGTGGATGAGGGCCACGAGCTCGGAAGCCACAACTACAACCACGAGAGACTCGACAAGCTGAGCTTTGAAGAAGGAAAGAAGGCGATAGAAAAGTCCCTCAAAGTTCTCAGGGAATTCAGCGAGGTGGTTTCGTTCCGCGCGCCGAACCTTCAGTTTCCGAACGAATACTACCGCGTTCTCGAGAAGAACGGAATCCTCGTGGATTCCTCGAAGGCCACCTACAAGGGCTACCGCTCTGGCGTCGGGTTCTTTGGAAACGTCCTCGAGGTTCCGGCCTCGACCACGAGCTCGGTCATAAGGCTTCCCTGGGGGATTCAGAAGTTCATACACTCCCGCCTGAAGGAGCCTAGGGTTTACTTCGCCCATCCCTGGGAGTTCGTGCCGATGCAGAAGGAGAAGATAAGGTTCGATTGCAAGTTTAACACCGGGGACAAGGCGGTGGAGCTTCTCGGCAGGCTGATAGATCACTATAAGAGCTTGGGGGCGAGGTTCTACACGATGCGTGAGTTCTATTCAGAATACCAAAAGCTTAAACGTGGGTGAACGGACTTCTTTTAGGTGAGAGTCATGAAGGAGGCCCTTTACTGGGAGCCCTTAGAGGGGGGTAAGGTTCGCTGTAAGCTCTGTCCCCTCAACTGCATCATAAACGAGGGCAAGAGGGGTTCCTGTAAGATTAGGAAGAACATCGGAGGAAAACTCTACACGCTCAACTACGGCAAGGTCTCCTCCATAGCCGCGGACCCCGTGGAGAAGAAACCGCTCTTCCACTTCTGGCCCGGCTCGTGCGCGCTCTCGATAAGCACCGTTGGATGCAACATGCACTGCAAGCACTGCCAGAACTGGGAGATAAGCCAGGCGGATGAAAGCTTTCCGTACCTCCGCGACATGAGTCCAGAGATGGTCGTTGCCATAGCGAAGCGCTACG
>Ga0256842_1003270_pt1 | contig 10930 bp, 12 predicted proteins | sample 4559240metaG_FD_185973 | JGI IMG/M metagenome (GOLD analysis project Ga0256842, IMG submission 185973) | Hydrothermal vent microbial communities from Guaymas Basin, Mexico - 4559-240 | ecosystem: Environmental > Aquatic > Marine > Hydrothermal vents | place: Mexico: Guaymas Basin | collected...
GAGTTCATTTTGTAGCCTTAAAGTAATTATAAAAATATGTATAGCCCGAAATTATCGTAAAAATAACAGCCAGAAGCAAAAGGTATATGCCTATTGTCTTAAGATTTAGCATCAAGGCTGATATAGCCAAAAATTGGGATGTCGTTTTTATCTTGCCCCACTGATTTGCTGAAATTATTATATTTTCACTTGATGCCACAATCCTTAATCCCGTTACGGCAAACTCTCTTGCAACAATAACAATGACCATCCAGTATGGTATATTAATTGTTTTAATCATTGCTATCAATACACCTATGACCAAGATTTTATCAGCGAGCGGGTCGATAATTTTTCCTATTGTTGTTACGGCATTTGTTTTTCTGGCAATATGGCCGTCTAAGATGTCGCTCAATATGCCCAAGATAAAGAAGAATAGTGCCCAGTAGTTATAGTTGTATTCCATTAGGGCTATCACTACTACCAAATCCAGTACCCTAAATATGGATAAAATATTTGGAATGTGCTTTACCATAATTCTCTAACCGTATTTGTATATGTATCGCCAATTTTAATTATTCTTTTTTTTGTTGTTGTTTTTGTTTTTATTTTTTTCAGTTGTTTTGTGTTTAGGTTGTAAATATTTTTTCCTGTATATGCGTTTATGAATTTTTTTACATATCTTTGCGTTTGAGCATAGGGTGGAATTCCTTTGAATTTATCAACAGCTGTTTCTCCTGCATTGTATGCAGCTGCTACAAGTTTTAAATCCTTATATTTTGTTGTTAAGTGTTTCAAGAATCTTATACCGCCTTCTATATTTTGTTCTAAATTATTTATATTTTTTACTCCGTAATATCTTGCCGTTTTTTCTTTTAGTTGCATAACGCCCACAGCACCGCTTTTTGATATGGCATTTTGATTTAGACTTGATTCTATCTTTGCTATGGCTATCGCTATCTTTGGGTCTAAATCGAATTTATATGCCTTTTTTTTAATCAATTCTATGATTTTTTGTTTTGCATAGTTTTGAGATTTTCCTATTTTAAAAGCGTTTGAAAAGAAATCGTAGCCGGATAGATTTGTATATACGATTTTGTTGCCACGTTTTTGTATATGTAAACTTGATGCATTTGTTTCAATAACAAAAAGTATACACATAATAACGACTAACACACCCTTCATTTTATGCTTTTAAGCAGTTCCTTAGCTTCTTTATCATCTTTGGACTGTTTAAGTATGGATTTAAGTATTGCCTTGGCTTTATATTTTTTACCTATCTTAAGGTATGTTTTTGCCAAATGCAATTCTATAACAAAATCTTTATCATCATACTCTGCATTGCTGTTTTTTGCATCAAGCGCTTTTTTTAAATATTCCAAGGCTTTTTTATAATTTCCTTTTTTATAGTATCCCCACCCTAAGCTGTCTAAATAATAAGGGTTGTTTGGTTTCATCTTTAAAGCCTTCTCAACCAAAGCCATACCTTTATCTATGTCTATATTTTCGTCTATGTATAAGTATCCCAAATAGTTTAGGCATGATGCGTTTTTAGGATTTATTTTGAGTGCTTTTTTTAGGTATTCTATCGATTTATCTCTATTTTTTAGATATGTGTAATATATGTCAGCCATATAAAAATAGGGATAGGATTTATCTTCAAATTTTTTGATGTTATTTTTTATAATTTTTAAAGCCTTTTTGTATTTTTTGTCTTTTATTAGTATATCGGCAATCATAAAGTATATATCGGGATTGTTAAGCGCTTCTTTTTTTAATATAGTTATGGCTTTGTCTGTTTTGCCTATTTCTTTGTAGCATAGCGCTTTGTTGTACAGGGCTTCTTTGTAGGCTTTTGAGTTTTTATCAATGTTTGAAAAGATTTCTATCGCTTTTTTGCAATTGTTTGTTTCGGATAGAGCTAATCCGTAGATAAGTTTTATGTCGTCTGATTTTAATAGGCTGTATTTGTGCTTTTCTATGAATTCTATCGCTTTTTTATATTCTTTATTATCCATTAGTATGTATAGTATTTTGCTTGCATATCTCAATTTTCCGCTTTTTTGAAATGCTTCTTTAAAATATTTTAAGGCTTTTTTTCTATTGCCTGCCAAATAGTAGTCATTGCCTATAGCAGAAAGTACAAGGCTATTTTGTGGTTTGATTTTCTTGTATACCTTTATAGCATCGTAGTAGCGTTTTTGTTTTTCATATATGCTTGCCAAAAACACACTGTAAGACATATCGTATTTATCTAATCTTATCGATTTTTTTGCATATTGTATGGCTTTTTTGAAATCACCTTTATTTAGGTAGCATTTTGCCAAATAGTTGTATATTTCGGGATTATCACTGTCTTTGTTTAATATTTTTTTTAGATATTTTATGGCTTTTTCGTAATTTTCGTTTTTCATATATAAAAGTGCTAATTTTTCATTAAATTCTTCCGATTCTCCGAATTTTTTTTGATATGTTTCTATTTCTTCTAAGGCTTTTTGAAATTTGCCTTCTATTACGTATATGTCTATAAGCTTACTGTAAAAATCTTTTTCGTTCGGGAAACGTTTAATGGCTTTTTGCAGAAATTTATCCAATTTTTTATATTGCATTGTATATAAAAGTATACTTATATAATCTTTATAAAATTTAGGTTTATTCATATAGGGCAAAATTTTTTCGTAGGTTTTTTGTGCATCTTTTATGTTTCCATTGTATAAGTCAATGTATGTTAATATATAATTTGCATCAATAAATATTTCTTTATCGTCTGTTTTGATTTTGGTTTTTGCATATATATTCAACATATAGGCTTGGAAAACAAGAAAAATTACCGCAATAACGACAAATTTAACACTCTTTTTCGGCAAATTCATGAACCACCTCTGAAAATTCTTCTATAAGTTTATCTTCTTTTACCTTTTTTATTATCTTACCCTTTTTTATTATCAAACCGAACCCTCTGCCGCCTGCTATTGCGACATCGGCTTCTTTCGATTCACCTAAAGCGTTGACGACACATCCCATAACGGCAACCTTAATCGGTTTTTTTATGTCTGATAGTTTTTTCCTTAATTCGTTTACCATAGATATCAAGTCTATCTCTATTCTACCACAAGTAGGACAGGAAACAAGGTCTATCGAGCGTTTTTTTCTCAAATGAAGAGAGTTTAATAGTTCATAGCATACATCTATTTCGTTTTCAGGCGGTTCGCTTAACGATATGCGTATCGTATCGCCGATACCTTCACGCAGAAGAACGCTCAACGCCGTTATCGATTTTATAATGCCTTCATTTGACGAGCCGGCTTCGGTTACACCAAGATGAAGCGGATAATCTACTAGTTCGGATATGCGTTCATAGCACAATATAGTTGTTTGAACGTCTGAGGATTTTATTGAGAGTTTCATGTTTGTAAATCCAAAGTCTTCGATTCTTTTGACCCAATTGTATGCGCTTTCGACCATAGCGTCAACCGTTGGGCCGTTGTATTTTTCAATTAGGTTTTTCTCTAAAGAACCGCTGTTTACGCCTATTCTTATAGGGATATTTCTTTCGTTTGCGGCTTTTAGGATTTCTTTTGTTTTGTCGAAAGAGCCAATGTTTCCAGGATTTATCCTTACACAATCAACACCCGATTCTATGGATAATAATGCTAATTTATAATCAAAATGGATATCGGCAATAACGGGTATCGGGCTTTTTTCTTTTATTGTTTTTAACGCAATTGCAGCATCTTTATCAACAACGGCGCATCTAACTATCTCGCAACCCTTATCGTATAGCCGCTCTATCTGTTTAAGTGTTGATTCTATATCCCTTGTGTCTGTGTTTGTCATTGATTGAACGACTATATCGGCGTTTCCGCCTATCTTTACGTTTCCTACCGTTATCTGTTTTGTTTTCTTTCTGTTTATCCAATTCATTTCTTTATATGTTCTTCTACCTGATTGTGTATATATTTTGTAACGCCGTAGCGTTTAAAGTCGTTCATAAAGGCAAACAGCATTAGCGCCAAAAGCAAAGCCATGCCGAATTTTTGGAAATTCTCCTGAACCTTTTCGCTTACCGGTTTTCTTCTTATTGCTTCAATCGTAAAAAACATCAAATGTCCGCCGTCCAAGATGGGTATGGGAAGAAGGTTTAATATACCCAAATTTATGCTGATAATTGCGGCAAACATTAAAAACGCCGCTATGCCGCTTTGAGCCGCTTTTGATGCTATATCTACAATCATTATAGGTCCGCCTACGCTGTTTGACGGTATAGCCCTTTCTATTAACCTGACAATTCCTATAAGCGTTACCTTTGTTATATATACTGTTTTTTGCACTCCGACCATGAGACCCTTTACTGGATTATACTTTAACTGAACGGTTTTGCCGCTTGGTAAAATACCCAATATTCCTACGTATTTTTTGTATCCCAAGATATCGGTTCGCTCTTCTCCTTTGGGTTTTGCATTTATTGTTACTATATTGTTTTGTCTTTTTATTTTAAGTATCAACGTTTTATTCGGATTGCTTTTAATAATTTTTGACATTTCTTCCCATGTTTTTACCTTGTGTCCGTTTATTGCGACTATGGTATCGTTCGGCTGAATGCCTGCTATGTAAGCAGCCGAGTTTGGTTGGATTTTGCCAATCTGTGGAGCAAGTGAAGGAACGCCTATTGAGTATGCTATTGCAAAGAATATAATAGCGCTTGCTATGTTAAAAAATGGTCCTGCAAAAACTATAATCATTCTTTTCCAAACGGGTTGGGCAAAGAACGCGCCTTCGGTATCGGCTTCGTCTCTTTCGTCTATCTCTTCGCCCTTCATCTTGACGTATCCGCCAAGCGGTATCAACGATAGGGCATATTCCGTAACCTTTGGTTTGTATTTTAATAAAACAGGTCCAAAACCGATTGAGAATCGTATAACTTCAACACCCAACATTCTTGCTGCTATGAAGTGTCCGAATTCGTGTATGATTATCATTGCCACAAGGCCTAATATTCCGTAAAGCAAACCCATATTATCCTCCGATAAAATCTTTTTTAATCAAACGTTCAACTTCGTTTTTTATATATATTGTTTCTTTTTCTATTGCAAATATATCTTGTTTTAAGTCATCTTCAAATATTTCGCATGATTTTTGAAGAATTTTGAATATATCCGAAAATTTTATTTTTTTGTTTAAAAAATGTTCCACCGCCACTTCATCTGCGGCGTTTAGCACCAACCCTAAATTCTTATCTTCTTTTTTTAGCGCATCGTAAGCGAGTTTTAATGTTATAAACTTGTTAAAATTCGGTTTTTGAAAATGCAATGAGCCGATTTCTGTTAAATCTATTTTGAACTCCAAATCCATTCTTTTAGGTTTCATCAGTGCGTATGCTATTGGTATTCTCATATCGTGCGCTGCAAGTTGCGCTATAATAGAGCCGTCATTGAATTCGACAGCTGAATGCAAAATGCTTTCCTTGTGAACAACGACCTTTATTTTATCGTATTTTACGTCAAAAAGCCATCTTGCTTCTATTATTTCAAAGCCCTTATTCATCATTGTTGCCGAATCTATCGTGATTTTTTTGCCCATTGACCAAGTCGGATGGCTTAGGGCATCTTCTATTTTTATATTTTCAAAACTGTCCCGCTCTAAAAATGGACCGCCCGAAGCCGTTATTATGATAGAATGTATATCTTTGTTTTGTTTGTTTATGCATTGATATATGGCTGAGTGTTCCGAATCTATCGGTATTATCTCGATGTTTGAGCTATCAGCCATTTCCTTAAAAATTTTTCCCGCTATAACTAAACTTTCCTTATTTGCCAATGCCAATCTTTTTTTATTTTTTAATATGTTGTATGTCGGGATTAGCCCGCTTGTTCCGACAAGTGCATTTACGAAGATGTCGGCTTCGTTTAAATCGGATATTTCGTTTAGTCCGCTTTTTCCTGCAAAGACCGTTATGTCTGGATTTATGCTTTTGATTTTGTCTATATCATCTGTTTTTCCGCATGCTACAAATTTTGGACTAAAGCGTTTAATCTGTTTTATGGCTTCTTTTGTGTTGTTGTTGTAACTTAAGCCTACAAGCCTATACCTGTTCGTTCTTGATATTATGTCGAGTGTATTTTTACCTATAGAGCCGGTTGAGCCCAATACTACAATATTTTCCATAGGACCATCATATACACGAAAAAAGCGCTAAAAGCCAAGCTATCCAATCTGTCCATAACGCCGCCGTGTCCGGGTATTATGTGAGAAGAATCCTTCTTATTAAATGCTCTTTTTATAACAGATTCCGCTAAATCCCCAAGAATACCGACTATATTTGAAACAAAACCTATCATAAAGCCTTCATAAAGGCTTAGTTTGAATAGATATGCCGAAGCTACTCCAAAGACAACGCCAAATATGATACCGCATACCGCGCCTTCAATTGTTTTCTTTGGGCTTATTTTTGGAGACAGTTTGGTTTTTCCTATCTTTCGTCCGCATAGATATGCAAAACTATCTCCTGCCCATATCGATATGAGCATGGTCATCAGTATGAATTTTCCGCTTTCTGCAATTAGTATGAAGTACAAAAATGCGTATAAAGATACATATATCATGCCAGAAAAGTAGTAGTGGTTTGTCAAAATACTTTCTTTTTCTGTTTTATAAAAGCCTACAACCATGTTCATAATAAACAAAAAAAACAGAGTGTATACAAAAAGTTGCATATCGAATAGAATCATAAATATAAACACAGCATTCATTGCAAAATATATAGATTTTATTACATTAAATCTCTTTGAATCCATATTTAGCCATTCCATATAAGCTATGAAATTTACAAATAAAATAGAAATAGCAAATAATTGAGGCTGTGCAAAAAATATTAACCATACTACAATTGGTATCAATACTGCAGCTGATATAATACGTTTTATCATAAACCGCCAAAGCGCCTTTTTCTTATTTTGAATTCGTCTATTGCTTGTTGCAAATCCTTTTCTGTGAATTCAGGCCAGTATTTATCAAAGAATACGAATTCAGCATAGGAAGACTGCCAAAGTAGAAAGTTGCTAATTCTTTTTTCGCCGCCTGTCCTAATCAATAAATCAACATCTGGCATATCTTTTGTGTATAGATAATTTTCTATTGTGGATTCTGTTATATTTTCTGGCTTTAGATTGCCTTGCTTGGCGTCCAAAGCTATTGTTTTAACAGCCTGAGTTATTTCGTATCTTGAGCCGTAGTTTAAAGCAAGCGTTAGTGTTAATTTTTTATTGTTTTTTGTTTCTTTTATTGTCGTTGAAAGTATTTCTCTTATTGTATTTTCCAATTTAGATATATCGCCTATTACGTTAAACCGTATGTTGTTCTCTTTGAATAACTCTTTCTTTTTTTTGATTTGAGTTTTTAATAGACTCATTAAAAACCTAATCTCAGATTTAGGTCTTTTCCAATTTTCTGTAGAAAATGTATAAAGCGTCAAATATTTTATACCTATATCGGCACAATACCTTGATATTGAGTCAACAACTTGAGAGCCTATATAATGACCGTATGTTCTATTTTTACCTAAAGACGTAGCCCATCTGCCGTTACCGTCCATAATAATGGCAACGTGTATGGGCAGTTTGGTGTTGCTCATTAAATGGATGTTATCTCTTTTTCTTTTGTTTTGAACAGTTCATCAATCTTTTTGGTGCTTTCGTCAAGTACCTTTTGAATATCTTTTTCTAATTTTTTCGACTCGTCTTCTGAAATTATTTTATCTTTTTCCATATCTTTAATGGTTTTATTGGCTTTTTTCCTTGAGTTTCTTAAGGTAACCTTATATTTTTCGGTTTCCTGCTTCATTAATTTTACAACCTTTTTTCTGTCTTCTTCTGTCATTGGCGGGATATTTATCTTTATAGTTTTGCCGTCGTTTTGCGGTGTAAAGCCCATATTTTCTTTTAGAATCACCTTTTCTATCTCTTTTAGGGTTGAAGAATCCCATGGTTGAATAACGACCGTTGATGCATCGGGTGTGGATATCGTGGCGAGCTGTTTTAGCGGCATGTTTTGACCATAACTTTCTACCATTAGATTTTCGAATATTGCCGTGTGAGCTCTTCCTGTTTTGACTGTTGATAGGTACTTTTTATAAGCACTTATTGTTTTATCTACAGATTTTTTATAATCATTCACGATATTATTATCCATTTTCACCCTCCTTGACTTATTTTACTATTGTTCCTACATCCTCTCCAAGCACTATTCTTTTTAAGTCGCCTTTATGTTTTATGTTAAAAACAATGATAGGCATATCGTTTTCCATGCACATGGATATAGCAGTAGAATCCATAACCCTTAGGTTTCTGTCTAATACCTCTATATATTTTATGGAGTATATCTTTTTTGCGTCTTCATGAATCTGCGGATCTTTATCATATACGCCGTCAACCTTTGTTGCTTTAAGTATGACGTCCGCTCCTATCTCCATGGCTCTCAAAGATGCAGCCGTGTCGGTTGTAAAATAGGGATTGCCTGTTCCTGCAACGAATATCACCACTCTTCCCTTTTCCAAGTGTCTTAGCGCTCTTCTTCTTATGTAAGGTTCGGCTATTTCTCTCATCTCTATGGCGCTTATTACCCTTGTTTGAACGTCTATCTTTTCTAATGCGTCTTGAAGAGCCAATCCATTTATAACCGTTGCAAGCATTCCCATATAGTCGGCACTTGCCCTATCCATGCCCATCGATGCACCTTTGACACCCCTGAATATATTGCCACCGCCTATAACAACGGCAACGTCGACACCTAAGTGTCTTAACTCCTTTATCTGTTGAGAAATTTCTTTTATAGTGTCTTCGCATATACCGTAGGAGAGACTCCCCATGAGAGCCTCTCCGCTAAGCTTTAACAGTATTCTTGAAAAAGCAGGTTTATCCAACTATTCTTCTCCTATTTTAAATCTTGCAAATCTTTTTACTATGATGTTTTCTCCAAGTTTTGCTATTGCATTTTCTACAAGGTTTTTAACCTTCAAAGAACCGTCTTTTATGTATGGCTGCTCAAGTAGGCATACTTCTTCGTAGTATTTATTAATTTTTCCTTCGACTATCTTGTCCAATACATTCTCTGGTTTGCCCTGTTGTTTAAGCTGCTCTTTCTGAATCTGTTTTTCTTTTTCTATCTCGTCTTGTGGCACTTCTTCTTTTGATACATATAGTGGCGCAGCAGCCGCAATTTGCATTGCTATATCTTTGCATAGGTTGTTAAAATCGTCTGTATTTGCAACAAAGTCTGTTTCGCAGTTGACTTCAAGCAATACGCCGATTTTTCCGCCTGCATGAATATAACTTACTACCTTTCCGTCGTTTGCACTCCTTGATGCTTTTTTCTTTGCGCTTGCTAAACCCATTTCTCTTAATTTATCTATAGCTTTTTCTACATCTCCGTCGGTTTCTTTTAGGGCTTTTTTGCAGTCCATCATGCCTGCGCCGGTTCTTTCTCTTAACTCTTTAACCATTGCTGCTGTTATTTCAGCCATTTATTATTCCTCCTCAAGCTCTGCTTCGATTTTTTCTTCTTTTGCTCTTTCAAACTCTTCTTCTGCTTCTTGCTCAGACAATTCTTTTTCGTATTTATCTTTTCCGTTTCTAACGGCTTCAGCCATTTTGGTTGCAACAAGTTTGATAGATCTTATGGCATCGTCGTTTCCCGGTATTATGTAGTCAATTGGGTCTGGGTCGCAGTTTGTGTCAACCAAGGCAACAATAGGAATTCCCAACTTGTTTGCTTCTTTGACGGCTAACTCTTCCCTTTTTACGTCTATTATTAAGATTGCATCCGGAGTTGTTTTCATATCCTTAATGCCGCCTATATATCTTTCGAGCTTTTCTTTCTTTTTTCTAAGTTTTTTCTGTTCTTTTTTCGTATATTGTCCTATTTCGCCTGTTTCTTCCATTTCTTCCAATTTTTTTAGATTTTCTATACTCTTTTGAACTGTTTGAAAGTTTGTTAGAAGACCGCCTACCCACTTTTCGTTAACATAGGGCATACTACAGGACGTTGCAGCTTCTTTAATTTCGTCTTTTCCCTGTTTTTTTGTGCAGACGAACATTACTGATTTGCCTTCTGATGCAAGATTTTCGACAAATTCGTATGCTTTGTCAAAGTAGTTAATGGTTTTCTGTAGGTCTATGATGTGAATATCTTTCCTTGCCGCAAAGATGAACGGCTTCATCTTTGGATTCCAGCGTTTTGTTTGGTGACCGAAATGAACTCCAGCTTCAAGCAGCTCCTTCATTGTAACGTAAGACATAAAACCTCCTTAGGATTTGTTATCCACCACCCCAACTCTTTCGATATCGAAAGAATCCCATACCTTGAGGTGTGTGTTTTCGAATAAGATTTATATATTACATGCAACAAATTTACAAGTATTTTGTAAGTTTATTTTAACACCTTAAACATTCTTGCGTATGGGTAATTGTTGTAAACTTCTTTAAATAAATTTTTATCATAATTGCCAAGGATATACATTTGATTAAAATTTGTTTTATAGGTTTTGTCATTACAAATAAGCATATTAGTCAACAAATTATTTTTTATCAGTAGTTCTATGTTGATACCTTCATTATTATATTGTTGGTTTTGTATTATATATCCATTTTTTATAAGAATAGCTCTTTTTATTGGTATTTTATTATTTACTCTACCGGTATTTAAATCAAATACCGAACCAGCGCAAATTAATCTATTGTTTTTAAAGCTACTACATCTTAATTTTTGAAATCCTGAAAAATTTGATTTTTTTGTTTTAAAATTCCAGTTACCAAAATAAGAAATAGCTCCAAATTTTGATATCATATCTCTTGTAAATAATAGATAATCATTCTTGGTTTTAAGCGGTTCTTTGTAGTTTAGTATTTCGTTTACAACCTCTTTTGGTTTTTTGCCGTTTTTTATTTTTGTATAGATT
>Ga0256842_1003271_pt1 | contig 10929 bp, 8 predicted proteins | sample 4559240metaG_FD_185973 | JGI IMG/M metagenome (GOLD analysis project Ga0256842, IMG submission 185973) | Hydrothermal vent microbial communities from Guaymas Basin, Mexico - 4559-240 | ecosystem: Environmental > Aquatic > Marine > Hydrothermal vents | place: Mexico: Guaymas Basin | collected...
TCACGAGGGCGAGGCCTTTGCTGCAAATCGGCACGCCTCAAAATCCCCCTCGTGAGGGGGGAACAAAGGGGGGTAAAATACGTAAAACCACTTAATTATCCCTGTTGTAATCCTTCCACCGCAAACCTCCGAATAACGATTCCCCATTTCCCATTCAACAATTCAACGAATAAACGATTATACGAATACACGATTAACAAATAACGATTTCCCATTTAACCATTCAACAATTCAACGAATAACGAATACACGATTAACGTTTTCCCTATTCACACTTAACCAGATCCACTGAATTACCAAAACCATCCCAAGAAAACAGATAGCACAAATTTTTATCTTCAAGTTGAACTTGTGAAAAAAATACTTTAAAATTAGTACGCCGGAAATAAAAATTTTTAACCAAACCGGATTAAGCCATGAATTTATGGAAGGATACGGCATGAAACGTTTATTTGTATTTTTGTTTGCCTTTTTTGTCTTATCAATAAACAGTAATTTAGCTGCTCAAGATTCAACATCCGTAGCAAAGAAGTCTCCTCAGGCAATTATTTCGTTTGCCCAAACCTTACATGATTTTGGCTCTGTTCAGGAAGACACTACTTTAAGCTATCGCTTTTCCTTTCGCAATTCAGGAAATGACACATTGCGCATTTACCGTTTAAAAAGCGGCTGAGGCTGCACAGCGACGCTCCTGAGTTCAGGACTTATTGCACCCGGAGACAGCGGTGAAATTAAAGTAACTTTTAACACCGAAGGACGAAATGGCCCTTTCCAAAAAACTGTGCATGTTTATTCCAATGATGTCAAGAATCCGGTCAGCCGTTTGTTGATTAAAGGATTCATTAAACACAAAACTACCGATTCCGATTAAGGGGCTTGTCGGGATTAAAATGTAGAGCCCTTTCGTTTAATGGAATTAAATGGAAGGAGAAAAAATGCGAATTGTTCTCTCTGTAGCAATCATAGCTGCTTTGTTTTTTAACGTTCAAAACGGAAGGGCTCAGAAAGTGATGCAAAAAGACACATCCCGGACATCACACAAAATATTCAAAACCGATGCCGAATGGAAAAGCTGCCTTTCGCCGGAAGCGTATGCTATTACCCGTAAAAAAGAAACCGAGCGTCCATTTTCCGGCAAATATTATGATTTTTGGGAAAAGGGGATTTACGTTTGTGTAGCCTGCGGCAGCAAACTTTTTTCGTCTTCGACAAAATATGATTCAGGGAGCGGCTGGCCCAGCTTTTGGGATGTGGTCGATAAAAATGCAGTGGTTTTAAAAAAGGATTACAGCCTGGGAATGGTGCGCACTGAAATTTTATGCCACAATTGCGGTGCGCATCTGGGACACGTTTTCGAAGACGGACCGCCTCCAACCGGTTTAAGGTATTGCATTAATTCCGCTGCTTTAAAATTTGTTCCTCAAAAATAATTTTCTCAAAGCAATGCCATACGTGCGGTAATTCCTTTTCCTGAATTGCAAGGTGTAAAACGTGATTCAGCTATTACGTTTTTCTGAAATGATTGCGTTTTCTTCGTATATTCTTAAAAATTTAAAGATTGTCTTTAGAATTTTGGGGAAGGATTGGATTGCATGCCAAAGCGGTTCATTTGTCTCTTTTTGATTTTGGGATTCGCTTCCGGTTCTTATGCACAAACCAAACCTCCCGGCGCCGCGCTTCCGGAAACAAATGCAGCAGTCCATTCCAATGCAATACTTCCTTTTGATACAGTCAAAACCAAACAGAGCCAAGGGCAGCCGCTATCAGATACGTCCCAAGCAGACAGTTCTGCTGCTATCGCTGGTCAAATATGGCGCCCTATTCTTCTTTTACATACTCTGCCCAAAGAACCAGGAAGTGATATTTTCCAATGGACATGGAATCCGGCCGCCATCGAAACAGGTTTTCTGGCATTAAGCACTATTGTTTACGAAGATTACAATCTTAAACATCAAATTCCGCAGGGAGGCATTGCCCGGCAATTCGCTGTGTCCAATCGAATTTATCAGGCAGCCGTATTTTGGGGATTAAATGGTCTTCAGCTCGGCTTTGCCGTAGGCCGACGTTATAAATCTACCAGAGAAAAAATAGAATACATTCCGCAAAATTCACTGAACGGGCAACCGCCTCAATCTTTCGATGAAGTTTCAACCGTTTTTTCACCAACCGCAGGTTATCGTTTTTCTTTTGGATTGTCCTTTGCGCTGCGTGCAAATTTCAGAAACGTCCGGTTCACCAATCGCACTCCGGGTAGTTATTCCCGAACAACCAATCATATTACTACGCTTGACTTTGGCCTTGAGCAAAATTTGGGAAATAGGATTTTTATTAATCTGTTCAGTAATGAAGTCATGGAATTTATTAACGGCGATGAATTGAACGTGGACAATGCACCTAAATACATTAACCTTAGCGGCACTATAAAGTGGCACAACGCATGGGGTACGGGCGGATTCCGCTTAACACGTAGCGGAAGCGCTAAGGATTCTCTTCTGTTTTTGCAAGTCAGCTTTCAGGCCGCTGCCAAATTTTGGTTAACTGCTTTTTATACTCAAAGCCTCCATTACCAGATTATTGACATGGATGCAAATATCGCCGCGCCTGTCGTATTGGTAGGAGGCGGACTCTATTATCATTGGGGGAAATGGCTTTTTAATTACCAGCTCAGTTATCTTAGATTCTCCAGGGTTACCGAAAATTTTTTTGCCGATGCCAATTTTCTCGATCGCAATCATTTAAGGCATGAATTCAGTATTTTGCTGGTTTTGTAGATGAAAGGGCCAGAGAAAATCCTGCCATTTTTACGTTTCCAAACCATTCTATAAAGAAATAAAAAACTAAAAGCTAAGAGGAAATAGATTGAGCGGTGCAGCGGGTTGTCTATTGAGCCATCAAACAATTTCAATTCTTAACCGACACTTTCGCCTCTAATTTTTAATCCGCAAATATTTTGCGAATAAATTGAATTGCTAAAGGCTGGTTCATAAAAAAAGGACTGGTTGCGATTGTAATCAATTTTGCCTGTTTCATCCATTGACGTATGGAATCGATTTTGTAAGGGTTCCCGATATAATCCATAATGGGCGCAAACACATCCATATCCAGATCAAAAATAATAGGCCCGTCAAATTTTAGCTCAAAATCAATACTGCCTGTAATGATGCTTACATCTTTGAAATAATTCAAATGCAAAGCCGGTTTGATGAAATTCCCCACATTAATGATATAATTGGTATAATAAAAAGCTTTATCCAAAACTTTAGGATCTTCCAGAGAAAACACAGGGAATGCATCGGGTGTCCACATATCGCTGTGTTGATCTACATGAACCAAAGGTAAACCCGGGTAAAAAAGGCCCTGCTTTAAGCCAAACGTCCAAAAAAAGAAAGCATGATTATGATTATCAAAGATAAATACAGGAATGCCATGCCAATCAAAAAAGATAAATTTCTCTAATCCAAGTCCATTAAATTCTGCATCTTCTTCTACTTCGGAAAAGGCAATATGATAGCCAACACGCAAATCATCCGGCGTACCGGCACAAATTGGCGGCACATAAATTTGCTTGTTGACGCGTTTAATGAAATTGAACTTATTGTTGCCCTCCGCACGATAAATAGCAAAACCGTAATAATATTTTTGAAGGATTTTCAATAGATTTTGCTCAGGCATCGTTCTGACACTCTCGTTCAACAAAAATTATTCTTTAGATGAAAAAAAGAGGCAAAAAGAGTCAAAACAGGGTACAGTTTTTTACTTAAAAAGATTTAATGCGTAGCGGAAACCACAAGTACTTCTTTTTTTATTTTTTTCAACTACTCGATTTTATTTTCTTTTCCACCGGCCGTCGAGTTGAATGTTTAACGGGCTGTGCTTTTTGATGTATTCAATAACGGCTTCGCGAACCAGCTTACCTGTGTAAGTAAAAGCGTTGTCCGGCAAAAAGCTTAAAGGCGTCATTCCCGAATTCCCCTGTGCCAAATAAGCGGAAACGGCGATTTTGTAAATTTTATCCTTCACCAAAGGCTTGCCGTTAACTTTGAATTCTACAATGCGGTTGCCGTTTGGCCGTTTGGGATCGTAAACCACTTTACCGCCGGCAATAGCCATGCCCATATAGCTGCCCACAACGCTGCGTTCGATTAAATCTTTTAACATACTGCCATTAACTTTAACAACAACCAATTCATTGGCAAAGGGAAAGGCATCCACAACATCCTGTTTGGTAATAGGCCCGATCGGAAAATCCTGTCGCATGCTGTTGTAGTTATTAAAGGCGAAGTCTGCACCGGAGGCTTCCAGCATAGCGTCGGCCATCAAATCGCCCATTGGCGATTCACCTTGTGAACTGCGGTAAAGTGTGGTTAAAGTGTAGCCCAAAATCTCCGCAGGATCGGCATGGTAGGCCTTTTGCAGACTGTCGATAAATATTGCCATTTGTTTATCCGGCCAGAATTCATCCTCAGTCAGCAGGAGCAGGCTGCCTCCTTTGGCCAGAAAATCGTATCCGCTAAGCGTTTTATGTTTAAGATCATACTTAGCAACTACAACACCCAAATTACCACCTGATGGATAGTTTTGAAAACACAACGTATGAGTTACCGGATCTTCCCATGGGAAATTGTAGCCGCGACGAATCCGGCTGGAAAAAATAAGATCAATGCCTTGAACATAGTGTGCTAAATCCATGGCATTCATGAATGATTTTTTTTCGATATTTTGTCTGTCCTGCGCCTCAATTACCGGATAATATTCTTCAGCATCATACGGCAAACCCAAATTAGCCAGTGCAATAACCAGATCACAGCCTTGCGCACGTAAGGCATTTACCGCCTTTTGTGCCGTTTCACGTTCAGAAATAAAATGCAAACCGCTGATTTTTTCGGGATGATCGATATATTGGGCAGACTGGCTGGTAATACCTAAAATACCGATAGTCAGGCCGTTTTGTTTGATAATGGTGTATGGCTTGACCCTATTTTGCAAGGCAAGCGAATCATCAACTTGTAAATTGGCCGTTAAAAAAGGAAAGTGTGCAAACGCGCTTAAGCGAAGCACCTCTTTGCCCAATACATCAAAATCATTAATACCAAGAGCAATTGCATTATACCCAATGCGATTCATGTACTCAATGATGGCTTTTCCGTGCGAATTACGAACTAAATCGGAGGTGTTGCTTAAAAAATCTCCGGCGTCGACCAACAGAACCACATCTCCGTTGAGTCTGGCCTGTTTACGCACCTTGTTAATGATCGTTGCTGCCGAAGCTCCGCCGCCCAGGACCGGCGGAAAATTCGGATTTAAAAAACGTGCCTTTTGTTCTCCGATGCGTCCGCCCAGGTCATTCGTGTAAAATATGTAAACTTTCTTTGTTCTTTGCTCTGGTTGCGCTTGCAAAGCAAAGCTCAGAAGAATCAAAAAAATTATAATTCGTTTTAACATGTTTTTTTGTCCCGCTTATTCGAAAAGATGATAACTGAAATCCACACGCAGAAAATAATTTGTCCAACTGACCCGATCCAAATCGGTGCGCTGCGGCAATCCGTAAATGGTATCCGGAAAAATATCGGGCTGAAAGAACTGCTGATGCACAATGCCGGCTGCCCCATCCAGATTAACCGGGCCGACCTTCCAGCCCGTACCAACAGTCAGCAACGTTCGGGTAAGATCGTGATTTTGCGGCAATTGGCTAAATGCAAATCCCACACGAAAAGGCAGCTTGTCAAAAAATATGTGTTCAACACCGGCCCGAACCGTGTAAGTATCCCGATATCCCTGCGTATTCAGATGATCATCTTTAAACTTGCTCCAGAATTCATAATAAAAATCCAGCATCACCCGCGCCTGCAAAATGCTTCGAAAGCGATAGTCGAGCCCTGCGCCCATGCGCAAAGGATAGGTTATGCTTTCGCTGTATTTTGTCCAGACGGAATCGCCGGTAGTTTTTAATTGGCCGTCATATTTGATTTTATAAGGCAAGCGAACACTGTAAGCCAAACCAAGGCGATCATTAAACTGGTAATGCAGCCCCAAATTCATCAGAAACGGGTTGGATTGCAGGCTACGTGAACGCCGGGTAACCGAGCGCACTAAAAAAGACTCGCCAACTTTGGGTTCAATTTGCTGTGTGGAATCGATGGAACCCCAAAGCAGCCCCAAATTAAAGCCAATACTCAATTTAGGCAGCACCTGATAGGCCAGCGCCAAATAACTCAAATTTAAAACACCATCTTGTTGAATCCAGTTGTAACCAAGCAATTGATCGGATTTGGACACCGGGTCACGCACTTCTTCCGTGTAATCGTAACGAAAATCCAGAAACGGTGTGGTACCGGCCTGAACCGAAAACCAACCGATTTTTCCGAACTGATGCGTAAAACGGGCATCGAAATAAAGATTGTAATACCAATTGGCATTGTAAGCATACGATCCGTAATCATTAAAGCCCACAAAAGAATCGTAATAAGGATACTCGCGGTTTTCGAGTAATTTATTCAGCGCAAAGCCCGCTTTTAATCCCAGTCCCTTTTGGTTGGTAACAAGCAGAGCAGGATTATTGATTCCCTGCCCGAAAGCGCCTTTTAATGCCAGGCCGCTGCCTGCCAATCCGAGCATGCGCGCCGAGTAAGATTCTACCTGCTGCCCGATGTGCATTTTTTCGTAATTCAAATAACCGATTTGGGCCTGGGAACCAACGGCTAAAAACGTAACGATAATAATCAGACGAATAATCTTCATTCTTTGCCTCTATTAAAAATTATAGTTTAATTCCAGATAAAACATATTTTGATCGTACCGCAGCCAGTCCGCTGCAAATTTTTTACCCGGGTTGGCATCGATAGTGGACTGGTACGGCTGAAATGCAATGTTGTTGATCGGCTTGTGATGGTCCGCCGTATACTTGATTCGTACAGATAAATTGGATGTCAAACGCGAATAGACGGAAAGCCAATAGCGAAATGCCCCCTGCCTGCTGTCCATAACCATGAACTGGGTGTCTTCAAAATTCCACAGGAAACCTTTGTAATAGGCCAGCATCCCGCTAAAGCGGAAATAACGGTTCACATTATGCGAATAGTTAGCGGCAATTGCTTCACCGTCCAGCACAATATCGCCAAAGACACGCGGCCTGGGATGCACAATTAACTTGGAGCTGGAATACAAAATGTCCAGAGCGTCATAGCCTGAAAGCCGAAAACGCAGCTTACCGCGAAATTCATAGTTTTTGTAAAAACGATTCGGGGTTGCCGCATTTTGCTCTTCGCGCGCTTGCCACTTATGCCGCAATTGAATATCGACCGGGTAAACCGGACGGTAGTCCACCGTACCCACCAAACGGTAATGTTTGGCCGCATCGGATTTCCGCATCCAGTTGTCATAGTCCATACGGAAAGTCAATGGGCGAAATATATGGTAATACGTGCTGACAAAAAAGCCTTCCTCGGCCTGTGCCTGCGGATTGTTTAAATACAATTGACCATAAAGGGGCGACTGCAAATAATAGTATTTCTCGAAAAGCGTGCCTTTGTAACGTTGATAATTGGAAAATGAACGTTGATATGGATTATCAAATCCCAGATCGTAGTTGCGGTACAAAGCCAGCACATTAAACGTTTCACTTTGCCAATAGGCCGAAACCACAAAAGCACTGGGGCCAACGCCGGGCTTAAATCCCTTTCGGCTTTTATCCAAAATACCATATTCACCCTGAAGGGCAATATTGCGCCAGACTGTCTGAAAATTAAATCCGTAAACGCGACGGAATGACAAGGCTTTACTCCAGAATGGATTGGAACCACGGGAAACCGCTCCGCCATAAGCCTGCAGAATTTCGGCATCGGCTGTAGTACGCCGCAAATCCCAGTTTTGCTGACCTTTGTAATCCGTGCCCACCACCTGGTACGGATCAGGATCAAGATAACGATCGTAGGCGCTTTCGTAATAGCTGAGTCCCAAAAACGTCCCCGGGGCAAACGTGTACTGTAAATGGCTGCCGTAGGTCAATTCGTTCACCGCATTCAGCCAGCTCAATGCTTTGCCGCGCAGAGTATCGCCGGGCGTGTAATTCAACCGCTGATTTAAAACAATAAAATGATTAAACGAGTAACGATCATCGTACTTTTTTCTATTCAGAATTGCATCGCGGCTATTGTAGGAAACAAAGCCGATGCCACGAAACCGATGGTAGTTCATCTCAAAAGCCAGACCACGCAGGGCAAATTCCCGTGTGCGTGAAAGGTCGCCGGAAATGCCGTTAAAGCGTTTACGAAATCCGTAACCCGACTTGCGTGGCATGAAAAAATCGGTGTTCTCCATAATAACACCCTGACCAAAGCTTACTTTGTAATAGCCCAGGATCAGTTTACGCAGAAGGAGATTTTTCCAACGCAAATCCTTAAGGGTTACATTGTATTTCAGTTCCGGAAGATGAACCGGCTTGGTTAAGGCATAATGCATGGGTTCGCCCTGCGTGCGTACGTATGCCAGACCAAAATCCAAATGCTTGCCCTTGCTAAAACGCATTTTGTAATACATGGCTGGCAATTGATTATTGGCTGACGAGTGATTTTCCAGTAAATCAAGGTTTTGCGCAACATTGGATTGCTCAGCGTCTTTGGCCATAAACGGTGTGTTATCCATGCGCACTAAAATACTGCCGTGCCAATTAGCTAACGATTCATCGGAATACTGCACAAAATTTCGCACACTACGATAGGCATAATTGGAAAGCCCAGGCGTGTAGCGCAAATCGCGGCTGTTGCGGAACCAGTGGACTAATTGACGCTGATTTAAAATTGCCACTGCATCAACTGGCGAAACATTTTGTAAATTAACCAGATCTTCATAGCCGATGGTATTAATATTGAGTGGTTCCAGCGCCTTTTCAATCCACAAATCCACAAAATCACTGCTGGTGCCTTCGCTGGACGACCAGCGTTCCAACTGATAATAGATTTGTTCGATGCGTTCCTGCACCAGAGATTGTTCTTTAACCGGTACAATTGTAATGCGTTCTTTCAGCTTCTTAAAAGAAGCCGCATCCATGCCCGGAATATCCCACAGTTGGTAAATACTGGTAAAATAGCCTTCAAAGCGGATATGATCGTACAGTTTTTTTGCCAATTGTTCGCTGACGGGCAACTGGGCTATTTGCTGATAGCTGGCACGATTGATATCCAGTTTGGCCTGCGCTTTTGCCGGACGCGCCGAAAAAAAGAGGCTTGCCACCAGCAAAAGAAATAAAAGCCGAAGACCTATCGGCCGACCGACGGTTAAATTCCCCTTTAAAGCACTTTTTAAATTACCGTTCCACGGGGATTGCTTATGTTCATTCAATTGTTTCATAAAATTTTTATTACCCGTTTAAAATAGCCGTTTCAGTTTTGCTTACCAAAAATGTACATTAAACCGATTTTATGCGTCTCGGGTAAAACCGGATGATTCTGAAAGGAATAGTCCAAAGCGAAGCCCCTGAATTGGATACCGAAACCGGCAGAAACGCGGTTGGGCCGTGTTCCGGCGCCCAGACGTAATGCCAGCCACGGCACCGGCCGGAATTCAAAGCCGCCCAAAACCTGCGTATCGAACCCGATGGTTTTATCCAGACTGACAGACGTCATAACACTGCTTATCGGACGATAACCCGCGCCGACAACCACACGCTGGGGCAAATCGTGCTTGGTGTATTTCCCCATGGTCGGCGCATTGACATTATAAGCGTAAATGCCGCCGTAAATGCGATGGTACAACGTGCCCTGCAAGCCCAAATCCAAACCGAACGCCCCGGCAGAACCCAGCTTGCGGTTTTCTATGGATTCGCCTAAATCCCAGTAGTAGTAACGCAAATTGTAGCCGAACGACAGGCTGGAATGGATATCGTTTACTAAATTAAAACCGTGCGAGATGGTAAACGTGTTCTCTCTGGACAGGGTGGAACCGTTGTATTTTACGCCAAAAAATTCAAAATTGAGCGCAATGCTGCCGTATTTGGAAGAAACCGGCATAACCGCACCGAAAAAGGCATTCTGCAAGAAGGGCTGATTAAACAAGCGCTGCACCGCCGATCCCACTTGAATACCATGCACATTGGCCAATCCGGCGGGATTGTAATACGGCGCCCACACATCGGCATTTAAAGCAACAGTAGCATTGGACATGGCCGTAGCTTTGGCTGATGGATAGCGGTTGTCGAATACGCCGGCCAGCAGAACATTAGAAAAAATAGTTATTACAAAAATAGTTAAAAATATTGTTCGCATCTTTTTGCCTTCTCTTTATTTCAAAATCGTCCCGACAACGATGGGTGCAATTTTCACCGTCCGTTTTCCGGTATTATTGTTAACTACTTCCAGGTGACAAATGTACGTTCCCAAAGGCACCAACTGTCCTAATTGGTCGCGGCCGTCCCATTCTTTGGTAATGGGAAAGGGTAATCCGGTTCCGTCAAACAGAGTCGTTACCATGCGGCCGCTCAGATCGAACAAACGCAGGGTAACATGGGAATGCACGGTTCCGGCGCTGTATTCAATTGGTAATTTTTCGCCCTCGTCCGGCACAAATGGTTTTGCCGGCACTTTTAAAGAAACCTGTCCTTCCATGGCTTCTACAGGAATAATATCTTCCTGATAGCCTAACAGAATTTGCCCGGCATTATTGTACAAACTTGCGACACCGCGTACAATTATGTAATCACCGATCTCATAGTCCGATAAATCCAACCCGGCCGTATCCCAGACGCGTACCCCCACTTCACCGCTACCGTCATCAATATACAAAGTCGTTCCGCCCCCGGCTGCGCTGATCCCTTTAATCAATCCCTTTACCTGCACAAAGCTGCCTTCATACAAACCTCTGGAGGCATCAAACGTACTGATTTCGCGTACAGCCGGAATCGGTTGGTTGGTACGCAGAACAATCACATCTTTTTCT
>Ga0256842_1003272_pt1 | contig 10927 bp, 12 predicted proteins | sample 4559240metaG_FD_185973 | JGI IMG/M metagenome (GOLD analysis project Ga0256842, IMG submission 185973) | Hydrothermal vent microbial communities from Guaymas Basin, Mexico - 4559-240 | ecosystem: Environmental > Aquatic > Marine > Hydrothermal vents | place: Mexico: Guaymas Basin | collected...
CAATACCAAAATATTCAATAAATCAAAAACATTTTACGGACTTAATTTTGCCAGGGAACATATCTTAAGAAAAAAAGAAGTTATAATAGTTGAAGGATACATGGATGTAATAATGCTTCATCAGGCAGGCTATAATACGGCTGTAGCAACACTCGGAACCGCGCTTACACCGGAACATATTCCGCAGCTTCAGAAATTAGGAGCAAAAATTTTCCTTTCTTATGACAGTGACAATGCCGGAATTAACGCAGCTTTAAAAGCTTCCAAACTTCTGTTCAGATCTTTTTTTGAAGGCGGTGTAGTTTTATTTCCCGAAGGGCTTGACCCGGCGGATGTGGTCAAAAACGGGGACAATCTAAACGAATTTTTCAAAAACCCGATTCCTTTTTTAAATTTTATCATTGATTATACAATTAAAAAATACGATGTTAAAAACCCGGTTCAAAAAAAACAGGCGGTTGACGAACTGAAAGAATATATTTTTTCCCTTCCGGAAATTTTACAGGAGAGTTTCGTCATGAAAGCTGCTCAACTGCTGCAGATTTCACCAAAACTCCTAACGGTTAGAAAATCTTATAACAGTCCTCAAAACCGCCAAAACAAAAAAATAGAAATAGCGGAAGCTTCCATCATAAAAACGCTTTACGAAAATCCGCAAATTATGGATGAAATTGTAGAATATTTAAGTCCCGATATGTTTAAAACGCACAGTTATGAGCTTTCACTCGTATATCAGGAAAAGTTTGACGACCCGGCGCTTCTTGATATAGTTTTAAGGGAAGACGTATTATGTTTGAACATGGACGCTTTAAAAAAACAGATCATAAAACTTTTGATACCGTATTACCAAAACAAAGTATTAAAACTGAAAACATCAAACATTCCGACAGATGAAAAAATGCATAAACTTAAAATTTTAAATTATAAAATTCTGCAGTTGAAAAAAGGAGAACTTGTTGAAAGCGATAGCACTGTTTAGCGGTGGCCTTGATTCCGCCCTGGCAATTAAACTTATACAGGAACAAAACATCGAAGTTGAAGGCGTTTATATTGATGTGGGTTTTGAAAGTAACAGAGAAAAAACCGAGCATTTGCAAAAACTTGCAAATGAACTCGGAATAAAACTGACAATTTTAGATATCAAAGATCAGTATATTAAAGAAATACTTTTTAATCCCGTATATGGATACGGCAAAAATATGAACCCTTGTATCGACTGTCATGCAAACATGATCAGGGTTGCAAAAGAGTATATGAAAAAAACGGATGCAAGATTCATAATAAGCGGTGAAGTAGTCGGACAAAGACCGATGAGCCAAAGGCTACCGGCACTTAATGCGGTAAATAAACTTGCAAATGCCGAAGGTCTTGTATTAAGACCGCTTAGTGCCAAACTGCTCCCTCCGACCATACCGGAAACAAAAGGATGGGTTGATAGGGAAAAACTTTTAGGAATCAGCGGCAGGGACAGAAAAATTCAATTAGAACTTGCAAAAAAATACGGGCTTGAACATTTTGAAAGTCCGGGAGGAGGATGTCTGCTGACAGACGTAAACTTTTCAAAAAGGTTAAAAGATTTTTCAAAAACCCTCAAACTGACACCCGATGAAATAGATATATTAAAAGTAGGAAGACATTTCAATATTGAAGGTAAAAAGATAATTATTTCAAGAAAAGCTGAAGAAAATCCTGTTTTAAAAGAATACCGAGGAGAGCTTTTTGAAAAAATGTTCCCAAAGGGATTCCCGGGACCGGTGGGTCTTATACAAAAAGACGCCCCTGAAAAAATCAAACGCTTGGCCGCCGATATGATGGTAAGCTACACCAGGGAAGATGAAGGGGAAATTATTATAGGCGAAAAAACCTACAAAGGTATAAAAAAAGACAAAAAAGAATTTTCACCATATATTATTTAAGTTTTATATACCCTTTGTCCACCAAATAATTATATATTTTACTGACTATTCCGCCGGCGGCATGGCCTCCGTGCCCCCCGTGTTCAATCAGTACGGTAACAACTACCTGCGGCCTTCTGTACGGTCCAAAGGTTGTAAGCCATGCGTGGGAGCGGTGAAAATATTTCAGTTCGTCCTCTCTTTTTCTTTTTTTTACTTCCTGCGGAATTGAATAAACCTGTGCCGTTCCCGTTTTCCCCGCTATTGTTATTTTGGTGTTTATATGATTGGTCGCTGTTCCGCCGGGGGCGTTACAAACTTCCCACATACCTCTTCTTACAAGAGGCAAATATTTTTTTTCTTTTTTTGTAAGTACATCTTTTAAAACCGGTTTGGTTTCATTCGAATCAATTTTTTTAACGATAAACGGTTTTGGAAGTTTACCGCTTGCAAGCAATGCGGTGTTTACCGCAACCTGAAGCGGGGTTGCTAAAAAATAACCCTGACCTATGACTGCGTTTAAAGTTTCGCCTATGAACCACGGCTGGTGATACCTTTTTATCTTCCATTTCTTATCGGGAACGATACCCTGTTTTTCGTTCGGAAGATCAATCCCTGTTTTTTTGCCAAAACCCATTTTTTTAAGGTTTTTTGCAATATAGTCTATACCGAGCGTCAAACCTATTTTATAAAAATACACGTCAACGCTTCTTTTTATAGCTTTTATTAAATCGACTTCACCGTGTCCGCCTTCTTTCCAGTCCCTGAATTTTCTGTTTCCGATTTCCAGAAATCCTGGGCAAAATATCTTCTTCCACGGGTTCCACTTTCTGCTGGCTGCCGCTATCAGACCTTCAGCCGGTTTTACTGTGGATCCTGGGGGATAAATACCGCTGACCGGTTTATTTAAAAGAGGATTGTATAAATCATGAATAAGTTTATTCCATGTTTTGTAATCTATTCCTTTTACAAACAGGTTGTTGTCAAAACTCGGATACGTTACAAGCGCCAATATTTCACCGTCGGTTTTCATAACCACAACCGCACCTTTTTTATTTTCATTTTTTAACAAATCATATATATACTTTTGAAGTGCGGTATCGATGCTTAACGTCAGGGTATGTGTTTGTGGTTTAACATAAGAAACTTCTTTTAAAATTTCGTTTTTTGCGTTTACAATAACTTCTTTTTTACCTGCAACGCCCTGTAATTCGTCATCATAATATTTTTCAATCCCTCTTTTTCCGGAAATTTGTGTAAGCTCTATCGTTTTATTTCTTTGCAAATCCTTTACATTTGCCTTTGAAACATAACCCAAAACATTTGAAAGTATTTCTTTGTACGGATACTTCCTGAGATAGCTGGGAGTAATTATTATATTTTCATTTAAACTCAAAAAAGGCTGGATTTTATATATTAAATCCTCTTTTAAATATTTCAATAAGACAATAGGTCTGTGATTATAAGGTGAGTTTTCCTTATGATAAATTTCATAAAGTTTTGAAACGTTAACATCGTTTAAAGTTTCGTTAAGATCGTTTAAAGCTTCCAAAATTTCGGTTTTTTTTAAATGAGGTTTTAAAGCTATGTCAAATCTTAATTCATTATATGCCACAGGTTTTGAATTTCTGTCGTAAATAACACCCCTTATAGGCGGTATTAAAATTTCTTTTTGTTTATTCTGCAATGAGAGTTTGGAATATTTTTGATTAGATATTACGCTCAAATCATATACCCTGTAAATCAACAATGCATAAAAAAGGAATATTATGCTTAATACGATTTTAGTTCGCATTTTATAAGCCTTACAACAATCAAATCAAAAGCATAGTTATATATTAAATATATTCCGAGTAAAAAAACCTCAATATTTGCAAAATTATATAAATATATTCCGAGAAATAAATAAATCACAAACAGCGCAACGGCATCCTGATAATAAAAATCTATTATGTCTTTTAACTCTTCCAACAACACAAATTTGTTTAATAAAAGAAGTAAAACAAAAAAAAACAGATTAAAATTATGAAAAAAAGAAAACAAAACCACAAACAACAAAGAAAGGAAAAAATTTTCACATAAAATAAACAATCCTAACATTATCGGAAAAAAAGGGCTAAAACTGCTTAAAAAGTTTACAAAGTAAACTAAAAGCAGTCTTATAAATATTTGATTAGAGCTATTTCGTTGCAGTTTGGAAAAAACTTGCATTTTATACAATCCGCCCATATTTTTTTATCCGGAATCGCCTCTTTTTCAATTTCCATAAATCCGAGCTTTTCAAAAAACTCTTTTTTATATGTTAAAACCAGCACTTCTTTTAAACCGAGCTTTTTAGCCTCTTCCAAAAGAGTGTTGACCAAAAGTTTACCGATACCTTTACCCTGATAATCTTTATCCACGGCAAGTGATCTGATTTCACCCAAAAAAGGAGAAAAAATATGCAAAGCAGCCACACCCACGGGTTTTTTATCATCATAAACCATAGTGTATGATCTGATGTTCATCGCCACCTCATCATCGTCTCTTTTTAAAATAATCCCCTCTTTTACGTAAGGTTCCAGCACGCTTTGTATATCAATAATATCACTTAAGTCAGGTTTTTTGATAATCAGATTCATTATATTCCCCATAAAATTTCATTAATTTTTCTTTTTACCTGCTCAATTCCCCTTTTTTTCACATTTGAAACGAACAGTGCTTCCGGATATTTCTGTTTTAATTTTGCAAGTTCGCTTTGCTTTAGTTTGTCAATTTTTGTAAAAACCGTAAGCAGTTGCTGGTCTTTTCTTTTAAACGAATCAATATACTCATCCACATTATTGTCAATATCCAAATCCGGATGTCTTGCGTCTCTTAAATGAATAAAAAGTTTTATGTTGAATCTGTTTTTTAAAAATTCATCAAGATTTTTCCCCCACTCTTTAAGCATGGATTTACTAACTTTTGCATACCCGAATCCAGGTAAATCAACTAATACGTATTTTTTACCTTCGTCTTCAACCTCAAAAAAATTTATAAGCCTTGTTTTTCCCGGTGTTTGTGATGTTTTGGCAATTTTTTGGTTGGTAAAAGCGTTTAAAAAGCTGCTTTTACCCACATTGCTTCTGCCAAGAAGGGCCACTTCCGTAAAATTAGGTTCAATCGCCTCATTTATCGAAGGAGCGGAAGTTATAAATTTTACTTTCATTCATTAACCTTTATAATAATTTCCACAGGTTTTTCACCAGCCGTAACTTCGGCATTTTTTGTAAACCTATTCAAGATTATTTTATTTCCTTTTACACTTTCGTTTGTTTCTATTTTTATAATCTTTGCATTTCCTGTTAATATAATATTACCGTTATGCAGCTGATAAATAAGTATTTCGCTTTTACCCCTGTAAGTGGCGTTTTTATCAAGTGAAATTATAAACCTGACATTTCCCGTGGCTATAAACTTTTGAGGTTTTTTATTTTTATCGAAAAATATAATCAACTGCTTGGCTAAAATATTGTCTTTACCTTTTGTGGCATTAACGTCACCCTTAAAAACACTCTCTTTTTTAGCCATGTCATAATGAAAATACTTACTTGTAACTTTCAGTTCTTCGGCATTGATAAAAACTAAAATCATACTTATGAAAAATATCAGTTTTTTCATTTTTCAACCTTTAAATAATAAGTTATGTTTTGAGCGGACAAATTTCTTTTACTGTCAACAAAAAATTCTTTCCCGTATCCTCTGAAATCTTTTGCAAACAGCTTAAATTTACCGCCTTTTAATATATCGGTTTTTTTATTATAAACGGCTTTTTCGGTTATTAATTCAATGTCATTATTTTTATACCATACATCGTAACCTGTAACGATATTGTCTATTAGTGTCGTCTTTGATGATTTATATTTTTCATTTTTCAATAAATCATTGACATTTAAATTAAAAGCAACATATCCTTTTTTATAAACATTTAAAATTTTAAAATCACCTTTTTTCTCCAGGATTTTTTTGTATATATAAAATTCACCGTTTTCCACCTTTACATCAGGGAGTTTGGAAATCTGCCTTTCTTCCGACTGACCGGAAATGCTTTTATTTGTGCTGATAATTACGGGATAAAACATAATACCCGTCACCGTTATAAAAAAAATAACCGCTTTTACCATAACGCTAAAAATTTGTCATAAAGTTTTTCTTCTTTTAATAACACTTCTATCATTTCCGCCACCGCACCGTCTCCTCCGTTTTTTTTCAAAGGATAATTTACAAAATCATAAATATAAGGATTGGCATCATACGGCGCAAATGATTTTTTTACAAGTTTAAGCATGGACAGATCATTCATATCATCGCCTATAACGGCAACTTCCGAATAACTGATTCCAAGTTCTTCTAAAATTGTATCTAAAACGTCTTTTTTATTTTTAACACCCTGTTTTACATAAGTAATATCAAGCTCTTTTGCCCTTCTGTCCACAATGTTCGAAACCCTGCCCGTTATAATGGCGCTTTTTTTACCCAGCCTATTCCAGCTTTTAATCATAAGGCCGTCTTTAATATTAAAAGACTTTATTTCATCACCTGTATTTGAATAATAGATTTTTCCGTCCGTCATTGTCCCGTCTACGTCAATCACTAAAAGTTCTATCATTTTAATCCCTCACTTTAATTTTAGCACAAAGCTTAAAGCAAAATATATGCAATATTGTCTTTTTCATTTTTCACTTTTCATTTTATAAAATCCCTTTAGTTGAAGGTATACCGCTTTCCCTATAGGCAAGCGCCCTTCTTAAAGCGACTGCAAACGATTTAAAAGCGCTTTCAACTATGTGATGTTTGTTCGTTCCTCTTTTATATATGATGTGTGCCGCTATTTTAAAATTAAATACAAGTGATTTAAAAAACTCTTCGACAAGTTCCATATCAAAATCTTTAATCACCCCGTCTCTTGGCAAATCATAAACTAAATACGCCCTGCCTCCTATATCAAGATCCACCTCGACAGCAGCCTCGTCCAAAACGGCCACAGCATTTGCAAATCTTTCTATATTTTTAATCGGATAAACTTCTTTAAATAAAGCTTCGCCAAGCACTATTCCCACGTCTTCAACCGTATGATGATAATCCACATAGATATCGCCGTCACAAAACACTTCCAAATCCATTCCGCTGTGTTTTGCAAGAGCTTCCAACATATGGTCAAAAAATCCGACCCCCGTGGATATGTTTGATTTGCCGCTTCCGTTTATTTCCAGTTTAACTTCAATTTTCGTTTCTTTTGTTTCTCTCTTAATTTCAGTCATTTTATTCTCCTACTACAAATCCGTTCAGTTTATGGGAGAGTTTAAACCTTTTAGCTTCAGAATAGGTTTTAAACCCGACTATAAACACCTTATAAAAATCGCCTTTTTTTAATACTTTCGTATTATACCCTAAGTCTTTGTATTTTTTAGCGGTAATTTCAGCCCCGCCTTTTCTTAAAAACGCACCCACCTGTATCATATAACCGGTTACGTAATTTTTACCTTTAAATCCTATAACGGTTATTTTCACAGGGGCTGTCCCGGTTCTGTCAAGACCGATTTGCCTTCCCGCAACATAACTTAAATCTATTATTCTTCCTTTTACAAACGGGCCTCTGTCATTTATTCTGACTATTACGCTTTTTCGGTTGTTTAAATTCGTAACTTTTACAATGGTATTCATAGGTAATGTTTTATGGGCCGCGGTAAATGCGTACATATTGTATATTTCCCCGTTGCTTGTATATTTTCCGTGAAAATTAGGTCCGTACCAGCTTGCAATTCCTCTTTGCGTCCAGCCGACAGGAACGGTTCTTTTCGGATAATATACGTTACCGTTGACACTGTATACCTTTTGAGTTCCTTTTTTTGCTCCCGGAGTATTGTAAACTTCCGTTACATACCTTTGCGTACAACCTGTAAACAACAATATCAATGCTAAAAAAAATCCCTTTTTCATTTCAGTCCTTGTGGTACTTTTAATATCTGTCCCACTCTGATAGTGGTGGTTTTAAGTTCGTTTACCGTCATGATTTTTTTGTAATTAATTCCGAATTTTTTGGCGATTTTTCTTAAAGAATCGCCTTTTTTAACTTTATATTTCACATATACGCTGTTAAGAGGGATAATCAGTTTTTGCCCTATTCTTAAATATCTGCCCAATTGGTTAAAATCTTTTATTATTTTTATTTTAACACCGTATTTTTTTGCTATTTTACCAAGTGTATCGCCCTTTTTAACTTTATAAACCGTAAAGAACTTTTTAGGATGAAATTTCAATTTAAATTCAGCCAGTTTGTTATACGGGATATAAATATAATATTTATAAGGAGGTGTAAACGAATAATTTAAATGAAGATTATATTTTCTGATTTCTTTATAAGGAATATTTAAAATTTTACCGACATAATACAAAGAAGTTCCCGCAGGGACTTTCACTTTTTTCAAATCCGACACTACGCCGCTGTTTAAAAGATATGTATTTGTATATTGAATAAAATCATCACTGTTAAACAAAAACGACATTGCCAATATTTTCAAAATATACTTTCTGGTTTCTTTAGGCAGATACTGTCTTGAAAGCCCTTTTTGAAGCCTCATAAGCTCTCCCAAAGTGATCGGAACGCTTTGAAGTTTCCGATACAGTTTATATAATTTTCCAAATGCGTATCTTCCGTGTCTTTGATAATTTTTTACAATATTTCTGTATTGTCTGATAGTTTTATCGTTCCTGCATTTTTTTCCTAAATTTTTACATAATTTGTCAATTTTTGCCCTGACAACAGCTTCGACTATTCTTGCTTCCCCGGCATTATACGCCATAATCGCCAGATACCATTTTCCGAAAAACTTATGAAGATAATTTAAATATTCCACTGCAGCCTGCGTAGATTTTACAGGATCTTTTCTCTCATCTATATATTCATCGATTTTTAATCCGTATTTTTTAGCCGTTTTAGGCATAAACTGCCAAAGCCCTATCGCTTTTTTATGGGATTTGGCAGAGGCAGTCAAATAACTCTCGGCCATCGCTACCGATATTAATTCTTTAGGAACGTCACTTTTTAAAATTGACTGTTTAATAAGTGGCAAATAATCATATCCGTTTTCCAAGACATTTAAAAAATAATTTTTTTTCTTTTTAGAATAATCTTTATATAATTTTTGCAGTTTACGGTTTTCAATAAACCCGTCGTTTATGTCAAACGCATTTAACACTTCAAGGTTTTTATTGTTTACAATATCACCAAACAAAAATAAAAAAGACATTAATAAAACAAATATATTTTTCATATATTAAACAGTTCCTTTGCGTTTTTTGTGGTAATTTCCTCCGCTTCTTTCGGATTCATTCCCCAAAGTTCGGCAATTTTATCCCTTACATAGATCGTATACATGGGTTCGTTTCTTTTTCCTCTGAAAGGATGCGGTGTAAGATACGGGGCGTCGGTTTCTATTACAACTCTCTCTTTTGGAATTTTAGGAAACACATTGATGAGTTTTTTTGCGTTTTTAAACGTAATTACACCGCCTATTCCGTAATAAAACCTGTCTTTAAGTTTTAAAAGCTGTTCAGCAGCGTTAAAACAGTGAAGCACCCCTCTTATTTCCGGATGTTCTTCAAGAACTTTCAAACTCTCTTCCGTAGCCTCTCTGATGTGGACTATTATCGGTTTGTTATACTCTTTTGCCAATTCTATCTGTTTGTGAAAGAGTTCTATTTGTTTTATTCTCTGTTCTTTTTCTTTCACCCAGTGATAATCAAGCCCTATTTCACCGACCGCAACACATTTCGGATGGTTTATGAAACATGTAATCAGTTTGTCGTCGTATTTGTCTATATCAACAGGATGAAATCCGACTGCAAAATACACTTCATCATACTTATTTGCAAGTTCTATTGCTCTTGGCAAATCCGCAGGATCGGCAGCCGGAATAATAAACTTTCCCACACCTGCTTTTTTTGCTCTTTTGATAACATCGTCAACATCATCAATAAATTTCTGGTTGTCTAAATGCGTGTGCGTATCGATTATCATTGACTTCCTTTACGATTTGTAACACTTAATTGTTTATAAAATATAAAAATTGTAAATATTCGTAACTTTTGACTATAATTGTAACAAAAATATAAAAGGAGACGAAATGTCAAAACCAGTATTCACTAAAGAAGAGGCGTTAGAATATCACGCGAAACCGGTCCCTGGTAAAATTGCTATTGAAGTCACAAAACCCGTCAGGGATTCTAAAGATTTATCAATCGCTTATTCACCGGGGGTTGCAGTCCCATGTCTTGAAATAGACAAAGATGAAAACTTGGCTTACGAATATACAAACAAAGCAAACCTTGTTGCTGTAGTATCAGACTCAACTGCGGTACTTGGACTTGGAACTCTTAAACCTGTAGCGGGTAAACCTGTTATGGAAGGAAAATCGGTATTATTTAAAAAGTTTGCGTTTATCGACGCATTTGATATCGAATTAAAAGTACATGAAACTGAAGAAATCGTGAAAGTAGTTGAAGCTATTTCTCCAACATTCGGAGGTATCAACCTTGAAGATATTAAAGCTCCTAAATGTTTCGATATCGAAAAAGAATCTCAGGCAAGATGCGATATTCCGGTATTCCATGACGACCAGCACGGAACTGCAATCATTTCAGCGGCGGCACTTCTAAACGGATGCGAACTTACTGGCAAAAAATTTGAAGACATCAGAATCGTGATTTTAGGTGCGGGTGCCGCAGGTCTTGCGGCTGCTGAAATGTATAAGGCAATGGGTGCTAAAAACATCGTTTTAGTTGATTCTAAAGGTGCGGTTACAACCAGAAGAGACGATTTAAACAAATACAAACAGCCTTGGGCAGTTAATGAAGACATTGTAACACTTGCAGACGCACTAAAAGGTGCCGATGCGGTAATCGGTAACTCTGTGGCGGATTGTATAACTCAGGATATGGTAAAAACTCTTGCACCTAACGCAATGCTATTCGTTATGGCAAATCCTGACCCTGAAATCAAACCTGAACTA
>Ga0256842_1003273_pt1 | contig 10923 bp, 10 predicted proteins | sample 4559240metaG_FD_185973 | JGI IMG/M metagenome (GOLD analysis project Ga0256842, IMG submission 185973) | Hydrothermal vent microbial communities from Guaymas Basin, Mexico - 4559-240 | ecosystem: Environmental > Aquatic > Marine > Hydrothermal vents | place: Mexico: Guaymas Basin | collected...
TTTATTAACTTGATGTAAATATCAAGAAATTAGATAACCCAAATAGGATTATTACACAAAAAAATCACTATCAAATTTGATAGTGATTTTTTTATTTCTACAAATTAATTAACTTTATAAAAACTTATAATACACAATTATAGAATGATTTATACCGACTTACACACTCACCCTATTCTAAAAAGTTTTGGAAAGAATAATTTTAATCCAAGTAGTGATTTTAATAACAAAGCCAACTTATTTCATCACAAGAAAATTAATCTTTGGAATAGATTTCTTGAAAATATAGTAACTATCACCCCATACAGACAAGCCGATTTATTAAGTGCAGAATTAGGCGAGACTAGATTAATAGGTTTATCGATGTACGCACCCGAGCGAGATTTTTTTATTGGAGAATTCGATGCTTCTTCGATAGAAAATTGGGTTACGGATTTTGGACAACCATGGATCAATAAAATTAAAGATAAAAACACAAGCTATTTCGAAAATTTAAAATCTCAGTTTAATTTTATTGAAGCCTTAGACCAAACCGAAACTTTTATCGATGGAAAGCCATATAAATATCAAATAATCACAAACGGGCAAGATGTATACGAACTAAGGCAAAACACTAAACCTAATACCATATATTTATTTTATAATATCGAAGGAGGCCATAATTTATTCAACCAAGTAGAAACACAACAAAAATCATCAGAAAAAATTGTAGTAGATAGCATCAGTTTTATCAAAAGTAAGAAACCTTTTTATTTTACTTTAGCTCATCATTTCTACAATCAACTCTCTGGACACTGCATTAGCTTACCAAAAAAATTACAAAAACTTCGTCATCAAAAATACGGAAGCAATTCGAATAAACCAGAAGAATCTAAGCTCCGTATGCAAGGAGAATTGGTTATCCGAGAACTTTTAAGCCAAAACAATGGGCAACGTGTACTAATAGATATTAAGCACATGAATCCTATTGCAAGAAACCAATATTACGAAATCTTAGATGAGTACAAGGCTAAGGGCGATAATATACCCCTACTTTTTAGCCATGGAGGGGCTAACGGAATGGATAGCTTCGAATCCAAAAACATCAACAATAAGAAATTACATAACCAAGAAATTGGCTTATACGATAATGAAATTGTGCGTTTGGTAAAATCTGGTGGCTTGTTTGGACTAAATCTAGATGAGCGTGTAATGTCGAGTCCAAAAGCATTGAAAGAAACTAAAAATATTTGTTTTTCGAAACGAAGGAGATTCAAAGAAACATCGAGACTGATTTGGAATAATATCGAACAAATTCTAAAAGTCTGTAAAACCGAAAAAATAAATCCGTGGGAGAGTATTGCTATTGGGAGCGATTTCGATGGAATTATCAATCCTATTAATGGATTCTGGACTTTAAAATATTTACCAAGATTATATTATTATTTAAATAAATATCATCTAAAACCTTATTTAAATGATAATCCAGAGGATGCTTTTGGTATGAGTCCTAACAATATTCTAAATAAGGTATTTTCAGAAAATACGATTCAATTCATGATAAAGCATTACGGAACCAAACAAGCTATTTCATAATACTCGATTTAAACCTATCAAAAATATAAGAAAATACCTTATCATTTTTTACTAAAATTTAACTTCTGCGCTAATAGAGCTCACAAAATCCTTATCCAACAAAGCACTATTAGCCTCAAAACCAACATCATAAACTAATCTTATCATCTATTCTTCCTATGTTTAGAAAATAACACTAATTTTCTTAAAATGCTCTATTGCTTTAAATACTTCCCTCTTTGAATCACAAACTTTTTATTGTTTTTACAAATTAGTCAAGAGTTTTGCCGCCTGCTCTAACTCACTATTCTCTTTTGCAAAACAAAATCGAACAACTTTATGGTCTGTTTTCTCGTGATAAAAAACAGAAACGGGTACTGCAGCAACTTTTTTATCTTGACACAACCATTTTGTAAATTCAATATCAGAATCATTTGATATAGCAGAATAATCCATCAACTGGAAATAAGTACCTTTCGAAGGAATAGGTATAAATTTAGAATTCTTCATCACCTCTAAAAAGAAATCTCTTTTCTTTTGAAGAAATGAATTCACTTGTAAATATGTTTCACGATTACTAATATATTCAGCAATAGCATATTGTATGGGAGTATTGATAGCAAAGACAACCCACTGATGTAACGAACGAAATTCTTTAGTCAAGAAATCTGGTGCTAAAATATACCCTATTTTCCAACCCGTAGCATGTAAACTTTTACCGAACGAGCCTGCTATCAAACTCCTATCTCGGAGCTCTGGATAATTGGCGACGGAACAATGTTTCTGTCCATCAAAAATAATGTGCTGATAAACCTCATCGGACAATATAATAATATTTGATCCTTTTACAATCTTACTTAATTTCTTCAAATCATTATCATCTAATACAGCACCAGAAGGATTATGAGGATTATTAATAATAATCATCTTCGTTTTAGAACTGATTCGCATATTCACCTCTTCCCAATTTATTTTATAAGTTGGGTGATTTAGAGAAATATAAATCGGCTTCCCCCCATTAGCCTTAATAGCAGGCACATAACTATCGTAAGCAGGTTCAAAAACAATAACTTCGTCACCCTCACCAACCAAACTAGAAATAGCAGTGTACAAACCTTGAGTAGCACCGGCGGTAATAGTGATTTCTGTATCTAAATTATACTCAAAACCCGAAGCCTCCAAATGCATTTTACTAATAGCCGACCTCAACTCTGGCACACCAATCATTGGGGCATACTGATTTAAACCTCTCTGCATATACTTATTTACAAGTGCAATTAAATCAGCATTTATAGAATATCCAGGGAAACCTTGCGAAAGATTTATTGCATCGTATTGCTCAGCCATTTGCGACATTACAGCAAAAATACTCTCACTAGATGATGGTAATTTCGAATTAATCTTTATCATTATTCTTTTACTATAAAATGTTAATTTTTGGTTCGGCAAAGTTAAGCTATCCGCATTAATATTAGACTTAATAAGTCTGATAATTTCTGATATAAAAGCCTAAATCTTCTTAAGTATTTATATTCAAGCAGGATGCAAGAAACCCTAAAAAAAGAAATGAAAATATTTGTATAATATCATCCCCATTTACAAGAGCTCTATTGGTCTTTAAATCTGTAAATTACACATCTTTTAACAGAACAAAAAATAGCCTTGAAAAATATCTGTTAAAAAGCATATTATTAAAGTAAAAATTAATAAATTTGCAAACTCAATTAACCCGAAAAAGTAAACTTTCAGGTTAATAAATAATTTGTTAATACTTCGACAGTTAAATGTCGTAAATTAAAATCCTATTTAAAGGATAAAATAGATACTAATAAAAATACAATACAGATGTCACAAAACACTGGTAAAGTAATTCAAGTTATTGGTCCTGTAGTCGACGTTAGTTTCGAAACAACGGACTCGGTTTTGCCTAGAATTCACGATGCTTTAAAAATAACTCGTGAGAATCAAACAGATTTAATCTTAGAGGTACAGCAACACATTGGTGAGCACTCTGTAAGAGCTATTTCGATGGAGTCTACCGATGGTTTACAAAGAGGTGTTAAGGTTGAACAAATGGGTTCTCCTATCAAAATGCCTGTTGGTGATAAAATTAAAGGCCGTCTTATGAACGTAGTAGGAGATGCTATTGATGGTTTAGAGCCTTTAGATAAATCTGATGGATATCCAATTCATAGAGAAGCCCCTGAATTTGACCAATTATCAACAGAAAGCGAAGTGCTTTTTACTGGTATCAAAGTTATTGACCTTATAGAACCTTATGCAAAAGGTGGTAAGATTGGTTTATTTGGTGGTGCTGGTGTTGGTAAAACAGTATTAATTCAAGAATTAATTAACAATATTGCAAAAGGTCACGATGGACTTTCTGTGTTTGCAGGTGTTGGCGAGCGTACCCGTGAAGGTAACGACTTACTTCGTGAGATGATTGAATCTGGCGTAATGACATACGGTAAAGCATTTGACAAAAGCATGGAAGAAGGCGGATGGGATTTAAGTGTAGTAGATAAAGAAGCTATGAAAACATCTCAGGTGTCGCTAGTATTTGGTCAAATGAATGAACCTCCAGGAGCACGTGCATCTGTTGCTTTATCAGGACTAACTGTTGCAGAAAGTTTCCGTGACGGTGATGGTGATGGAAAAGGGAAAGATATATTATTCTTTATTGATAATATTTTCCGTTTTACTCAAGCAGGTTCTGAAGTATCGGCTCTCTTAGGTCGTATGCCTTCTGCAGTGGGTTACCAACCTACTTTAGCTACAGAAATGGGTAAAATGCAAGAGCGTATTACATCAACAAAAAGCGGTTCAATTACTTCTGTTCAAGCAGTCTATGTTCCTGCTGATGACTTAACAGACCCTGCTCCAGCTACGACGTTCTCTCACCTTGATGCGACTACAGTATTAAATCGTAAAATTTCTGAATTAGGAATTTATCCTGCGGTAGATCCTCTAGATTCAACTTCTAGAATATTAACTCCTGATATTGTTGGTGAAGCACATTATAAAACAGCGCAAAGAGTAAAAGAACTACTTCAGAAATACAAAGAATTACAAGATATTATTGCCATTCTTGGTATGGACGAATTATCTGAAGAGGATAAATTAGCTGTTCATAGAGCTCGTCGAGTTCAGCGTTTCTTATCTCAACCTTTCCACGTAGCTACACAGTTTACTGGTCTACAAGGTGTTTTAGTAGATATCGAAGATACCATCAAAGGTTTCAATATGATTATGGACGGTGAAGTAGATGAGTATCCTGAAGCTGCATTTAACTTAGTTGGAACAATTGAAGAAGCTATTGAGAAAGGAAAGAAAATTTTAGCAGAAGCAAAATAAATTTGCATTTATAACCAAATAATTATGGTATTAGATATTTTAACACCCGAAAAATCAATCTTTTCAGGAGATATTAAATTAATTAAGGTTCCTGGCTCTACTGGATCTTTCGAGATTATGGAAAATCACGCAGCAATCATATCTTCATTAGATAAGGGTGAATTAAAAATAACACCTCTAAAAGGAGAAGATATTTATTATCAAATAGAAGGTGGAGTTATCGAAGTAAATCATAATAAAGCAATTGTTCTTATCGAAAAAATACTAGACTAAAACATTGTTTTAAATAATATTTAAGCGACTACCTTTATAAGTAGTCGCTTTTTTTATATCTAAACTTTAGCTTCTGAAAAATATCAATCCGTGCAGAAAACTTAAAGTAATAAAGAAAATAGTATCTTTGCTCTAATAACAATTGAGCTAATAGCTTGATAAGTAAAACTTAAATGAAGAAAATAACTATAAACAGTTCCTCAGAATCTAAAATATTAATTGGCGAGAAGATTTCTAATCTACTAACTCATTTGCCCAATAAGAATGTAATTATTATTACAGATAATAATTTGAATCGTTTATACTCTAAACAGTTCCCCAAATTTCCTATTATAAAAACTGGACTTGGAGAAGATATTAAAACCCTAGAAATACACTAACCGCAGACGGTCAATTGACCTACAATGATATAAAATTTATTACAAAAAAAATTAATAAGTAAAATGAAATTATTTGCTGTAACAGGAAATCCAATACTATTTAGTCGTAGCCCAAATATTTTTAATCCCATTTTTAGAAATAAAAATATCGATGCTAAATATTTGCGATTAGCTGCCCAATCGGCTAAAGAAGCTATTGATTTATTCAAAGAGTTAGGGTTATCGGGGATGAACGTAACTGCTCCATTTAAAATAGATATTATTGATTATCTTGACCAAGTTGACGATATTGCTAACGAAATAGGGAGTGTTAATACCATAAAAATAGAAGCAGGTCAACTTGTTGGATACAACACAGATTACCAAGGAATTGTTAACTCTATTAAGAAAATAAAAGATCAAAAAGTATTACTTATAGGAGCTGGTGGAGCAGGACAAGCCGTTGCATATTCTATAACAAAACAAGGAGGAAAACTTACGATATATAATCGAACAACAGAAAAAGCTAGGCTTCTAGCACAAAAGTATAATGCTGAAACTTGCTCATTAAACCATTTACAAAAAGCAACTGAAGAAGCTGATATTATTATTAATACTTTATCTTCTAGAAAAAAAGTTTTAGAAGATAACTGGTTAAAAAGTCATCAAACCATTTTTGATGCCAATTATCAAAATTCTGTTTATAAAGACACTGCAAAACAATTAAATATTAACTATATTTCTGGTGAGACTTGGCTTAAAAACCAAGCCATAACTGCTTTCAAACTGTTTTTTGAGAAAGAAAACATTACTTATTCTGATATTACTATTGCTAAAAAAATATCTAAAGAGAAACTCATCTTTACAGGTTTTATGGGAAGTGGAAAGTCTATTATTGGTGAAAAAATTAGTAAGAAATTAGACTGTAACTTCTTTAGCACAGATAGCATAATTGAAAATAAAGAAGGCCTCTCTATTAACGAGATGTTCGAAAAACATGGTGAGGCCTATTTTAGAAAAACAGAACAAGACGTTCTAAAAATGCTTTCGAGTATGAATGGGAAAGCCATAATTTCTTCGGGAGGTGGCATGATTTTAAACAAAAAAAACAGAGCGTTAATCAAAGGAAATTATTTATCTATATGGCTATACGCCAATCCTAAAACAATAATGCAGCGTGCCAAACCAGAAAATAGGCCCTTACTAAAGAATAATTTTGACTTGGAATATATTCAAGATTTAATAAGTAAAAGAAAAAAATTATACGCCCAATCCAGCAATATTCTTATCAACACAAATAACAGAAATCCACAAGAAATAATTGAAATATTAGAAAATGAATTAGCAAGTATTTAGCAAATGAATAATCTAAATAAAATAGCATTTATTGGAGTTGAAAATTTAGGGAAAGCTTTGCTGATGGTCTTCTTATTTCGAAATTAGTAGAGCCCAAAGATTTAAGTCTTACTCGTAGAACTTTGTCTAAATTAGAAAGTTACAAAAAACATAGGTGTAAATATTAGCACAAATAATAATGAGACTGTAAATCAGTCCAATATCATTATTATCTGTGTAAAGCCCCACAAACTCTCAATAATTGTAGAAAAAATTCTACCTAGTTTACACTCTAAACATATTCTTGGTTAGATAGTTATGCTAATTACATTTCGGTATACCTCTAATATTTTATATCTTTAATAGATAGGAAAACGAGCTGTATTATTCATAAAAAAAGTCAAATCGAATTCTATTATTAAAAAAAGAATAAGCAATAAAAAACCATCTAAAATAAATTAGATGGCTAGATATTATAATAACTGTTTCGATGTAGGTTTCTAGGAATTAAATATTCCGAATGGACTTAGCCATTCAACGCTTCCGCCCCACCAACAATTTCTAAGATCTCATTTGTAATAGCAGCTTGACGAGCTTTATTATACGATAATGTTAAGTCGTCTAACAATTCACCAGCGTTATCTGTTGCTTTGTGCATAGCAGTCATTCTCGCACCATGCTCAGAAGCATTTGAGTCTAAAATAGCTTTAAACATTTGAATCTTTAAAGCTTTAGGAATCAAATTATCAATAATTTCCGATTGATTTGGCTCAAAAATATAATCAGAATTAGTTTCTTTATCACTTTCTTCGACCACAATTGGAAGCAATTGTTCTACCATCACATTCTGAACAGCAGCATTTTTAAATTGATTGTATACCACTACTACTTTATCGAACTGATGATGTGAATAAACGCTCATTAAAGTATCAGTAATTTTAGAAACATTATCGAATGTTAAATCATCAAAAATATAGTCTAAATTACGAGGCAAAGTTGTTCCATGCAATGCGTATTCTGTATGCTTGAAAGCTTCAGTTACTTTTTTACCAGCAGTAAGGAGAGTAATTTCCTTATCTTTATATGTATCTCCAATTAAAGCTTTGGTTTGCTTAATAACATTAGCATTAAATGCACCGCACAAACCTCTATTAGACGAAATTGCTACTATCAGTACCGAATTTCCATCTCCATGCTTGGTATAAATACTATCGCTACCCGACAAGCCCGAAGAAATATTCTCAAGAATTTGAGATAATTTTTCAGAATACGGTCTTAATTGAGTAATATGATCTTGAGCACGCTTTAACTTAGCAGCAGACACCATCTTCATGGCCGAGGTAATTTGCCTTGTCGAAGTAATCGAAGATATTCTAGTACGTATTTCCTTTAAATTTGCCATCCTTTAGTAGGGTTAAAAGTTAAAGGTTAAAGGTTGAAATCTAACTTTACAACCTCACCTTTTAATCTTTTTCTATTAACTTTTATGCTTTAAACGAAGATGCAACTTTTGCCGATACTTCATCTAAAACTTTTGTTTCGTTGTCAGTGTATTTACCAGCAGCCAAGGCATCTAAAGTATCTTGATGTTTAAGCTCTAATGCTTGAATAAAATCACGTTCAAATTCTTTAACCTTATTTAATGGAACGTCGGCTAACAATCCTTTTGTTCCACAATAAATAATAGCAACTTGTTTATCTACAGAATATGGAGTGTATTGAGCTTGCTTAAGAATCTCAACATTTTTTGCTCCCTTATCTAAAATAGATTTTGTAGCCGCATCTAAGTCTGAACCAAATTTTGAGAAAGCCTCTAATTCTCTATACTGAGCTTGATCCAATTTTAAGGTTCCAGCAACTTTTTTCATAGATTTAATCTGAGCAGATCCTCCTACACGAGAAACCGAAATACCTACGTTTACAGCAGGACGAACTCCTGATAAAAATAAATCTGACTCTAAGAAAATTTGACCATCAGTAATCGAAATTACATTAGTAGGAATATATGCTGATACGTCACCCGCTTGTGTCTCAATAATTGGAAGAGCTGTTAAAGATCCACCTCCTTTTACAATTGGTTTAAGATTATCTGGTAAGTCGTTCATTTGAGCAGCGATTTCATCATTATTAATGATTTTAGCAGCACGCTCTAATAATCTCGAATGTAAATAAAATACATCACCCGGATACGCCTCACGTCCTGGTGGGCGTCGAAGCAATAAAGACACTTCACGATAAGATACCGCTTGTTTCGATAAATCATCAAAAACAATTAATGCAGGACGACCTGTATCTCTAAAATATTCTCCAATTGCAACACCACCAAATGCAGCATAATATTGAAGAGCAGCAGGGTCGGAAGCATTAGCAGCAACAATAGTTGTGTAAGCCATTGCACCAGCTTTTTCTAACTGCTTTACTAAGTTGGCAATAGTAGAAGCTTTCTGTCCCATTGCAACATAAATACAATATACAGTTTCGCCTTTATCGTAAAATTCTTTCTGATTGATAATTGTATCAACTGCAATAGCGGTTTTACCAGTCTGACGGTCTCCAATAATCAACTCACGCTGACCTCTCCCGATTGGAATCATTGAATCGATAGACTTAATACCTGTCTGCAAGGGCTCTGTTACTGGCTGACGATAAATAACACCTGGAGCTTTACGCTCAAGAGGCATTTCAAACGTTTCGCCTTCAATTGGACCTTTACCGTCAATCGGTTGCCCAATAGAGTTGATAACACGACCAACAACACCTTCTCCTGCAGGAATCGATGCAATTTGTTTTGTTCTTTTAACAGAATCTCCTTCTTTTATCCCTTCAGTTGGTCCTAATAATACGGCTCCAACATTATCCTCCTCAAGATTCATTACGATACCCATAGTACCGTCTGCGAACTCAATCATTTCGTTCACTTGCACGTTATTTAAACCATAAATACGCGCAATACCATCACCTACTTGAAGAACAGAACCCGTCTCCGACAGTTCTGCCGATGACTTAAAGCCTTCAAGTTGCTTTTTTAATATTTCCGATACTTCTGCCGGTTTGATATCAGCCATAATTATTTAAATTTTTATAGTTGAAAAGTTAAAAAGTTTACTTTCGTCATTTACTATATCCTTTTTAACTCAATAATTCTTGTTTAATATTCTTTAATTGTGTAGAGATACTTGCATCGAATTGTACATCCTCCACCTGAAGAATAAACCCTCCAATTAAGTTTGCATTTTCTTTTGATTCTAGCTCTACGTCTGTATTATATGTTTTTTTAATTATTTCGATAATCTCTTTCCGTTTAGCATCGTCGATTTTACTAGCTGTAATAAGCGTTGCATTTTTAATTCCTAAATCTTCTCTATATCTCTTAATAAAATTCCTAGATACTCCTGAAATATGAGCTTCTCTTTTATTATCGATAATTAGATTAAGAAAATTCATAGTAATCTGATTAAACGATTTCTCGAAAAGACCTGCTAATACTTTCTTTTTGTCTGTTGACGATAAAATTGGATTATTGTATAAGTCCAAAATCTCAGGAACCTCTTTTTCTACTTTTAAAAGAGTATCCATATCATCAGCAATTTCTTTTAGCTGTTTTTTTTCTTTAGCTAATAAAAATACTGCCTTGGCGTATCGGACTGCTATTTTACTATAATTCATAGTGTTATAATAAAGAGGTCGAAGACCTTAGTTTAATTTGATATCTTTAACTAAATTGCTCAATAAATCTGATTGTTTTACATCTGAAGATAACTCTTTACGAAGAATTTTTTCTGACACTTCAATCGATAAAGTAACAATTTGCTCCTTCATAGATTCAAGAGCCGCAGTCTTTTCATTTTGAATAGCTGCTTGTGCTGCAACAACCAATTTAGTAGCTTCATCTTTGGCCTTATTCTTAGCCTCAGAAATAATCATGTCCTGAGTTTCGCGCGCCTCTTTTAATAATGCATCACGTTCGTTTCTGGCTTCAGCTAAAATTTGTTCATTATCTGATTTCAGTTTTGCCATTTGCAATTTTGCATCGGAGGCAGCTTTAAGG
>Ga0256842_1003274_pt1 | contig 10922 bp, 6 predicted proteins | sample 4559240metaG_FD_185973 | JGI IMG/M metagenome (GOLD analysis project Ga0256842, IMG submission 185973) | Hydrothermal vent microbial communities from Guaymas Basin, Mexico - 4559-240 | ecosystem: Environmental > Aquatic > Marine > Hydrothermal vents | place: Mexico: Guaymas Basin | collected...
ATTATTATGATTATCAAATCGGTAGTTATAACAGCATTCCAATCAGATTACAATCTGATGAACAAGGTGGAATCTATATGGCTTTCCACGGAAGAGAAACAGCTGATGCCAGCCGTCGTGTTTATTACGCATATATTGATGCAAACGGGGCTTTAGCTTCATCTTCTACTATTTCATCAAATGATAGTTGGGAAGGATATTGCGGAATGGATATTGATTCTGTTACCGGTGATCCTTTCTTTATCTATCATGTTGATATGGATGAAGATGGTGATTATGAAGATGCTTTAGTTTATGATATGTTCTCAGTCATGAATCTTCCGGGTCTTTTAACTACTCCTTATCCTGCTATTGACAATACTGATTATCCTGATGATGAATACATCTGGCCTTATGCTTTTGTTGGTCCTTCACCTGTTGAAGGTAAAAGAAGACTTTATATTTATGCAAACAACTATGTCTCACATGGTAATATTCCTAGTGCAAGTGTCTTATTTGGCTATGCAGATTTTTCATCTGATGACTTAAATGCTAGTGCACAATTAGATTTTACATTATTTACCATTCCTTATTTCGATAATATGAACTCCGAAGGAATGAGCAAACGTCCTTTTAAATCAATGGCTGTTTCTGATGATGGTAAAGTGGCTTTCGTCGGTTATATAATTGGTGATGATTTATTAGATTTTGATGCAAATAACGAATTTGTTGTAATTAGTGATAACTATGGTGAAGAAGGTTCTTGGACCGTTCACGAATTCAATTCACGCCAAATGGTTGATCAACCTGTAAACGCTGATGGTTCTGCTTTCACTAATCCTGACGGAAATCCTCCTTTTGACGGACAACTTTGGGAAGATTGGATTTATTCAAATAACCTCAACGCTATGTTTGATGATAATGGCAAATTATGGTTTACCGGTAACCAATTCTTACAACAAAGAGCTGAAGAAGATACAACAGATAGTTACTATCCTTACTACGGGAATGTTAAATCAGCTTGCTATGATCCGGCAACAGAAGATCTTCTTGTTTCCGACATTTATCCTAAAAGTGAAGGCGAAGACTTATTTGTACCATGGGATATCGATGGTGACGGTGTAGCTAATGTTGATGATGATGGAAACCTTGAGACTGTATCTGACTGGCCTATTTACTATTGGAAAAATGATTTAGCTTTCGGAGAAAATAGTACAAAATTTATCATTGATGGTAATTTGAAAGTATGCCTTTGGGAAGACGGTCTGAAAAATAAATACTTTAATGATGCTGGTAATCCTGATTACGCATCATGGGCTACTGTTCCTGAAATTTATATTTCTATTCAAAATAGATATTGGTATTCTAACATTTGGTCTGACCCGATTTCTATCAATTCAATCGACACTCCTGAAATGGCCGGAATCATTCCTGAATATGCATATCCTGCTGACAGAATAAAAAATATTCACATTGATAATAACGGTGATACTTGGGGAACTTTATATATAATGTATCTTAATGATAACTCATTCGGTTCTTCAATTCAATCAGAAGGTGCTGCTGATGGTGGTACTGTTCAATATATGGCTGTTGACCTCAATTTCGGTCAATTAGTTGGAAATAATGATAACCATAGTAATTCAGTTGCTTCAGCTAAATTATTAGGTCAAAACTATCCTAATCCTTTCAACCCAACTACAACAATCGCTTTCAATATGCCTAAAACAGGAAACGCTAATCTTTCTATTTACAATGTAAAAGGTCAATTAGTTAAAACTCTTGTAAACGGTAACGTTGAAAAAGGTACAAAACAAGTTGTTTGGACAGGACTTGATAACAACAATATGAAAGTTTCAAGTGGTGTTTATTTCTATAAATTAAATACCGGAAACCATTCGGAAGTTAAGAGAATGCTTTTACTCAAATAAGTTAAAGCTTATAAATATCATGGCAGAGCTTAGTCTCTGCCTTTTTTAAAACACAATTTATTTCTGATAATTAAATTTAATTTAACTTTATTAATTCAGGCTTTTTTCATATTTTTTGGGAGGTATTTATGAAGTATTTTCTGACATTCTTTATAGCATTTTTGACTCTTAATCTCTTCTCACAAACAGATGTTCAAAAAATTGTAAACAAAAAAAATTCTGCTTTTGAAAAATTCAAACAATCTCAAATTAAAGAAAAGAATTCTTTTTACTTTGAACAAGATAACGGATTTATTCAATATAAATCACAAATTGAAAAGCTATGGAATGAATTTAAAGAATCAACTCCCTCTAAATGGGTTTCTTACAACAAGGACTTTTCCGGTCGAAACAGTGTTGATTTTAAAAACGGTAAAATTCAAATTTCCACCGTATTAGATTCCAATTCCCAAAAAGCTGAGAAAAATTTAACTAATCAATTATCCGCAATTTTATCGGAAAAAACTAAAAACAATCTCTCAATTTTGAAAGATCAAATAGAAAATCCTTTAAATCCTAATCAAAAATTGTCTCAACAAAATGTAAAAAAACTATCTAAAAAAATATTTAAGAAAGTGAAGAAAACCAAGATAAAAGGTAAAGATGGTAAAATCAGAGTAAAATACACAATTTCTTTGAAAATGGTGCCAAATCATCTTCAAAAAAGAATCCAAATGTTCAAACCGGAAATTGAAAAAAATTGTAAAAGATTTGAGATTAATCCTGATTTAGCTTTGGCAATTATTCATACGGAATCTTATTTTAATCCAAAAGCTTACAATAGAAAAGGTAACGCTTACGGAATGATGCAAATTGTTCCGAAATACGCCGGTAAAATTATGAATAAACAACTTAATCATCAAAACGGAAAGCCATCTCCAAAATACCTATATAATCCAAAAAACAATTTGAAAATGGGAATCGGATATTTACGCTGGTTAGCAAATAATAAATGGTCTGCTGTTCATAAAAAAACAAATCTGGAATATTGTTTGATTTGCAGTTATAACGGAGGTCCCGGCTCAATCTATAAAGCGATGACCGGCAAAATGCGAAAAATAAGTCAAAAAAAATGGGATAAAATGATGAATAATTTGAATAAGATGAGTAGTAAAAAACTTTTTAAGCAGTTAAAAAAGAAAATCCCTTTTAAAGAAACCAGAGATTATCTTCAAATTGTTGTAAATCGAGAAAACAAAATTTATAAAAAATAGAAAAAGGGCAATTGAAAGATTGCCCTATTCTTCCTTAAAAATTGTAAAGAACTTTAAGATACAAATTTTCATAATCTTTCACTGTGATATTTTCCACATCATTTTCAGCTGTGCTATAACCAAGATAAATATTGCAATTATCATTATATTCCCAATGAAAATTTGAAAAAATTCCTAAATGTTTAGAATAGCTTTCACTTTCATAATTGTTATACCTAATACCATTAGAAATTCCCAAACGATTAGATATATTAAAATAAATATCTCCATTTCCTAAACAATAGCTGTCATCAACAACGGTATTTTTAGGTAAATCGGTGTATTCTTTAAACGTCAATGAAGCATTATAAGAAATAAAAGGTTTAATAGTACCATTAATTGAAAACGAAAAAGATTTTTTATGATAAAGGTCTTCTAAATAATAAACTAAAGATTTCGCTTGAGAATAATTTATTGATGGTTCAATAATGTCATATTTTTCATATCTAATCCCTAAATTTGCATTATACCAATCGAAGGATTTTTCATTATATTTTTCAGAACCTATATTTCCATTCATCCAAAAATTAAATTTGTTCTCGGTATCAAACCAATAATTAAATCCGACACTTTTATCAGGATTCTCATCATCAAAGTTATCTATTAGAATATTCGACCAACCGGAAATCCCAAAATTAGTAATAAATTTTCCATTATTTTCATTGTTGTTATTATTGTAATTGTAATTCAGATTCATTGAATAATAATCCGTTTGATTAATACTACCCATATCAGCTTTAAAATCTTTGCTGAGACGAGAAATTGAACCGCTCCAATTCATATCACCTTTTTTCCCGCTATATCCAACATTGGCATAATAGCCGGTTTTCTTTACATCATTTTTATATAGAGAAAAATTTGAATTTATCCAAATATAATTATTATCGAAAATCTCTAAAGTTGGAGTCAAATGTAAAACTTCATTATGATATTTGTCTTTCATTCTATTCAAAACTGTCATTTGCAAACTAAATTTATCACCGTTCCGTTTAATAGCAGCAATATTATAAAAATCATCGCTATTTGTAATTTCACCATTTTCAGTAACTTTCTTATCCAAAGATGATAAAATTCCCCAAGAATACTTTGAATTATCTGAAGTAATTTTTACTGCATATTTCGGTTGCATAATATTACGAGAATAAAATAAATTCTCATCAACGCCAAAAACATCCAAATCTTCCACAAAAAAATATCTGTTTTCATTAAATCTCGGAGCATATTTTACGTTGAAATTATCATCTTCATTATCAATTGGAACATCCGAAAAATCAGGATTGACAGAGACTTTCACCTTTGTTGAAAAATTGGGATTAAATGAAAAATCAGCGCCAAAATTGTCTTTATCAAAAGAAGATTTCTTTTTATCCAAATCGTATTTGTAAATAAAATATGGTTTGATTTTATAATTTTTATTAGATTCTATTTTATTAGGAATCGTTATTGCCATTGCTTTGCGGAAATAATCCTTTCTCATACTTGTTTGAAGATATGGAACTGAATAATACTCATCATCTTTTTGATTATATTTTGTGAAAATTATTTTCCATTTATAGGGAGCTTTACCGGAAAATCGTAAATCCTTAAACGGTATTTTCATCAAAGATGTCCATTTGTTTTTTGAAATATGATTTTTGTACCCATAACTACTATCCCAATTATGATCCATATTCATATTTTCATCTCGAATCCCATCCAACTTACTTCCCAATGGAAAAGAATAAAATACGTAAGAATAATAGTTTTTTTCATTGGTAATAATTTGGGCACGGAAAAAATCAGCATCGGGATAAACATCATTTGGAACAAACGTTCCTTTATCAAATTTGTCATTAAGCATGGATTCCCATTGGATAAATAAATCTTTACCATCTTGCCAAAGCCAAACATCGGTTGGAAGTTCTAACTTTAATGAATCATCAGGACTTATTCTTACAAAACCTGATATATGATTTTCACTTGTTTTCAATTCTGTTTTAGAAAAAGGGACAATAAAAGCATTTAAATAGATTAAATTACAAAACAACACTAAACTAAAAATAAATTTCATTCCTACTCCTTAATTGTGAATATGTTGTATTTATATGCAATTTGAATGCCAATAGTTATTTCTTTATATTTTAATGAGTTATGGAAATAATGGTCAAAATGGAATAACTTTTATATCATTATGATATGATTTAATGTTGGATTGAATAAAATAGTCGGATAATTATTTTTATTATTATCCGACTAAAACAAACTATTTTATGTATCTGCCAATTATTTTTTCTTTTTCTCCGGAACTAATTAATTTTTTTAGATTTTTATTAAATTGGTCTCTAATAATTTTGTCTCTAAATGCAACCTTATAGTGCGTTTCGGGAAAAATCTTATGAACGGTATATTCAGCAGAAGTATCACAAAGTTTATTTCTTTCTCGATAATACTTAAAAATATTTATATCCATAACCAGTGCTTGAACTCGTTTCTTATACAACAATACAATTTGACGATCTTGAGAAGCTATCTCGGAATATTCCGAATTATTATCGGCCATATTCTTAAAACTTTTTCCTAAATACAACTTTGCATCCTGAAAGGCTGCAATTGATAATTTAGATAAATCGTTTAGATTATTGACCTTTATGTTGCTATTTTTAAGTGTTATTACAACATTCTGATAAGTAATGTGTGAATCACTGTAATAAACATTTTTTAATCCGGAAGATTCATTTAAAGTCAATGCCAAATCTGCTTTTCCTGTTTCTAAAGAATGCTTTACTCTTTTGAATGGAACATACATCGGTTTGAGTGTATAGTTTGACATCCCCAATGTCTCTTTTACAATATCATACTCAATACCACTATTTGATGAGGTAATTACATACGGTGGTAGTGCCAATCCAATTGCTCCGACTAATTCTTTTGCAAACATTGTTGATACTGATGCCAATACCAATAATATAACCAGAATCCTTTTCATTTTCTAACTCCTTACTTATTTTTTCGCAATGCGATAAAATGAATTTAATTCATTCTTTTTTCTGTCAACTTTTTTATTTTGCTAAAAGGTTGCTGATAAGGAATTTAAGTATTATTTTCCCAACGCTGAAATTCATCATTTAAAGAGCCATTTAATGAAATCAAAGTAGCAAAGCCCCCAAACCATATCTCCTGTTTCCTAAAAAAATTGACAAAGATGCGGGGGAAAAAAACTTCAAAAAAAATAATAATCGAGGTACAAAATGGAATTATCATCAAGAGCGGAATTAATTCAAGCTTCACCAATTAGAAAATTGATGCCCTTTGCTAATGAAGCAAAAAGCAGAGGTATCCATGTATATCACTTAAATATCGGGCAACCTGATATCAAAACACCAAAAGAAATGATGGACGTTTATCATAATTATTCTGATAAAGTTTTGGCGTACGGTCCTTCTCAAGGATTGGAAATTTACCGAAAAGATTTGGTTAGATATTATAAAAATCACAAAATCAATTTGCAAATTGACGACATAATTGTTACAACTGCCGGTTCTGAAGCAATTGTTTTTGCCTTATATGTTACGTGTAACCCAGGTGATGAAATTATCGTCCCGGAACCTTTTTATACCAATTACAACGGGTTTGCCACAATGGCCGGAGTGAAAATTAAACCTCTCACAACTTATGCGGAGAACGGATTTGCTCTTCCTGAAAATGACAAAATTGAAAAATTAATTTCTAATAAAACAAAAGCAATTATGTTGTGTAATCCCGGTAATCCGACCGGAGCGGTTTATTCGAAAAAAGAACTGAAAAGAATTGTCGATTTGGCTAAAAAACACAATCTTTACGTTATTTCCGATGAAGTTTATCGCGAATTTACTTACGACGGAACGCATCACACCAGCATTTTGGAATTTCCGGAAATAAAAGATAAAGCAATTATGGTTGATAGTATTTCCAAAAGATATTCCGCTTGCGGAGCGAGAATCGGCTGTATTGTTTCTAAAAATAAATCTCTTATGTCTTCTGTTTTGAAATTTGCTCAAGCAAGATTGTGCCCACCAACGATTGATCAATTAGCTGCTGATGCTTGTATAGATTTGGAGAAAAAATACTTTGAAGATATTTTAGAAGAATATAAAAAAAGACGAAATATTGTTTTTGAAGAATTACAAAAAATCGAAAATGTTTTGTGCGTAAAACCTCAAGGTGCGTTTTATATTATTGCCAAATTACCGATTGATGATGCCGAAGATTTTGCAAAATGGATGCTTTCAGATTTTAATCGAGATAACGAAACTGTAATGTTTGCACCGGTTCAAGGATTTTATTCAACTCCCGGTTTAGGTAGAGATGAAATTAGAATCGCTTACATTTTAAATGAAGAAAGTTTGAAAAAAGCAATGTATCTTTTAAGAGAAGGTCTTAAAGAATACAAATCTCTCAAAAATAAATAAACTAATTAGGAAGCGTTTTTCGCTTCCTTTTTTCTTATGAAAATATATAAAGATATTTATGATTTTGGATTTTATTACTATTCCAGATTAAAAAATATTGTAAAATATCGAGAATTAAGGGCTGAACTTTATTCTAAAAAAAATATTTGCAATTTGAAAATTCCCGATAATGTTCAGAAGCAAGACCTTTTTAAAGATTTGAAAAAAAACTATAAAGGTTTGATTAAAATTAACGGAGAAAATTTCTTTGTTATCCCGACAGCGATATTGAAAATACCGGAAACAGAAGAAAAATACCTATCAATGATAAAATCTCAATCTCGAAATAAAATTAATAAAGCTATTAAAAATAGTGTTTACTGTAAAATATTTAGCTGGAATGATTTTCTTGATGATATTTATGAAATACACAAATCTAAAGCGTTTAGACAAGGTAAATTGATGTCAAAATCATATCTTGAATATCCAAAATCTTTTAATGATGAAAATGAACTTGCCGAAGTTATTCACCTTGGTGCTTTCCAAAATGAAAAGTTGGTCGGATATGTCGAATGGTTTCGATGGGGAAATTTTGCTGCTACAAACAGACTTCTCGGACATGGAGACTTCTTAAAATTAGGAATAATGAATCTTTTGTTTTTTGAATCTTGTAAATTTTCATTGAAAAATAATATCGAATATCTGGCATATTATACAATGTTAAACAACTCTTCTTTGGATAAATTTAAGAAAAATATCGGATTTAAGAATTTTTTGATAAAATGGGATAGAAAGGTTTAGGCTATAAGGTTTTAGATTTAATAGGAAAATTTTAGGGAAGAAATTATTAAAAATATTTTATATTTGAACTTTCGAATCCACGTAAAAAAAGCATAAAAATCAATTCTAATAAAAATAAAATAACTTTAAATTGACACTTTGTTTTTTTTTAAATTTGTTGTTGAAAAATAAATAAACACAAAAAGGTTATGCGAAATGCTTGGTAAACGGTGGAAAATCCTCAATACTTTAAATATTGATCAGATTGAAATAAAAAATAGAATTTGCTTGGAATGGAATTGCCCTGATTTGGTTGCGGAATTGCTCGTGAGAAAAGGATTAACGGATTCTTCCGAGATTAAAAAATTTTTTAAACCAAAATTAGAGGATATGCACGATCCTTATCTTTTCAAAGATATGGAAAAAGCTGTTGATAGAATTCTTCTGGCAATAAAAAATCATGAGAAAATAACAATTTATGGTGATTATGATGTTGACGGTACGACCTCTACATCAGTGCTTTATCTTGGGTTAACCTCCATAAATGCAATTGTAGATTATTATATTCCACATAGAATGATCGACGGTTACGGCTTGACTTTGACCGGTATCGATTTTATTAAAAAGAACAAAACCTCGCTTGTCATAACGGTCGATTGCGGAATTAACGGTATTGATGAAATTAAGATGATGAATGATTTTGGCGTCGATGTTATTATTACCGATCATCACAATCCAAAAGAAGTGTTACCTAATGCTGTGGCAATTATTAATCCAAAAGTCGTTGGATGTACTTATCCTGATTTTAATCTGGCGGGTGTTGGAGTAGCGTATAAATTATTGATGGGTGTTTATAAAAAATTAGGGATGGACACTTCAGAAAATATCAATAAATACTTGGATTTGGTTGCCCTCGGAACAATTGCTGATATTGTACCATTGGTTGGAGAAAATAGAACTTTTGCTTATTTGGGACTAAAACATATTCTTAATAAAAAAAATATCGGGCTAAATTCTTTAATTAATTTAATTGGTTTAACAAACAAGAAAATTGATGCTAATGATATTGTTTTTGCCATTGCACCAAGGATTAATGCTGCCGGAAGAATGGGTAGTGCGATGAGAGCAGTGGAGATGATGATTTCCAAAGATCCTTCTGAAAGCGATGAATTAGCTCAAATTATTGAAAGAGAAAATTCCTTAAGACAACAAATTGATCATAAAACTTTTGATGAAGCTTGCGAAATAATCGAAACAAAATATAAAAATCTTGATGAAACAAAATGTATTGTTGTCTCTTCCGATGATTGGCATCCCGGTGTAATCGGTATTGTTGCCTCAAAATTGGTGGAAAAATATTATCGCCCTTCTTTTATGATAACTTGTAATGAAGGAATTGGAAGCGGTTCCGGACGAAGTATTGCCGGATTTGACTTGTTTGAAGCTTTGAAAGATTCTTCCGATTTATTGGAAAGTTATGGTGGTCATAAATATGCTGCCGGACTTTCAATTGCACAAGAATATTTGGACAAGTTTGAGAACAGAATTAATAAGTATTCCGCAGAACATATTCCTCCCGAAGATTTTATTCCTCCTTTGAAATTAGATTACAATTTGGAACTTTATGAAATTACTAACAATTTGATGAAATGGCTCAATAAGTTTTCTCCATTCGGACCGAAAAATATGCGACCTGTTTTTTACACGAAAAAAGTAATGATTGTAACTTATCCTTATAATGTCGGGACAAATCATCTAAAACTAAAAGTTATGAAAGATGGTTGTGAATTAAATTTGATTGGATTTAATTTGGGTGGTTTTTTACCGCTTTTAAAGAAAAATGCTTTTATTGATATTGCTTATACTTTAGATGTTGTTTCGTGGCAAGGTAAAAAATCTATTCAAGGTAAATTAAAGGATATTGCAATTGTTCGTTCGGAAGATTAAATTTCTTGGGATTATCGCTCTATTTTTTATTGCGTCTTGCGTTCAAATAAATTTAGCAACCCCCAAAGTTTCCGTTTCAAAAATTACAAAAGTTGGAGAATTACAGTTTAATTTCAAAATTAAAAAATTTTCTTATTCTGTTATCGATTCTACCTTTTTTTTGATGGATGAAAATCAAAAAATACATATAATTAGGAATAGTAAAGAGGTAAATATTATCGGCGGAACTGGTTTCGGTTCTAATCAATTTCGCGAATTAACAGACTTTTGTATTGATAAAAACGGTCATCTTTTGACTTTGGATAGAATGAGAAAAATGCTGATTGTGTTCGATTCGCTTGGAAATAAACTTTCTCAAATAGATATTTCATTCATTAATTCTCCGCTTTTGATTGCCCAACTTGATTCAGGATATTACGCTTGTTTTGATAATACAACTAAAGAAGCAGTTATTTTCCCGGAATGGAAAACTAAAGATTTATTAAAATTCGGACAATTTGAAATTAATTCACCAAAATATTTAAAAACTAACTTAACAAATATTATTTTCTATGATTCTCAATCAGATAAAACTTTAATTTATGATG
>Ga0256842_1003275_pt1 | contig 10918 bp, 10 predicted proteins | sample 4559240metaG_FD_185973 | JGI IMG/M metagenome (GOLD analysis project Ga0256842, IMG submission 185973) | Hydrothermal vent microbial communities from Guaymas Basin, Mexico - 4559-240 | ecosystem: Environmental > Aquatic > Marine > Hydrothermal vents | place: Mexico: Guaymas Basin | collected...
TCATGAACATCTCTTTTAACTTCATATATCAAGATAGATACACTTGAAAAAATCAAGATTATCATAAAAATATCAAAATATTTTTTATACCTATAATCATCATTTTCAAGTATATTATAAAAAAATCGCTTTTTTCGTTGGTAACTTACAGATGTTTTTAAAAAGTATGCAAAATCAACTAGATGACGATTAAAATTATTCATTAGCTAAGCTTTGCTTTTAGTACCTCATTTACTGCCTGAGGGTTAGCACTACCTTTTGATGCTTTCATAACTTGACCTACAAAGAAACCAAAAAGTTTATCTTTACCACCTTTGTATTGCTCAACTTTTTCAGGGTTTGCATCTATAATCTCTTGACACATTGCCTCAATAGCACCTGTATCTGTTACTTGTTTTAGTCCTAGTGCATCTATCACACCATCAACTTCAAGATTTTCTTCCATAAGTTTGTCTAGTACATCTTTTGCTGCTTTTCCACTTATGGTTTTATCGTCTATTCTTTTTGCTAAAAAGCCAAGTTTTTTAGCATCTACTGGAGAGTTTGTTATGTTCATATCACCTTTTAGGCGACCTTGAAGTTCAACTGTAAGAAGTGAAGTAGCAGTTTTTGCAGTTACACCCTCTTCATTCATCATAGTTTCAAAGAAGTTTGCCATCTCAACAGTACCAGTTATAACACCAGCATTGTATTCATTCATACCATATTCTTTTACAAATCTTTCTCTTTTAGCATCTGGTAATTCTGGGATTTGTGAGTAAGTCGCTCTCATCTCATCAGTCACAACAGCTTTTAGCAGATCAGGCTCAGGAAAGTAACGATAATCAGCAGCTTCCTCTTTACCTCTCATAGAACGAGTCTCTTGTTTAGTTTGGTCAAAAAGTCTAGTTTCTTGTGCTATCTCTTCTTCATAAGTACCATCTTCCCAAGCTTCACTTTGACGAGCAACTTCAAGCTCTATAGCTTTTTGGATAAACTTAAATGAGTTGATATTTTTAACCTCTACACGAGTATAAAGTTTCTCATCACCTTTTGGACGGATAGAAACATTTACATCAACACGAAATGAACCCTCTTGCATATTTGCATCACCTATATCAAGATAACGGATAATTGAGTGTAGTTTTTTAAGGTAAAGTATAGCTTCTTCTGCACTTCTCATATCAGGTTCAGAAACAATCTCTAGTAAAGGTGTACCAGCACGGTTTAAATCTACTTTAGATATATCACCATCATGTATATTTTTACCTGCATCTGCTTCTATGTGAGCACGGTTGATTCTTATCTCTTTACTAGAACCATCTTCAAAATCGATTTGAAGTTTACCATGTTCAACTACTGGAGTATAAAGCTGAGTGATTTGGTAAGCTGATGGACTATCTGGATAAAAGTAAGACTTTCTATCAAAATAAGACACCTCATTTACTGTAGCATCTATCGCTGTTCCTAGCATTATAGACTTATGTAAAACCTCTTTGTTTAAAACTGGTAAAGCACCCGGAAGTGCTAAACAAGTTGGACAAGTGTTAGTGTTTTGTTTATGGTTAAAACTCGTAGGACACGAGCAAAAAAGTTTAGTTTTAGTGTTAAGTTGTACATGGACTTCAAGCCCTATAACTGTTTCAAACATAGATTTCCTTAGATAAAAAATTATAAGTTTTTCATTTTATCTAAATTCTACTTTTAGTTTAATATATTATGAGATAAAACTTTTATTTTTTCAATAAAAACATATTTGCAACGAATTTAATCTTAATAAACAACTATAAAACACTATAATAACACTAAAAAATAATGGAGACTATATAGAAATATGCTGTTATACATACATATCCCTTTTTGTGATTCAAAATGTTCATATTGTGCTTTTAACTCTTATGTTGATAAATTCCACCTAAAACAAAGTTATATGGATGCTTTACTCATTCAACTAAGATGCGAACTAAACAGATTTCATCCTTTAAAAAATTCTATAGAATCTGTCTTTATAGGTGGTGGTACTCCATCTACTATACCTCCTAAACTTTATGAACCACTTTTTGAAATGATAAAACCATATTTAAAACAAGATGTTGAGATAACTTCAGAAGCAAATCCAAACAGTGCATCTTATCAATGGCTATATGGTATGAAAGAACTGGGTGTAAATCGCATCAGTTTTGGGGTGCAAAGTTTTAACGATGAAAAACTAAAACTACTTAACCGTTCACATAGTTCTAAACAAGCGAAACAAACTCTAAAAGATGCTAAAAAAGTTGGATTTGAAAACATCTCTTTAGATATTATATATGCAACTTTAGGCGATACAAAAGAACTTTTAGACCATGATTTAAAAACTGCATTTTCACTACCTATAAACCATATAAGTGCATATGCTCTAACCATCGAAGAGAACACCCCTTTTGAGAAAAAACCACAAATGTCAAATGAAAAGCTAGAACTTACAAACTATATATTTGACCTCATCTCTAAAAATGGGTTTGAACAATACGAGATAAGTAATTTTGGGTCATATAAAAGCATCCATAATTTAGGGTATTGGAGATATAAAGATTATATAGGTTTAGGAAGTGGAGCTGTTGGTAAGCTTGGTTTAGAAAGATTTTACCCTACTATAGTCATAGAAGATTATATAAAAAACCCACTAAACATCAAAGTGGAAACTTTAACAAAAGAAGACAAAAAAATAGAACAGATTTTCTTAGGGCTTCGTTCCTCTGTTGGTATTAATAAAAATATTTTAAATCAAGATGAACTAAAAAGAGTAGATATTTTGTTAGAAGAAAAAAAATTGTTCAAAAAAAACGACATTTTTTATAACTATGATTTTTTATTGGCAGATGAGATAGCACTGTACTTAACCAACTAAAAATAAAGTAAACAAAACCATTAGTTAAATTTAGTTAAAATCAACTTATGAAAAAAATATTAATGATTGAAGATGACTTAGAATTAGCAGAGATACTTACAGAGTATCTTGAGCAATTTGAGTTTGAGGTTATCACAGAAGATGACCCTTTTAAAGCTGTAAGTATATTGAAACTAGAAAAATTTGACTTAGTAATCTTAGATTTAACATTACCAGGTATGGATGGTTTAGAAGTTTGTGAAGCTATCCGTGAGAGACAAGATATACCTATAATCATCTCTAGTGCAAGAAGTGATGTAACAGATAAGATAAAAGCACTTGAACTTGGTGCTGATGATTATATGCCAAAACCTTATGACCCTCGTGAACTTGAGGCTAGGATACACTCAGTTCTTAGACGGTACGAAGCTAAAACAGAAGCAAAAGAGGAGTCAAAAAGTGACTTCAAATGTGACAAATCAACTATGAATATCACATATAAAGGTCGCAATATTGACCTAACAAATGCAGAGTTTGGCATCCTTTCTTACATGATAGCAAAACAGGGTTTAGTGGTGTCTCGTGAAGACCTTATACACAATGTAAATGCTATAAATGAAGATTCATCAAACAAAAGTATAGATGTTATGGTTGGTAGAATCAGAAGTAAACTAGGAGACAAGTCACTTATAGAGTCAGTTCGTGGAGTAGGATACAAACTACTTAAATGATAAAGTTTATAAAACAACATTCTGTTTTAATAACGGTACTTTTTGCATTAACCGTAACTGTAATTAGTGTTACTTATGTCTTTATAGAGTTTTATAAAATCAATAAGAGTCAATATGTAGACAATATATTTGCCAAACATTCTGTTATAACTCAAATATATAGAGACCATAGACAAAAGCATAACTCTGAAGTTATGCTTGAAGCAAATCTTGCTGTTTACAAACTTCTTATAGAAAAAGAGAAGTATATTGTAGATATGGTTTTAAACAATGGTGATATACTCAAAAGTGATGGTTTTAAAAATATAGACAAAAGTATGACACTTGATAACAAAGGCTTTTTTACTTCTATAGTGGTTTCAGACCTAAAAGCTAGTATGATAGAGTTACATGGGCATATATACTTCTATATACAAACTCCTGATGCTTCTGTACTTGTTAAAGATGAAAAGTTAAAACCATACAGACCTTGGAACTTACTTTACTCTTATGCAACTATTGTTTTTGTGATTTTTTTATCATTTTTTATCATTTTACAGAAGTTAAGACCACTTATACTACTCAGAAGAAAGATAGCAGAGTTTGGTGATGGGGATTTGAGTATATCTTTTAAAGTAAAAGGTTCAGATGAGATAGCACTTGTAGCAAATGAACTAGAAGCTACAAAGGAAAAAATCAATATTATTTTAGAATCTCGTACATTATTTTTAAGAAATTTAATGCATGAGTTAAAAACACCTATAGCAAAAGGTACTATAGCTACTCAGATGCTCTCTTCTGAAAAACAGAAAAAAAGGTTTACTTCTATCTTTTCAAGACTTGAGTCACTTGTAACAGAGTTTGCTCTTATAGAAGAGGTTACAAGTATAAACGATAAGAAAAATTTTAAAGAGTATAGACTTGTAGATGTTATAGATGAAGCTATAGATATGGCTATGATAGATGGGGCAAGTATTTGTATAGACCTACCAGCTGGTAAGATGATAAAAGTAGATTATCATATGTATGCAACAGCCATAAAAAACATGATAGACAACGGCATCAAATACTCAACAGACAAAAAAGTAAAGATTTTAATGTTAAATGGTGAACTATTATTTGAGAGTAAAGGTGAGTGTATTGCTCACCCTTTGAGGTACTATATAGAACCATTTACAACAGCTAACCCATCTAAAAATAGTTTTGGATTAGGTTTGTATCTTGTTGATTCTATCTTAAAAGCACATGACCAAGTGTTAGCACACCAATATGTAAATGGGGTAAATAGATTTATATTTGCATAAGTAAAAGTAAGTAAAATGGTGTTATGGATAAACAAGATAAATTATTTAAGATATTTTTACTATTGCTTTTTATCGCATTATCTTTTATATCTGGGTGGATGAGCCATCCATCTTTAGATAAAAAAACTCCAAAGTTATCTACTTTGGATAAAATAAAACAAACTAAAAAACTAAAAGTTGTTCTTTTAAACTCCCCATCTACTTACTACATAGGCTTAAATTCTCCAGAGGGTTTTGAGTACGATTTACTAAACTCTTATGCTAAACATCTTGGTGTAGAGTTAGATATAGTGGTGGTAAATACTATAAATGAAGCTATAAAATTTAGCAATGACCCATCTATACATATCATTTCATCAGCTTTGGCAAAAACAAAAAATCGTATAAAAAAGTTTAACTTTGGTCCATCATATTTTGAAGTACATGAGCAAGTTGTTTGTAACCGTAGTATGATAGCAAAAGGTACATTTCCAAGAGATATAGATGGACTAAAGGGTCTTAGTATAACAGTTGGAGAGGGTACAAGCTATAGCGATACTATAAAAGAGTTACAAGATGATGGTTATGATATAAATATGACTTTAACAACTGAATTATCTACTGAAGAGTTACTCCAAGATGTAGCATCTCATAAGATAGATTGTACAGTTGCTGATTCAAATATATTTGCCATAAACCAAAGATACTACCCTGAAATAGCATTAGCCTTTGCTATAAGTGGTTCACAACAACTAGCATGGGTTTTAGCAAAAGATGCTAAAGAGTTAGAGGTAGATATGTATACATGGTTAAATGAGTTTAACCAAAGTGGAAAACTTATAGCACTAAAAGACCACTACTATAGTTATGCATCTTTTTTTAACTACTATGACACAACTATGTTTTATAAACGGATAAAATCAAGACTACCAAGGTATGAAAAATATTTTAAACTATATGCAAAAAAGTATGGTTTTGATTGGGAACTTATAGCAGCTCAATCTTACCAAGAATCACATTGGAATGCTAAAGCTAAAAGTTTTACAGGGGTACGAGGTCTTATGATGCTAACTAAACATACAGCAAAACTCTTAGGTGTAAAAAATAGACTTAGTCCAAAACAAAGTATAAAAGGTGGAGTAAGACATCTAAGACAGATGCTAAAAAATGTACCAAAAGATGTAGAAGGTGAAGATAGAATAAAATTTGCACTAGCTGCTTATAACATAGGTATGGGGCATATACTAGATGCAAGAAAATTAGCAAAAAAAATGAATCTAAACCAAAGTATTTGGAGTGATTTGAAAAAGGTATTACCATTGTTATCTCAAAAAAGATATTATAAAACTTTAAAACATGGTTATGCTCGTGGTAATGAACCAGTAAGATATGTAGAGTCTATATATGACTATAAAAATATTTTACAAAATATAAATAAACAAGATAAAAAATGAGTAGATTGATAGCTAAAGTATCTAAAATAGAGAGTTGTGATAATCTTCATATAGTTAAGTTTGAGTTTAAAGATGCTATTTTAACTATGATGAGTTTAGAGTTAAGTGATACTGTAAAAGTTGGTGCTATGGTTGTTTTAGTGGTTAAGCCAACACATATAGGTCTAGCTAAAGGTGTTGTTGGAAATCTAAGTTACTCAAATCAGTTAAGTTGTCAAATCAACTCTATACAAAACGGTAAACTTTTAAGTAATATAACTTTAAAATTAGAAGATGATATATTGTTAGAATCTATAATCACAAAAGATTCAGCTTATAGACTAGGTTTAAAAGAAACAGATGAAGTGACAGCGATTATAAAGGCAAGTGATATATCGATATCAGAGGTAGTTGATGTTTGATGTTTTAACTAACCTAGATTTTGAACCATTTTTACTATCTTTTAAACTTGCTAGTTTAACTACTATAATACTGTTTTTTTTTAGTGTACCATTATCTTGGTACTTATCTCAAACAAAATCAAAACTAAAACCTTTTTTAGAAGCTATAACAGCATTGCCTATAGTTTTACCACCATCAGTTTTAGGTTTTTATATACTGGTAGTTCTTTCTCAAAATTCCCCAATTGGTAGTTTTTTTCAAGATGTTTTCGGGATAGAGTTGATTTTTAATTTTACTGGTTTAGTAGTAGCTAGTTGTTTTTACTCACTACCTTTTATGGTGCAACCACTACAAGGTGGATTTGAATCTTTAGATAAAAATATGTTAGAAGCTAGTTATATAAGTGGAAAAAGTAAGTTTGAAACAGTTTTAAAAGTAGCATTACCAAACATAAAACCAGCACTTTTAACAGCTATTATCATAACATTTGCCCATACTATTGGTGAGTTTGGTGTTGTACTTATGGTTGGTGGAAGTATCCCAGAGGAAACAAAAGTAGCATCTGTTGCTATATATGAGATGGTAGAGATTATGGACTATACATCTGCACATATATATAGTGGTATTATGGTTGGTATAAGTTTTTTTATACTTTTAGGGGTTTATCTTTTTAATGGAAAAGTAAATCGTGATAACTTTTGATATAATTAGTACAAAAATATTTAAAGTACAAAAACTATGAAAAAAACATTTAAATGGGATGATTACTCAGACCAACCAGCGATTATAGAAGATAGAGCATTTAAAAAAAAGATGAGAAAAAAAGAGTTTGTATCTTTAGTTAAAACTATCATCACTTCACTTGTTATACTCCCTTTATCTACTATGATGATGCCTTATGTAAAAAGAAAAGAGATTAAATCTAGTGATTTTTTTAGTGTTGGTGTTGATTTTGAAAAAGAACCACAAAAAGCACTTGAATTTTTAGATGAGTTAAATGTAGATAAAGTTCTTCTTCGTTTTAAGTTATGGGAGATGGATTCACTAGATGAGTTAAAATCTTTTGTAGAAAAATTAGATGGCAAAAAAATCATCCTAAAAGTGATGCAAGATAGGGAAAATATAGAAAACTTAGAACTTTTTAGAACAAATCTTCAAACTGTATTTAAAACTTTAGGAACTAGCATCGAAACTTATGAGATAGGCACAACTATAAACCGTGCAAAATGGGGCTTTTTCTCAGTAGATGAATACTCTAAGTTTTATAAAATTGCTTACGATTTAAGAGAGAAAGAGTTTGCATCTTTAACGCTTATAGGTAGTGGGGTTATCGACTTTGAGTACCATTTTACAGCACATACACTTTTTAACTTTTTTAACTATAAGTATGATGGCATCTCTTCACTTTTATATGTAGATAGACGGGGAGCTCCTGAACATACCCAACTAGGTTTTAATCTTTCAGATAAGATAGCACTACTTAGCACTATGGTTTGGCTTAGTCCAAAAACTAAAAACATACTTCATATAACTGAAACAAACTATCCACTAAGTAACACTGCACCCTATGCACCAACAAGTGAACATGAATGCATCTCTGAAGAGTTATATGCTGACTTTATGCTCCGTTACTATCTTTTAGCTTTTGCATCTCAACAAGTAGATAGTGTGTCATGGCATCAGCTTATGGCTAAAGGTTATGGACTTGTAAACGATGTTGATGGGATGCAAAAAAGGGAAGCTTATTTTGTATATAGATTTATGGTAAAAAATCTTAAAAATGCTCAATTTTTAAGACTTGATATAAAACGGGATTATTACATACTACAGTTTTTAGTAGATGATAAACTTTTACAAATCCATTGGAGTTTAAAAGATACAACTTTAAAAAATGAAGATTTTTTTGAAGTTTATTCAAGTGCTGGAGATAGGATAGTAGATGAAACATTAGAGATAGGCTCATCACCACTTTACATCTACATAACAAAAGAGGTTGGAGAGAAGGTGAACTGTATATGAAGATTTTGATTATTTTACCAAACTGGTTAGGTGATGCTGTTATGACTACACCTGCAATAGAACTTTTAGCATCACATTATCCTGATGCAAGATTTACATTTGTTGGTTCTTATGTTAGCATTGAGGCACTAAAACATCATCCTTTTTGTGAAAAAACAATAGTTGATGAAACTAAAAAAGCTAAAAATAGATTTGTAGCTACTTATAAACTAGCAAAAGAGTTAGGTGAATTTCATCTAGCTATAACTTTTAGAAATCAACTTCACTCATCTTTACTTTTAAGGTTTACAAAAACTGTTGTTTGTATTGCAAGAGCATCTTGGCACTCTATGTTTTTACTCTCTCATACTCCTAAAATACCAACAAACCAACACCTAGTAAAACAGTATGCACAACTAGCTATGGTAGATGTTGATGGTTATGATGAAAAAACTATACAACATTTAAAACTCTACATAGAACCTAAAAAATTTGATAAACCAACTTTAGGTATAAATGCAGGAGCAACCTATGGAAGTGCAAAACGGTGGTATCCAGAGCGATTTGCTAAAGTTGCATCGCAGTTTAGCCATAAACACGACATCATAATATTTGGTGGGCCAACTGAGGTTGAGATGGCTAAAGAGATAGAGCAAAATCTTATAACTTTAGGTGTAAAAAACTACACAAATCTAGCAGGAAAAACAAACATAAATGAACTTTGTGCAAACATAGGTGGATGTTCCCTTTTTATCACAAATGACAGTGGTCCTATGCATATAGCATCAGCTTATCAAGTACCAACTGTAGCGATATTTGGACCAACAAGACATAAAGAAACAAGCCAATGGATGAATGAAAAAGGTGTTATCGTTAGACATGAGATGGAGTGTAGTCCATGTATGAAAAGGGAGTGTCCTTTAAAACATCATGAGTGTATGAAAAGTATAACAGCAGATGAAGTTATACAAAAAATCAAAAATAATTCACTTATACTCTCTTAGTTATATCTTTTGCACAAGCATATCCACTAGCCCAAGCCCAAGCAAAGTTATAACCACCCCGTTTTCCAACAACATCTAAAACCTCTCCACAAAAATAAAGGTTTTTCTGTTTTTTGGATTGCATCGTTTTTTCATCAACTTCAAGTGTATCAACACCTCCCCCAGCAACTTCAGCATGACGAAAACCATGAGTATCTTTTACTTCAAATCTCCAGTTTAGCATCTTATTTGCTATCTTTTTAGTTAGTTTTGTATGGATTTCATCTGCTTTAATAGTGTTTAGTATGTTTAAATCTTCTAAGATGCCGTTAGCTATTTTTATAGGTATAAGCCCAGACAAAATATCTAAGATAGTAAAGTTTGGCATATTTTTAGCCATAGTTTGTATGTGAGATGAGAGTTTTTGCATATTGAAATTTGGAAGTAAGTTTATAGATATATCAACACTTTGGTAGTTTAGTAAAGCTACACTAGCTTCGTTTGATATATCTAGTATAGCAAACCCTGATACACCATAAGCAGTAAACAAAACATCACCTTTTATACTACCCTCTTTTTTAGTATTGATGAGTAAAGTAACCTCTGCATCTATCTTAGCCCCTGCCATTTTTGGTGCTATCTTTGAGTTTAGTTCAAGCTGAACCAATGATGGATATGTTGGGATGATGTTATGTGAAAACTTTTTTGCAAACTCCAAACCATCATCACAACCACCAAGATGCGATGCCGATTGAGAACCTGTAGCTATAACAACTTTGTCATGAGTTTTAAAAAGATTATCTATATCTTTTACTTTAGTATCGGTATAAATCTTTACCCCTAAACTAAGTGCATAACTTTTTAGTATAGCCACTACTGATTTTGCTTCGTTACTATAAGGATAGCATCTTCCATCATCCTTAACATCTAAGATGATGCCTAATGATTCTATAAACTTTTTAAACTCATTAAACCCAAATTGTTTTAGTGCATACTCTACAAATGATGGATTATCTGAAATATAATCATTTATAGATATATTTTTATTTGTAATATTACAACGACCATTCCCTGATACTAAGATTTTTTTACCAACTTTAGAGTTTTGCTCATAAATATCTACACCACAAGATGCCTTAGCACAAAACACTGCACACAAAAGCCCTGAAGCCCCACCACCAACTATGGCTATTTTTTGATTATTCATTGATTATTTAACTCCTATTTATCGTAAAATTCTTAGCTATGCTTAGTAATTGGC
>Ga0256842_1003276_pt1 | contig 10916 bp, 12 predicted proteins | sample 4559240metaG_FD_185973 | JGI IMG/M metagenome (GOLD analysis project Ga0256842, IMG submission 185973) | Hydrothermal vent microbial communities from Guaymas Basin, Mexico - 4559-240 | ecosystem: Environmental > Aquatic > Marine > Hydrothermal vents | place: Mexico: Guaymas Basin | collected...
TCATAAAATATGACAGATTGTCAATAAATAGAGTGGACTAAGAGAGCTTCAGATATAATTGCACTATTAATGGATAAGGTGAAGTGAAGTGGGTAAACCAGTTATAAAATGGGTCGGTGGTAAAAGACAGTTGATACATGAGATCAAAAAACATATGCCACAACAATATAACAGATATTTTGAACCTTTTATAGGCGGCGCTGCTCTTTTTTTTGAACTGAAGCAAAAAAATAGTTTTATTAATGACTATAATCCAGAATTGACAAATTTATATGAGATTATTAAGAGTAAACCAAAAGAGCTCATAGCAGATCTAAAAAAACATAAAAATCGTGAAGAGTACTATTATACTTTAAGAGCTTTAGACCGAGATCCACAAAAATATAAAAAAATATCGAAAGTAAAAAAAGCAAGTCGATTTATTTTTCTTAACAAAACAGGCTATAACGGACTTTACAGAGTAAATAAAAAAGGTCAAAATAATGTTCCTTATGGTCGTTATGTAAATCCTACAATTTTTGAAGAAGAGAATATTTTGGAGTGTAGCAAAAGACTTCAAGATACTACAATAATGACAGGTGACTTTGAAAATATAAAAGAGCATATAGAAGAGGGTGATTTTATCTATTTTGATCCGCCTTATGTTCCGCTCAATGCGACCTCTAATTTTACCGGCTATACAGATAAAGGTTTTGATGAAGATATGCAGTTTAGACTGAAAGAATTATGTGACTATATTGACGCTAAAGGTGCATATTTTTTACTTTCAAACTCCTATACAGATTTTATTTTAGATCTTTATAAAGAGTATACTATCATAACTGTAGAAGCTAACAGAGCTTTAAACTGCAAGGCAAATGGTAGAGGGAAGATCAAAGAAGTTTTAGTAAAGAATTATTAAGATCTTGCTCAATGGCTAAAATAAATTTTCACCAATCATGGAAAAATATCTTTGAGAAATATAATCTTTTAGAAACAATCAAAAAAGATGGTTTTGTAGATATAAGTGCAGATGCTCTTAAAGCGGTAGATAATAAAGAACCGAGAAATCTAACAAAAATTGACTTTCGAGAAAAACTGCCGCATATTATGAAAGAAGAGGGGCTTTCCATTCTTGCTATAAAAAACGGTTTATATCGAATTGCTAAAAATGATCCTTTTATAGATATAGCCGAAGAGATAAGTACAAAAGTTATAACATTAGATGTTCCTCAAAATATTAATACTATCGATCCTTTTAATATAAAATCTGAAAGTGCTGCTTTGGATATTGCTATGATATCAGGTATGCATCGAAGAGTTTTTCAAGAAGAGAGTCAGTTAACGGTTCGAGGACGATTACGAGGGAGTTTGAATTTTCACATCGCAAATGTAGCGTATAATGTTGAAGGTGTGCAAATCGAAGTAGATGGGGGCTATGAATCAAAAAGTGCTCTTCATCTCATAGAAGCAAAAATAGGCTACTCAAACAACATCAACATAAGACAGCTTTTGTATCCGCAACTCTATTGGGAGAGAGAATTAAAAGGGAAAAAAAAGATTAAAAGTTATCTCTTTTATCTCCAAAATGATATCTTTCGATTTATTCCCTTTTATACAAATGATACTATTGGTTATGTTGATTATGAAAATGAGATGGCTTTTCGCTTTAAAGAAGCGTTGAGTAATTTTTCGATCTATGATATTGCAGTAAATAGTAAAAATGTTGATATTTCTGTGCCTTTTCCTCAGGCAGATAGATTTGAAACACTCCATACAATGATCCTTTTACTCTCTCAAAACAGATGTTTAAGTAAAGAGGAGTTTAGTACTCATTTTGATATAGTTGAGCGTCAAATAGATTACTACTTTAGTGCATTAAAATGGTTAAAGGTTGCGAAGGAAGATCATAACTGTTTACTCCTTACTCCAAAAGGAGAAGAGATTGTAAATTTACCATTTAGAAAAAGAGTAGAAGTATTGGCAAAAACTGTTTTTTCCGATCCTATTTTTAATGCAGTCTTGCATAACAAAGATATAAATTCAAACTATTTTTATCATTATAATATGTATAGTAAGAGTACGATTAAACGGCGTTTGGGAACTGTGCGTGCATGGATAAAGTATTTGAAAACAATTTTAGAACAAGATGAAAGTTGGCGGATTTGACTTTTAAACGCTACAAAAGTAGCATATCATTTTTCTTTTTTTGTGCTACAATTAAATAAAAAATATTTATAAAAGGATAATTATGGCTTTAGTAATGTTGATACTTATGAACTTGGCTGTTATGGCCTCACTTTATATAGCACTTTTTATACTGAGTAACTTTTTTGGAATCTATATAGATCAACAAAGTATGAGTGGGCTTTTTATGATGGCGGCACTCTTTGGTTTTGGAGGGAGTTTTATTTCGCTTTTTCTCTCCAAATGGATGGCTAAACGTTCTATGGGCGTTTCAATTATTGAGATGCCTTCAAATGAGACTGAGCGTTGGCTTGTCAGTACTATTGAGCGTTTGTCAGATGAAGCAGGTATAGGAATGCCAGAGGTTGGTGTATTTGATGCTGCTCCAAATGCCTTTGCTACAGGATGGGATAAAAACAACTCCCTTGTTGCTGTGAGTAGTGGACTTTTAGAGATGATGGGTCGTGATGAGATAGAAGGAGTGCTTGCACATGAGATAAGCCATATCAAAAATGGTGATATGGTGACTATGACATTGATGCAAGGGGTACTTAATACTTTTGTGATTTTTATTTCACGCATACTTGCTTCTATGGTAGCACGTGACAGAGAGGGCAATACAAATCAAATGATGTATTTTATGATTAGCATGGCTTTAGAGATGGTTTTTAGCCTCTTTGCTACGGCTATTTTAATGTGGTACTCACGTCATAGAGAGTATCGAGCAGATGAGGGTGCTGTTGATCTTAGTGGTGCAGAGGGTATCTACTATGCACTTGCAAAACTTGGACAAATTCCACGTGAGCAGTTAGCACTGAATGATGATTATAAGGCTTTTGGAATTGTCGGTTTTTTAGGAAGTTTTTTTGCATCGCATCCACCTATTGAAGCAAGACTTGAACATATTAAAGAGTATGCAGGTGTATAAGTATTATGACTCGTTTTAGCCATCCTTTTGCTGCCTTTGTTCCTGATGGAGCAGAGGTATTGATACTTGGGAGTTTTCCAAGCATAAAATCTTTTGAAGATAACTTCTATTATGCTCACCCACAAAACCAGTTTTTTAAACTTTTAGCTGCTGTTTATGATGAAAAAGCACCAAAGAGTATTGAGGAAAAAAGCAATTTATTACAAAAACATAAAATAGCTCTTTGGGATATGGTAGAGAGTTGTGAGCGAGAGAACTCACTTGATTCAAATCTTAAAAATATAAAAGTCAATGATATAGAGAGTTTTTTACGTAAATACCCTACAATCAAAAAAGTCTGTTTTACAGGAAAAACTTCCCAAAAACTCTATGATAAAAATTTTTCACATTTAGATATAGCAACTTACTATCTTCCAAGTCCAAGCCCGGCTTACAGGGCGATGAAGTTTGAAGAGAAGTTGGCAGAGTATAAGGCTGTTTTATGAGAATACTTGTAAAGGGTATTGAGTATTAAAAGAGATTGGCGGATTCGACTCAAAGAAAAGTTTTAGCTACTCTTTGGAAGTCCAAATTTTTGTGTAATAAGTTCACCTTCATTATTGAAAAAAAGATAGTAAAGCAGATCTTTTTTAACGGATAATCCTGCTAAATAGCGAAGTGCAAGATTAGCTTGCAGAGATGCTATGTGCATAACAATCGGGGCTGCAATACCTGCAGGTGTTTTATCTACTATTTTAAAAGAGTCTGAAAATGAGGATTCTTCTATAAAAGCTACTTGACCATGAAAAGCCTCTACGCTTCCATATACCCATGGTAGGTTTTTATCTTTGGCATAGCTGTTAATTTCAGCACGGGTAGGGAGGTTGTCTGTTGCATCAATGATTAGATCAACTGCTATCTCTTTTTTACTCCAGCCTAAAAAGTCTGTATTGTGAGCGATGGCTTTTGTGTAGGGACAACGCGCCTCAATAAGAGTTGCATTGATTACAGCTTTGTTTTTACCTTCATCACCCATTTTAAAGGCTATCTGTCTATGAATATTATGGAGACTTACTTCATCAAAATCAACCATATGAATTTCACCGATACCGCTTGCTCCAAGAGCAAAGGCAAGTGAAGATCCAAGTCCACCTGAACCGATAATAGCTATTTTTTTTGTTTGCAGTAGTCTTTGTTTTTCTTCTCCCCAGAGTTGAACCTGACGGTGAAAGTAGTTCATCATAAGTGTTCCCTTCTTTTGATGGCTTCTTTAAATCCCCATGTTCTACGAGAAGCAAGTACATCTGTATGATTCATATCAACTATCATAAGTTCTTCTTTATTTCCAAGGTGAGTGAGAAGTTCGCCATTAGGTGATACTAAAATAGAATCACCGTAAAAATTCCATGTAAACTCTTTATCTTGGAACTCACCAATACGATTGGCTCGTAAAATATAGCAGTTATGAGTAAAGGCACGCGTAGCTATAAGTGCTTTCCATCGTTCGTATGATTCAAATGTAGAGACGCTTGGAACTAAAAGACAGTCAATACTTTTATTTTTAAGTTTTTGAAATATCTCATCAAAATGAAGCTCAAATCCACTGATCACACCAAACTTAAAGCCATCTATTTTAAATACCAAGGGTGTTTGGAGTGGTTTTATCTCATTTGCAAAGAATTTCTCTTCGTTCCAGTGTGTATAGTTAATAAGGATCTGCTGTTCATAGTAGGATGTTGAAGCAGGGGCAAACTTTGCTATGGTTTTATAGATCTGTTTCTTTTTTACTATAATAATGGGTGCAACAATAGTCATACTGTATGTTGAAGAGAGCTCTTTGAGTATCTTTATCTGATGGCTTGCCTGTTCTTTAATCATACTGATTGACATTGTTGAGAGCTCTTTAAAGAAAGGGTTTAAAATATACTCTCCAAGCAGTAATAGTTTAACACCTTTTTTGCTGGCAATACGGATATAATTATAGAGTTTTGTTGAACTCATGCCCTGAGAGCTGAGTTGAAGTACGGCAGCACGCATTATGAAGCTTTTATCTCTTGGATTTTCAGTTCAGCATCTTGGAGCATTTTTTGAGCAGCCTGAAGTTCTTTCATACCCTTTTCATAAGCCTTTACACTCTCTTCTAATGTGATTTCGGGTTTCATCAGAGTCTCTAGGATCTCTTTTGCATTTTGCAGTTTTTTTTCAAAGTTCTCTTTAGCCATTGAGTGCATCCTTTACATAATTTTCAAATTTATCAAGCTCTACAAGAAAGGCATCATGCCCATAGTCGCTCTCTATATCGATATAGTCATGGTTTTGATTATCGATCTTTTTCAGCTCATCTGCGATCTCTTTCATCTCAAAGTTTTTAAAAAGAATGTCATTCTTAAAACTGATAAGATGCGTCTGTGCTGTTATGCGTTTGAGTGCTTCACCCAAAGAGTCAAATCCGCGAGAGAGATCGTAGATATTTATTGCTTTTGTGATATAGAGATAGGTAAGGGGATCAAACCATTTGGTAAAGTTATAGCCGTTATACTCAAGATAAGACTCTACCTGAAATTTTCCAAAAAGTTCATAGAGACCATCTGTGAGTTTATAATCTCGTCCAAATTTTTCTCGCATTGATTCTGGAGAGAGAAAGCTGATATGCCCTGCCATACGGCCTATAGCCATACCTGCTAGTCCTTGTTCTTTAATGATATCAGGATCATAGTAACCCTGTTTAAAATCAGGATCTTTTAAAATAGCTTCTTGGGCAACTTTATTAAAAGCTATAGCCCATGGCTGTGTTGCATGGGTTGCTGCCATAGCAATTATTTTATTTGAGAAGTTTGGATAGTGAATAGCAAATTGCAATGCTTGCATACCACCCATACTTCCTCCGATAATTGCATGAACTCTGTGAATGTCCAGTCTGTCAAAAAGAATTCTTTGTGCTTTTACCATATCTTTTATACTGATTACAGGAAATTTATAACGATATGGTTCTTGATATGGATGCTGTAGGCTCATTGGACCAGTTGATCCAAAACAACTGCCTATAACATTGGAGCAGATAACAAAATATTTGTCTGTGTTTATTGCTTTGCCACTGCCGATAAGTCCATCCCACCAGCCGGCTTTGCTTTCACCCTCATACAAACCTGCTGCATGATGGCTTCCTGTAAGGGCATGACATACCACGACAACATTACTTTTATCTTCATTGAGTTCGCCATATGTCTCATAGGTGATATCATAAGGTTCTAAGATACGTCCACTCTCCAAATAGAGTGGATTTGTAAAGTGTTCGGTATATGTTTGCAGGTTTAGTGACAAATTTGATGCTCTCTTAAAAGTAATGATGACATTTTAGCAAAAATGGCTTAAGTCCACCTCTATGCATCAAGTGCCTGTGCAATATCATCAATTAAATCTTTTGCACTCTCTAACCCGCATGAAATTCTAATAAGTCCTTCCGGAACACCACAGGCAATAAGCTCTTCATGAGAGAGTTGCTGATGTGTTGTTGAAGCAGGGTGGGTAATGATGGATTTTGAATCACCAATGTTTACAACCAAAGAGTAGAGTTTTGTTGCATTGACAATTTTTTCTGCTGCTTCAAGACTCTCAACCTCAAAACTGAGTAGTCCGCTACAAAGTCCGTCTGTAAAATATTTTTGGGCATTAGCAAAATTAGGATTACTTTTAAGTCCCGGATAGTTTACTTTTTTGACTTTTGGATGTGCTTCTAAAAACTCTGCAAGGAGCAGGGCATTGCGAGAGTGTTCTCTCATACGAAGTGTCAAATGCTCCATACCTTGAATAAAGAGCCAAGAGTTAAATGGTGAAACAACGGCTCCAAGATCACGCAAGAGTGAGAGTCTTGCACGCAGAGTAAATGCAGGAAGACCTGTCTCTGTATAAATTAATCCATGGTATGATGCATCAGGTTCATTGAAATGAGTATAGCGGGGATTGTTTTTGAGTTTCTCATTGAGTTCTTTTCTCTCAACCAAAATACCGCCAATAGCCAAACCCTGCCCAGTTGTATATTTTGATGCACTATGAACGGTAATATCTGCACCATGTTCAAATGGACGACAAAGAACCGGTGTTGCTACAGTATTGTCAACTACCGTTAAGATATTGTGTCTGTTTGCAATAGCAGTGAGTGCTTCAATATCTGCAACATCAATACTCGGGTTAGTTAAAGATTCAAAGAAGATGACTTTTGATTTTTCATCGATGAGATCTTCTAACTCTTTTGGATTGTGTACATTAAAAAAACGCGCTTCAATACCAAAACGTTTGAGTGTATGGGCAACCTGTGTAAGACTTCCTCCATAGAGCTGTTTTGCACAGATAATATTGTCTCCTGCTTCTGCAGCATTGGCAAAAGCATAAAAAATTGCACTCATTCCGCTTGATGTAGCAAGAGCTGCTTCTCCACCCTCTAAAGATGCAAAGCGTTTCTCAAATACATCGGTAGTTGGATTGTTTAGGCGTGTGTAGATATTTCCCAGTTCTTTAAGTGCAAAAAGATTTGCAGCGTGTTCTACATCACGAAACTCATAGGCCGTTGTCTGATAGATGGGTACTGCCATACTCCCCTGTGTATCTTTTTCATAGCCTTCATGTAGTGCTTTTGTTTGTAAATCCATTGTTTTATTCCTTTGTTATTTGTTTTGTATTTTGAAGTGTCTCATTTTTGAGTCTTTCTAAAAATTCCAAAATATTTTCCTGATATGCCAAAGTATCATCATCGCTGCTAAGCGGCAAAAAATTTCTTAAAGAGTCTATATCTATTTTTTTTGCATAGCGCGGAACAATCTTTAGTTCTTTTTGGACCGTTGCAATAAGGCGATCGAGATCCAAACCGTTGTTTTTTTTTACTTTTTCAACCAACTCTTTTGTTGTCAGTAAGAGAAGATTTGCTCTATCTTCATCATTATTATATATCTCCAAAGCAAGTTCTTTGACTAAAATAAAATTCTCAACTCGTGGCTTATTATTTGCTGCAATCAGCAGTGCAAAAATTTTAGCACGAAATTCCAAAGATCCGTGATGATGAACAAATATCTCTCTAAAAGCATTAAAAAAGTGGTGTTTTATTCTAAAAGCCAGTTTCATGAGATTATTATACAATAACTATATAAAATGGTATAATTGCGAAAAAATTAACTAGGAACTTTTATTATGGGTAGAGCGTTTGAATATAGAAAAGCATCAAAATTAAAAAGATGGGGAGCAATGTCTAAACTGTTTCCTAAGCTTGGTAAAGTTATTACGATGGCGGCTAAAGAGGGTGGAATGGATCCTGATCTTAATCCAAAACTGCGTACGGCAATTTTAAATGCCAAAGCAGAAAATATGCCAAAAGATAACATTGATGCTGCTATAAAAAGAGCTGCTGCAAAAGACAGTGCAGATATGAAAGAGGTAAACTTTGAGGGTAAAGCTCCACATGGTGTACTTCTTTTTATAGAGTGTGCAACTGACAACAACACACGTACTGTTGCCAATGTAAAGAGTATCTTAAACAAAAACGGCGGAGAAATGCTGACAAACGGATCTTTGGAGTTTATGTTTTCTCGTAAAGCAATTTTTGAATTTAACTTAAAAGATGATATGGATCTTGAAGAGTTAGAACTTGAACTGATTGATGCCGGTCTTGAAGAGATAGAAGAGGAAGAGGGTGTTGTTTTAGCTACTGCTGATTATACAGCATTTGGTACAATGAATGAAGCCTTAGAAAATTTAGAGGTGGAGATTACAAAAGCAACACTAGAGCGTATTGCAAATACTCCAATTGAGATTAGTGAAGCAGATCAGGCTGATGTTGATAAGATTTTAGAGAGACTTGAAGATGATGAAGATGTGCAAAAAGTTTATACAAACTTGGCATGATGAGACCACTGTACAGTAACAACACCTACAATATCGATAGGTTTTCTATAGGCAAGGCAATCGTTTGCAGTACTAACTGGTTAATACAAAAACGATTAACGAAGTATATAGGAAACCTATCGATACCCGAAGGGAAGCCTATCTTTGGGCAATCTTTAAAAGATAAATATTTTCAAATTAACCAGTTAGTCTTTCAAAATTTATATTTCAAATCTCACCCAAAGATAGGCTTTTGTGGGTGTTATTACTGTGCAGTGGTCTCATAATGCAAACAGTAACAAACCATTTTACAACTACTTTAGAGGTGAAGCAATCCAAATTTATTGCTCACCTTCTCCCTTACACATTATATGAAGAAACTCTGCAAGACTTAAAAAAAGAACATCCTAAGGCACGACACTTTGTAACAGCATATCGATATCTTAATGAGTATGCTCAGATTGTTGAACATTCAAGTGATGATGGAGAACCTAAAGGAACATCAGGGAAACCCTCTTTAATGGTTTTGCAAGGACAGGAACTTATTAATGCAGCTGTTATAGTAGTGCGCTATTTTGGTGGAACAAAACTAGGAACAGGTGGATTGGTTCGTGCTTACAGCGATGCTGTAAATCTTGTTATAGAAGCGGCTGAAATAATTGAATATAAAGAGGAAGTAACACAGGAGATAGGGTGTGCTTATTCAGATATTCGCCTTGTTGAGTATGAGTGCGAAGCATATGGTGTAACTGTTTTAGAAAAATCTTTTGATGAAAAAGCACATTATAAAATCAAAGCTACAAAAGAGGCAATGGCACTTTTTTTACAAAAAATGCAAAGAGTAATAGAAATTTAATATGATTTCTTATCCTCTTCCTTGAACAGCATTCCCCATATCCCACATTGGCAAGAATATACCAAGTGCCAGTAAAATAACCATAGATGCGATAATTAAGAGCATAATAGGCTCAATAGCTTCACTAAGACCGTCAATTATAGCATCAAAACGCATTTTATAATATTCTGCAACTTTTTGTACCATAGTATCAAGTGTACCACTATCTTCACCTGCACGTACCATTTGGATGATCATGTTTTCAAATAGTCCTGTTTCTTCTAAACCTTTGTTGAGTGTACCACCTTTTTCTACTGTTATAATAACTGATGAGAGTTTTTTCTTAAGCGGAAGATTATCGATCATATCAATTGAAGTGTCCAGTGCTTCTGCAATAGGGATACCTGCTCGTATAAGTTCAGAAAAAACTAAAGTAAAACGATTTAATGTTGAAAATTTAATAATATTTTTAATTAGGTATATTCGTAAAAGAAAAGCATGCCAACTAAAACGAATATCTTTATAGTTGTTAATTAGATATTTAAAGACGATATATATTATTGCTAATCCTGCTAATACATAAGGACCAAAGTTATTAAAAATATATTCTAGTTTTAAAAGAATAATGGTAGGTAGCGGTAATTGTGCATGGAGTTCTTCAAAAATTGATTTAAATTGTGGAACAACATAAGAGATCAGTATAGTAAAAGCTATTGCCATTGCAATCATAACATTTCTAGGATATGCCATTGCTTTTTTAAATTTAATAATATTTGAACGAATCTCTTCTAGCATGTTAGCAAGAGTATAAAGTGCTTCATCCAGATTACCTGTTTTTTCTCCAAGTTGAATAAGTGCAATGGTTAAATTACCTACTTCAAAACGAAAGTTTTCCATTGCTTCTGAAAGAGAATGTCCTGAATTAATATCTTCAGCAACTTTTGAAAAGACAGTTTTTAGTGCTTCATCTGTTGTCGCATTAGCAATTTCATTGAGTGAATCATGAATAGAGATACCTGCATTTGTCATAACTGCAAGTTGTCTAATGGCAGCTATAAGTGCGTCAGGCTTTATTTTTCTTTTTTTTACATTTTTTAATAAATCTGTTTTTATTCTTTTAAACTTTGCTTCAAATGG
>Ga0256842_1003277_pt1 | contig 10914 bp, 14 predicted proteins | sample 4559240metaG_FD_185973 | JGI IMG/M metagenome (GOLD analysis project Ga0256842, IMG submission 185973) | Hydrothermal vent microbial communities from Guaymas Basin, Mexico - 4559-240 | ecosystem: Environmental > Aquatic > Marine > Hydrothermal vents | place: Mexico: Guaymas Basin | collected...
AAATAAGGGAGTATTTCCAACTAAAGACTCCCTGTTCAAAATCCTCTATCTGGCTGTAGAGGAGATAACAAAAAAATGGACAGGAACTATTAAAAATTGGTCTAAAATTTATCCCCAACTCTATATCTATTTTGAGGAAAGAATAAACATGGCTACTAACTCTAATCTTGACATCTAGGGATTTACACAAATAATGTTACAGGCTCAAGATTTTTGCCCAATATCAGCAAAGATTTTTATCTATCTTTAAGTGAACACTCTCCAACGAATTATATATTTTTTAAGAGATTGGGTATAAGGACTATCTGTTCACTGGGAGATTGTGGAGGCAATGGATCCATTTTTTGTGGGGAAAAAGAAATAATGCCGTGTTAATTAGGTGTATCACCAAACCTTAACCAATACATAGGGGTTTTTTGAAAAAGCACATCCTCTTTTAGGTTATGCCATACCCACAAAAGTTCAAGGCCAGGACCTAACACAACACAATTTATTTTTTCTAATAAGGTGGGTGGTAATTTGACCTCTGAATAAATCACAGAAGTATCGTTAATTTCCTTCTTTAATTTTTCCTCTAATGCAGTAGAAAAATCAAATTCTTTAATATTAATTAATGGGTGGGAAAAAAGGATCTTATTTTTATCTATTTTTTTATTTCTGTTTTCTTTATCTTTTATAATTAAGGCGTTAGCAGGTGGTGTCAATATTTCAAAATCTTTGCCATAAAAGCCTTTTGGGACATTTCTAAAAAAGATTTTAAAATAATCTTCACTATAAGATAATATTTGTAGAAATGATTCTTCATTCAAGTTATATACGTCAAATTCTCCAACAAGCTCCAAAGTAAGCAACAGTTTATGTGGAGGAGATTTAAAATTACTTATAACAATGTGCTCAATATCTAATATCTTTAAAAATAACAAAGAGGATATTAAATGAACCGCAGATATATTTTCTTGAATATATAATATAACACTTTTCTTCTTATTTACATTATTCAATTCAAAGGATTTATATTGATGAATACAAAAAGATTCTCCCTTTTGTCCATATACTTGTGTAATAAAATTATAATTTATTTCAATTGATTTTTTTATAAGTCCTTTAATTTCTGGGTCTATGTTGTTATAGGCCTCATCAAATAACTCGTCAGGGATTTTATATTCTTGCAATTTATTTAAAACTAGAGCCATCTCTTTAACCTTATTAATAGTCCTCCTTTAACATCTTCTTCTTTTTTCTTTGATATTTGCATTATATATCTTATATAAGATATTTTTGCCATGTATTTTGCGTAATTTACAATTTCTGAAAAATCTTTGTAATTTTGTATAATATATTCGAATCTCTTCCACGCTCCTTTATATCTTTTAGTCCTAAAATAAAAGTTTCCCACATAGACTTCGTGTTGAGCCAAAAGATATCTACACTTTTTTAAATAATTTTTGGCCTCAGGGACATATTTTGAATCTGGATACGCCTCAATTAATTTGGTAAAATAAGAAATGGCTTCTTCAATGGCATCTTGCGGTAGATCTATGCTTTTCTTTTGATAATAATTGGCTTTTCCTATCTGAAAAATTACATAATCGATTTTTTTATGTCCTGGATGCAAGGACTCAAACTCTTTATATGCTGTTTCGGCCTCTGAATACTTTTTAGAATAAAAATAGCTGTCTGCCAAAAGAAGTTCAGCCTCCACTGTATATGGACTGAAGGGATATTTGTCTTTTAACTTTTCAAAATATTTTATTGCGTTTTTATAATTCTTATTTACTAGGGCATCTTTTCCTGCTTCTAAAAGTTCCAGAGGAGTTTCAGGATGTGGCTTAAGAAAATAATAATCTATTATGCCACATCCTGAAAATACAAAAAATAACAAACATATTAGAATTAAGATGATGTTTTTTCTCATAAAATTAACTTTAGCCCTCTCCTGTTAGAAATAGATATGCTGAATGGGCAGCAACAGCTCCATCGCCCGTTGCAGTTACTACCTGTCTACATCTTTTAGATCTTACATCTCCACCAGCAAATATACCTGGAAGATTTGTTCGCATCTCACTATCTGTTATTATAAATCCTCTCTCATCTGTTAATACATCAGCAGGCAAAAAAGAAGTATTGGGAGTGAGTCCTATAAAGATAAATACTCCATCCACTTGTAATTGTTTGCTTTTATTTGTGTTTTTATTTCTCAAAATGAGTTCTTCTACCTTATCGTTACCCCTGATTTCATCAACCACAGTGTCAAAAATGATCTCTATCTTTGGATTTTCCATTACCTTATCTTGATATATCTTATACCCTCTAAATTTGTCTCTTCTGTGTATGAGATATACCTTTTTGGCTAGTTTTGCTAAATACAAAGACTCTTCTAATGCAGTATTACCTCCTCCCACACACGCAACTATTTTATCTTGAAAAAACATTCCATCGCATAAAGCACAATAAGATACACCTTTCCCTGTAAACTCCTTTTCTCCAGGTATATTTAAATGCCTATGACTGGCTCCTGAACATATTATAACTGTTTTGGCCTTGACCTTCTTGTCTCCCATTTCAATTATGTTAGATTTAAAAGAATATCTAAGAGCAGTAACTTCATCCGAATATTTATCAAATTCAAAGTTCTGAAGATGCTTTTCCATTTCTGCCATTAATTCATATCCTTTAATGCCACCTGGAAATCCTGGATAGTTTTCTATCATTTCAGTATTCAATACCTGACCACCAGGGGCAAATCTCTCTGCCCATCCAATATTTATGCCTGCTCTCAGAAGATACATGCATGCAGTAATCCCCGCAGGTCCACCACCTATTACAAAGCTGTCATATTCCTTCATGCTAAAACGCCTTTTCTTCTATCATTTTTTTAAGGCTACTTTTTGCTACAGCCCCTGTAACTTGGGACACAACTTCGCCATTTTTAAAAAGTATTAAAGTGGGAATTGCCCTGATCCCATATTTGCTTGGAGTAGAAGGATTTTCATCTACATTCATCTTAACCACTTTGACCTTTCCCTCATATTCCTTTGCAAGTTCCTCTATTACAGGGCCTATTGCCCTACATGGGCCACACCAAGGAGCCCAAAAATCTACCAATACGGGCAAATCGCTTTTTAAAACTTCTATTTCAAAATTAGAATCTGTTACTGCATTTGCCATAATATCCTCCTTGTTGAAAATCTGTAATAAAAAATTTTATTCCTCACTTACTAGTCTTGTCAACCATTGATTATTCATTTTTAATATAATCCCATAAAATAGGCCTTCCTCGTGGAATGGCATCTATATCTAACTTGTGGCAATATCCACTTTCGAACAATATCTTTCCTGTGTAGGCAATCATTGTTGCATTATCTGTACAATATTTTTTGTCTGGAACATAAAGCGGTAGACCTCTATTTTTCGCAATTTCTCTCATATAATTACGTACTATTGAATTTGCAGCTACCCCTCCTGCCACAACTATAGAATTTATCTCTTTTACCTTATTTATGGCCCTTTCTAATTTTATTGCCAAGGTCTTGGCAATACAATGAGTAAAGGAAGAACAGATCTTGAAAATTTCTGGATTAAGTCTTGATAGGGCTTCATCAGTCAAATCACTTATCATTGAATCTAATTTTAGATCATTATGTTTGTTTAAATAATTTGCAACAGCCGTCTTTAGGCCACTAAAGCTAAAATCTAGATTATCGTTGTCAATATATGGAAGAGGAAACATATTCCAATCTGGTTCGCTCATTTCAGCTAGTTTATTTATATATCTTCCCCCTGGATAGGGCAGATTTAACATTTTTGCCATTTTATCAAAGGCCTCTCCTGCGGCGTCATCTAAAGTTTTTCCAAGTTGTTCAAAGGTCAATTTATCCTTCATATAGTATATCTGCGTATGACCCCCTGATATAAGGAGGCCCACTGCTGGAAATTTTATTTCATTTTCAAAATCACATATCAATAGATGCGCATGCAAATGGTTTACTCCAACCAACTTAGCTTTCGTGGCCATACAAAGCCCTTTAGCAAAGCCAAGTCCCACAAGTAGACTACCCATAAGACCTGGTCCCCTAGCAACAGATACTACATCGATATCCCTGGGGGAAATCTCTAGCTCAGAAATTAATTTTTTGAAAATATTAGGGAGCACCTCCAGATGATTTCTTGAGGCTATTTCTGGTACCACCCCTCCATAAATTGCGTGAATTTTTTCCTGGGAAAAGAGTTTTTCTCCTAATAAGGTGTTATTTTTAAAGATTGCAACTCCAGTCTCATCACAAGATGTCTCAATGCCCAAATAAATTGTCACCTATTCTTCACTCCTGTTCTCCAAATATATCTCTTTTACCTTTTCCACCTCCCTTTTGGATCCAATGAATAATGGAGTTCTTTGATGAAGTTCAGAAGGTTCTATGTCTAGGATCCTATTTATTCCGTCTGTAGCCATACCTCCTGCATGTTCCACTATCATGGCAAGGGGATTTGCTTCATACAGCAGTCTCAATTTCCCTTTGGGCTTTTTGGGATCTCTGTAGTCTGCTGGATACATAAAAATACCGCCATATAAAAGAGTTCTATGAAAATCAGCTACAAGAGAGCCTATGTATCTTAAACTATACAATCTTCCAAGATCACTATTTGAGTCTTTGAAGGTAGAAATTACCTTTTGTGTAGCTCCATCCCAATAATTCCAGTACGCCTCATTAACTGAATAAATCTTTCCTTGTTCTGGAATCTTGATATCTGGGTGTGATAATAAAAATTCACCTACTGTGGGATCTAGGGTAAATCCATGCACACCACCATCTTTAGTTGTGTACACCATCATAGTAGATGGACCATAAATAAAATAACCTGCAGCTATCTGCTCACTACCTTTTTGAAGAACATCACTGAGTGTTACCTCTGGTCCCACGGAATTTTTTGTCTTATAAATAGAAAAGATAGTGCCAATATTTACGTTTGCCTCAATGTTTGATGATCCATCTAAAGGATCAAAAACCAGAAAATAATCACCAGTTGGAAGTCCATAAGGTATTTGAATAAGATCTGCATTTTCCTCTGAAGCCATGGCACATAAAACTCCTGCCCTTTGCATCCTATATATTAATACGGTGTTGGCATAATCATCTAATCTTGTCACCTTTTCATCATGAATATTTTTCTTACCTGTATATCCCAAAATCTCTACCAGTCCAGCTTTATTGACTTCTCTTGAGATGATCTTAGCAGAAAGTATTAGCTCATTCAAAAGACGCGTAAACCTACCTCTTGCCATGGGAACCTGTCTTTGATGTAAAAGTAGATGTTCTGTAACAGTAACCTGTTTCATATATGCCCTCCTTTTTTACAATTTTATTAAATAAAAAAGTGGCTTGTTACCTATATACCTGACAGCCCAAAAAAAAGTTTCTTTTTGTAAAGTAATATATCCCTTTATGTTATCTTTTATGGCATGTGATAGATCAATTTGTTTTAACTCATCTGCCTCTATGCCATTTGCAAAAATAACATCATTTAAACTAGCAACAGCAAATTTCCTAAATAAATTGCCTTTGGCTAATATTAACTGTTTAAAATCCATAAGCAATGCAACGTATAAGGATCTAGTTTCATCTTTTCTTCCTTTTTTTATTAACATTACCTTGTGATCTGGAAACACCACATATGTGAGATTCATATTATGTGTTTTGAAAAAATCTTTTATATTTTCTGATTTTATAGGAAAATCATTTCCTACAATATGGGATTCTGTGACATATCCATTATCCTCCATAAATAAATAGCAACCTATAATCCATGGTTTATTTGCCATTAATCTTGAGGTAGTATGAATAAAATTTTCCTTACTTAATGTATTTAAACTTACTATTATTTGTTCAATTTCCTTGTCTATATCATAGAATAGATTAGCCAGAAGTTCATTTTCTTTAGATAATTCCCATCTATTTTTAGAAATAGTGGTATCTACTTTTAGAAATTTACCTTGCCACACATAGGTGACTTTTGACCACACTCCACATCCCACAGCAAAAATCAAAGAAACTATAATCACACCCTTTTTTATCAAAGGCCCTCCCTTTTTTTATTGAAATTAATTAATTTTGAATATATTTTTTTCTCAGTCGCTAGAGATTTTTTATCCTGATATGCACAAAAAATGCAACCTAAAAATTAAGGCAATATGTTTGAAATAGCAATATTTTCTATAATTACAATATTGGCGTTGAGTACAACCATGGCTATGTATTTGAAAATAAGGGAAAATTTTATTAAGGATAGTGAGCAAATAAACAAAGAATATGAAGCAATTCAAAATGAATATAATGAGACAAAGGAAAAAATAGCTGAGTTGAAAAAACGTTATGAAGAATTGGAAAGAGAGTTTGTGAAGCTAAAAAGTATGGAAGAACAAAAAAGAATATCCCATAATGAGAATCGAATAACAGAGAAAGATATTTTACTGAGAGATCGACTAGTAACTAGACAAGATATCAAAAAAGCAGAAGAATTTATTCAAATGAATGGATCTTCTTTTTCTGTTCTTGATGCATTGTTACTCCTTGGGAAGATTGATTTGAAAACTGCGGAATATGTTAAAGCCCAACTGTATGGAAATGGACTATGATTTTAATTGGCAGTATTTCATTGATATTAGCATGTTTTTTGTTTTTGAGTTACGCTTACCAAAAATATTATAATGAAGTAAGTATAGAAAAAAGGAGAATAAAGAAAAAGATAGTAAGCTTGAAAAAGAAGATTAAAGCCTTAAAAAAAGAGGAGGAAATTTGGAGAAGTAAAATAGAGGAACTAGAAAAAGATATTGCCAAAAAACAAGAACAAATTAGAGAGATGGGAGAGGAGGAAAGTCTTTTATCAAAAAAATAATATGTTTTGGTTCTATTTTTAAAGTCACAATAGAAGCTCTTACGTGGTTTAAGGTTAAATGAAGAGGTGAAAAAGAGAGCAAAAAGACAATTTCATACATCAAAGGGTAAATTATAAATAAAAAATGAGGTGAGTTTGGATATTTTTTAATTATTTTAGAAGGTTATATATGCTATTTAACCCTAGTTTTCTCTAAAAGAAAAAATCTTGTTTTTTTAAAGAGAACGTATTATATAGGTTTTCTTCTAGATATAAAAATATTTGGAGGTTGATCAAATGAAAAAGGATATTCATCCAAAGTTATACAAAACAAAAATCAAGTGTGCGTGTGGATTTGAAGTGGAGACCTTGTCCACTAGGGGTGAAGAGATTCATGTTGAGATTTGTTCAAATTGTCATCCCTTTTATACTGGGAAGCAAAAATTTGTAGACACAGCGGGAAGGATTGATAAATTTAAGAAAAAATACAATATTAAAGATTAAAATTTAAGTTAACGTTCTCATATTATGAAGATAATAGCAAAATTAGACGAAATAGAACAGACCTATATTGATTTAGAAAAAAAGTTGAGCTCCCCTGAGATAATAGAAGACAGAAAAAAGTACAAAGAATTAGCAAAATCTCATGCAGAACTAGAAGAGATTGTTTCTGTGTATAGGGAATATAAAGAAGTTTTAGAGCAATTAAAAGAAAGTAAAGAGTTAGCAAAAGACTCTGATCCTGAGATAAGGGAGCTTGCTAAAGAAGAGATCCCCAGGTTAGAAGAGAAGAAAGAAGAGTTGGAACACAAGCTTAAGGTGCTACTGATTCCTGAAGATCCTTTGGATAAGAAATCTGTTATTTTGGAAATACGCGCTGGAACAGGGGGAGAAGAGGCTGCCCTCTTTGCAGCTGACCTTCTTAGAATGTATACCAGGTTTGCTGAAAAGAATAATTGGAAAGTGGATTTGGTTGACGCCCACAGGACAGGAACTGGTGGTTTTAAAGAGGTTATTGTAAATATTTCTGGAGACAGGGTGTACAGTAAACTAAAATATGAGTCTGGGGTGCATAGGGTACAGAGAGTTCCTATAACAGAATCTCAGGGCAGGATTCACACCTCTGCTGTGACTGTGGCTGTGTTGCCTGAGGCAGATGAAGTGGAAATAGAGATAGATCCAAACGATCTGAGGATTGACGTATTCAGGGCATCTGGACCAGGAGGGCAGTCAGTGAATACAACAGATTCTGCGGTAAGGATAACCCATATCCCTACTGGATTGGTGGTATGTTGTCAGGATGAAAAATCTCAACATAAAAATAAAGCAAAGGCCTTGAAAGTTTTGAGGTCTAGACTGCTTCAATTAAAAAGAGAAGAGGCCAAACAACAAGAAGATGAAATGAGGAGATCACAAGTAGGCTCAGGAGACAGGTCAGAGCGTATCAGGACATACAATTTTCCTCAAGGTAGAGTTACTGATCACAGAATAAATTTGACCCTTTATAATTTAGAAGGGGTATTAAATGGAGATTTGGAGCAAATAATAGATCCTCTTGTCCAGTATTATCAAGCTAAAAAAATAAAAGAATTGGCTTTATAGAGGATTGAAACTACAAAAATTACTTAAAGCTTGCAAAAGATATTTAAAAAATAAAAATATTGATTCGCCTGAGTTAAGCGCAGAGGTTATATTTGCCCATTGTTTAAATGAATCCCGCCTAAATATAATTTTAGAAGACAGATCATTAAGCAATTCTCAAGCAAAAGAGATTATTAAATTAATAAAAAAAAGGGGCCAGGGTGTGCCCCTTGCTTATTTATTGGGAAAAAAAGAATTTTATGGACGGGAATTTTTTGTAGATGAAAATGTCTTAATTCCACGACCATGCACTGAACTCATTATAGATTTATGTAAAGAAAAATTTCCTTTGAACATAAATTTGACTTTTGTTGATGTTGGTATTGGTTGTGGAAACATTGCAATAACCTTACTTTTAGAATTTCCAAATTTTAAGGGAATAGGAATTGATATATCAAAGGATGCTTTGCAAGTGGCAAAAAAGAATGCAGAAAAATTTGGGGTGCAGACAAGATTGCTATTAATTCAAGGGAATATTCTATCAGCCATTGAAGATAATTCAATAGCTCTAGTGGTTTCAAACCCTCCATACTTATCTTGTGAGCTTTTAAAAAAAGCCATGAGGGAAGTTGTGGAATTTGAGCCCCTTATTGCCCTTTTTGGGGGAGAAGATGGCATCCAAATACCTAAATATATCTTTGATCAAGCGAGTAGAGTGTTAAAAAAAGGGGGGGCAATTTTCATGGAACTGGATTCATCCCAGATGGATTCAATCCTTGATTACCTATCTTATCAAAGATGCTGGACAGATATAAAAATATATAAAGACCTTGAACAAAAAGACAGGGTTATTGCGGCTAAGCTTTTATAAGGTGTGTTCTTTTTTCTTATATGTGGAGTATTCCCCACACCTTTTTGATGATAAAAACCAATGAAAACAGATGATTACAAAAGGCACATTTCTTGCTTTTTTAGTAATGAGGAGGTGGATTCATGAAGAAGGAAGTGACTATTAAAAATAGAGTTAGTTGTAGTGGAATTGGGCTTCATACAGGATGTAGGAGTAGAATAATTTTTCATCCTGCTCCAGGGGGTACTGGTATAGTTTTTTTGAAAAAAAGCAGTAAAAAAATAAGATATATAAAAGCAAGTGTTTATTATGTAGTATCCACTGAGCTGGCTACAACTGTAGGATCTAATGGTGATTTTATAGGTACTGTGGAACATCTTTTGGCTGCTGTTAGAGGGCTTAATATTGATAATCTGTTTATTGAAGTTCAAGGAGATGAGATTCCTATTTTAGATGGTAGTTCAAAGGTTTTTGTGGAACTTATTGAAAGTAGTGGTTTTTGTTATTGTGATACACCTAAAAAGAAATTTATGCTCAAGAAAAAGATTGTGTGGGGTGATATTAAGCGCTGGATCAAGGCATATCCTGCCACAGGATTTAAGGTGGATTATATAATTGATTTTGCACATCCCATGATTGGGCAACAAAGGTATAGTTATAATCACAGCAGGTACGAGTTTAAGCAACAGATTGCTCCTGCTCGTACATTTGGTTTTTTAAAGGATGTTTGCAGATTAAAAGAAATGGGGCTTGCTTTGGGTGGATCGCTAGATAATGCTGTTGTGTTTGATGAAAATAAAATACTCAATCCAGAGGGACTTAGGTTTGTTGATGAGCCAGTGAGACATAAGATTTTGGATTTTATGGGAGATCTTTCATTGATAGGTGGCTGTTTAGAGGGGTATTTTCAGGTCTATTGTTCAGGACATGCCTTTAATGCAAGTTTTGTAAAATACCTTCTTAATTATAGAAGTGAATATCTAGATATCGCACTACTAACTAGAGATAAGAGGGTGCAAAAAACAGAAACACCTGGGGAAGCTGTGCTTGCCAATTAGTACTAGGTTTTTTGTTGCGTAATTTTAAGAAGAATCAAGAAGAAAAAATTTTTTGAAATTTGAAATTTTTTACTTGCTTTTTTTTAAAAATGGACTTATATAACTCTTCTGTCGCTGGCGTAGCTCAATCGGTAGAGCAGCTGACTTGTAATCAGCAGGTTGGGGGTTCAAGTCCCTTCGCCAGCTCTTAACATCAGGGAGGGGTTCCCGAGTGGTCAAAGGGAGCAGACTGTAAATCTGCCGGCGTGAGCCTTCGGTGGTTCGAATCCACCCCCCTCCATAAATTTAAGCGGGAATAGCTCAATTGGCTAGAGCACCAGCCTTCCAAGCTGGGGGTTGCGGGTTCGATTCCCGTTTCCCGCTCTTTTTTTGTCTAAAGCCCACGTAGCTCAGGAGGTGGAGCACTTCCTTGGTAAGGAAGAGGTCACCGGTTCAAGTCCGGTCGTGGGCTTTATGTAGTTGAGGAAGGATTACAAAATATTTCAGAGAAATACGTAGGGGGTAGTTATGGGGAAGGAGAAGTTTGAGAGGCGGAAGCCACATGTAAACATAGGG
>Ga0256842_1003278_pt1 | contig 10913 bp, 7 predicted proteins | sample 4559240metaG_FD_185973 | JGI IMG/M metagenome (GOLD analysis project Ga0256842, IMG submission 185973) | Hydrothermal vent microbial communities from Guaymas Basin, Mexico - 4559-240 | ecosystem: Environmental > Aquatic > Marine > Hydrothermal vents | place: Mexico: Guaymas Basin | collected...
AAAGTTTATGATTGTTTTCCTCGGTGGTATAATACCCATCCATTTTAGAAGCATCAAATCCACTACTTAAAAAGTGGTAATCATCAACTACGGTATAATCAATTCCACATGCTAATAAATCACTAATTAATGAAGATTCCCAAACTCTTTCAGTAAGCCATATACCTTTTGGTTTTTTACCAAAATATTTTTTTAAATAACAACTTAGTTTATTTATTTGAGCTTGTCTATCACGCGCAGGTATAGAACTTAAAACAGGTTCATAATATCCTGCTCCAACCCATTCAATAGAGCCTTTATCAGTTAAAAACTTCATATTTTCAAATATATCTGGATGCTTCACTCTAATTCTATCAAGTAACCAGCCACTACTATGAACACTAAATTTAAATTCACTATACTCTATCATAGTTTCAAAAAATGGCTTATAACAACGCTCAATAGCTTCATCAACAGCATCACCAAAATTATCAATAGGTTGATGCATGTGGATTCCAAATAATAAAGATACTTTTTTCAAACTTTTCCTTTTATACAAACCAATTTTGACTATAATCATTGCCTAAGTCAATTTTCAACTCACCAAATCCAGGTAAAATCTGAATTACACTGCCATCTTGAATTAACTCAAATCGTATAGATATCTCATCTATATCTATCTTAGTTTTATCTATCGCCATCTCTATACAATTTCCACAAACAACTTCCACTTCCAAATTACCTATAAAAGTTTTTTCATCTTTAAAATTTATAGTACCTTTTATATTTAATGGTTCTATTAAAATATCTATCGTATAAATTTGACAAAATTTCTTTCTCTTAATCTCAAAGGAAAAATATATTTTTTCATTATCTTGTCCATAACGAATTTTTTTTACTTCACCTCTCTCTTTATCCATGGTTGAAAAAAGTTTACTCTCATCTATAACACCACATCCCATCCACTCAAAAAAAGAATCCATTTTTCCATTGATAGTTGGTGATATATCTAATTGAGGCTTTAACCAAAAATTTTGAGTAGTTTTGTCTTTAATAATAGGAAATAGTATATCGTTAGGAGAGGCAACGCTCATAAGGTCATATATATTGATAAGATGATTACGAAATAGTTCATCAAACTCAACACCAAACTCAGTAAAGTGGTCATCTCCATACCACCAAAACCAATCAGAACACTCAGCAGCTAAAAAATGCTCACTTATTTTATCTTTTATATCCTCATTTAAATTATTTTTATGTCTCTCATAATCTCTTTTGGTTAGGTATATAAGCTCCCAAGCCTTTGTTTTTTCGCTATTTCCAACCCAAGTATTAAATTCACCATGTATCCAACTACCAGCTGCTAAAAATGGCAACTTTTTTTTTGGTAATTTATACACTTCATCCATATTGAGAGTCTTTATCCAAGTTGTGTTAGATATATCACTATAAAGAGCATTAAAAAAATCATATCCATTATTTTTATAAAACTCCCAAGCATTTTCACCATCTAAGATAATAAAAACTGTCTCGTTTTCTCTTATATTTTGAATTTTAGACAACTCTTGCATAAAGTTATTGGATGCCTCTTTTGGTTCTTTATGCCTATATGTAAAACCTATCAAATCACTTAAATAATGGTCACGAAATCCGATGCACATATCTTTATAGTTGTATGGAGTATAAAGGTTTACTCTGTCATTTGAGTTTAATGAACGAAACAGTATATCTTCATCCGTTGCTATCCAATCAATACCGCTTTGACTAAGAAGCTCTACACTCTTTTCATCAACCGCACCCTCAGCAGGCCAAAACCCATTTGATTTAAATCCAAAAGTTTTATAAAATAGTTCTTGTGCTTTTTCTATCTGCAAAATTGCATCATCTTTAAGTGAAAAATGCTCTTTTGGTATAGTCGTATTTGGGTTTGCTTTTGAAGCATTATTCATATCCAACAGTAACGGAAGTATTGGATGATTAAGAGGTGTTGTAGATAAACTTATAATGCCATCTTGATAAAGTTGTGTATAATATTCAAATATATGCGAAACAAAATCTGAAAGTTCTTCTAAAAGTAAATCTTTATCTTCACCTACATAATCTCTTTTTTTATCTATCAAATCTTTTATTAAATCAGAGTTTTTTCTTAGATAAACTCCACACCAAGATAATATAAACAGTATCTGCAAGTCAATCAATTCATTATTATTAAAATGTTCTTGATTGTAGAGTTCTTTATATCTAGGAAACTCTTTAACCATAGTATCAAACTGCGCACTCTTACAAAGTTTAATAAGCCACTCCCTTTCAGATTCATTTAAATTTTTTGGCTCTTTAATCCATATAGTAAAAAACTTGTCATACCTTGCTGGCTCATTATAATACAATTTCAACTGCTCAATAAGCGGTGCAGTTATATTAAAAGTAGCTTTAATCTCATTATGTCTAGCCATCATCCAAGGCATATCATAATAATCTTTAATCGCATGCAAAAAAACCCAAGGCATCTGCATAATACCATTTATATCCCTATAGTCTGGCTGATGCATATGCCATATAAAACTAAGATTCAAAAACTTTCCCTATTCATTTGCCCATAAGGCAATTTTTGCATTATATTTATCATAAAGTTCCTCACCAGATTTATCATCAATGGCTTGTATATAGATATTTAGATGTTCACTATGTTGGTCTGGTATCATAAGTATCCAATCAGTTTTATTTTCCCAAATTTTAACTCCGTCTGCTGCTGATGATTTTTTATCTTTAGAATCTTCTAAAAACTTTCTCATCATTTTTCCTTTTAATGCTTGAACACAATCAATCTTAAATCTTCTATAATAGAAGCTATCTATATTAGAAACTAATTTTGATAGTTTAATACTATGACAGCTTAATAGTTCCATAATTTTAAAACTTGAGTATATTGCATCTCTTGTATATCCAAATTCACTAAAAGAGAAGTTTCCATCAACTGTAGCCACTAAATCATATTGCATCATTTGAGAAGCTTTAAAATTAGAATATTTTCCACTCTCTATAATTAAATTTGAAAAGTTTTTTATATCTGGTGCCCAAGTTGGTAAAAGTACTTTTTTCTTATTCTCTTTATCTGCTTCAAGATTAAAAAGAGACAGAACAATATATAGTGTTTGAATTTTATCTAAAATCTTACCATCTTCTGTTACTAAAATTATTTTTTGTGCATTTGGATAGAGTAAAATCCCCATATCATAATTTAATGTTTTTACGATTTTTGATACATTTAGTTTACCGTTACTCTCCAAATTTTTGATATTTGATAGTTTTTTTTCATCATAATAAGCATTAAGTACAATATTTTCAACACCAAGATAATTTAATAAAGTTGGGATAAGTTCTGATGTTGTACCATGCATAACATCAACTACAACTTTAAACCCCCCACATTTTATTATGTCTTTATCAATTTTTTTCTCTATTGCGCCTCTATATGCTATACACTTTTCACGATTTATAATTTCATGTATTTTTCCTATTTTAGAATAATTTACTCTTCTAAAATTTTCTGTAAAAAAAGCTTTTTCTATTTTTTTTGATGACTCATTATCAACCCTAATAGCCTCTTCATTAAAAAGTGTAATTTCCGTACTTATACTATCAATTACACATCTTTTAAAATGAGCTCCACCAAAAAGAGTGTCATCATTTGCAAGAGCATATCTCAAAACAGATGGTGGAGAATATTCTATATCAATTACATCAACACCAGCAGATAAAACTCCACCTAAAAATGCCCTTTTCAACATTTTTGAACTTCTGTCTTTATCAGCTCCAATTATAATTTTTGAGCCTATTGGAAGTTGAGAAGCAAAAGCTTCAGCAAGTTTTGTTGCCATCTCACAAGAGAGCTCAACATTGCTTTTTCCAGATACACTACCATTTTCAAAGATAGAATTTTTATATTTGTTACCAAGTATCAAACTATGACTAACGATTGAAGCAGCTTCTATCTTTTTATCTGGCCAAATAATCACATCTTGCTCAAATACTGCAAGTTCTCCAACTTCACAACCTTGAGCCAAAATAAGTCCAGCTTTTGCAGTTACATTTTTATTTATAATATTATTATTACAGACTAAAATATTATCAAATTTTGCATTTTTTCCAATAATTATATCTTCCCAGAAGATAGAATTTCTTATCTTTGAACCTTCATCTATAGTTACATTTTTTCCAATTACAACATTGTTTAGTTTAACACCTTTTTTAAGTATTACATTTTTATCTAAAACTACAGTCCCTATAATCTCAATAGATTTATCTAATTTATATTCTACAGGGCTATATAAAACACCATCAGGATACTTTTTTTTATATCCACTAATGTTAAACTTCACTTTAGCATTTAATATATCTTCATATACTTCTCTATAACTCTCAGGGTTACCGACATCACGCCAATAACCCTCTAAATTGTACCCCATCAAAGTTACATCTTTTTTCATCAACAATGGAAACAAATCTTTAGCAAAATCAAAATTTTCATTTTTTGGGATATAGTTTAAAATTTCGCTCTCTATTATATATATACCAGTATTTATAGTATCACTAAAAACTTCTCCCCAACTTGGTTTTTCTAAAAATTTTTCTATTTCATCATCTTCATTTGCTATAACAACCCCAAACTGTAAAGGGTTTTCAACAGAGGTTAAACCTATAGAGAGTTTCGATTTTTTTGCCTTATGAAAATCAAATAACTTTTTAAAATCAAAGTCAGTTACCAAATCACCACTAATGATGATAAAATTATCATCACCAATATGTTCTTGTGCAAGTTTAACAGCTCCAGCAGTTCCATAATCATCATCAGGAATTACATATGTAACTTTTATACCAAACTCACTGCCATCACCAAAATAATCTTGTATAATCTCTGGTTTAAAATATAAAAGAACTATAAATTCTGTAATACCTAAATCCTTAAGCATCATCATAGTGTGCTCCATCATAGGCTTATTCATTATTGGTAACATCGGTTTTGGTCTTGAGTGTGTTAGTGGTTGAATCCTAGTTCCAAAGCCACCTGCCATTACTACTGCTTTCATTGCTACTCCTCTAAAATCTTAAATTTTTAAAACTGAATTTTTTGTTCCAAATGGTGAGTTAATCGTTTTAGTATCACTATCACATAGCCATAAAGAATCATCTGTTTTATATCCAAATTGATACTCATTTCCACATTTTAATACTTTTCTTAGATAAAGTTCACCATTTTTTTTAGGTTTCATCTCTTCCTCTTTCCAATCATTCCACTCTCCACTTAAGAAAACTTTTTCATCTGATTCTGGAATTACTGAGAATGTTACCCAAGCTTTATTACCTTTTGTTGTTATCTTTAACATTTTAAAACTCCTAATATTAGTCTAAATAATTTATAGCATCCAAATAGTGTTTTGGTAATTGATACTTATTAGACACTACTTCTTGAATATCCATAAAATCAAAACACCCCTCATTGTAAACTACAACTTTATTAGAATCATTATGTTCAAGTAAATAATCAACTGCTTTTATTGTAAAGTCAAAAGCCATCAATCTATCATAAACAGTTGGGTTTCCACCCCTTTGAATATGTCCTAAAATACTTACTCTAGTCTCTAGTCCTAACTTATCTTCTATCCATTTGTGTATTTCACTTGTTTGCTTAGAACCCTCTGAAACAATAGCAAGCACATATTTTCTACCATCTTTTATCTCTTGTGCAAGTCTTTTTTCAAGAGCTTTACTCTGAAACTCCACTTCTGGAATTACACATATCTCTGCACCACTAATCATAGCTGATACAATAGCCAAATATCCACAATCCCTGCCCATAACTTCTACGATAAAAGCACGGTTAAATGATGATGCTGTATCTCGTATCTTATCAAGTGCATCTCGTATAACATTAAGTGCTGTATCAACTCCTAGACAATATTTTGTACCATATATATCGTTATCTATAGTTGATGGAATACCTACAAAATTTATATCAAACTCTGAGCTAAATTTATCCATAGCACGAAAAGAGCCATCACCACCTAAAACAACTATACCTTTTATATCATGCTCTTTTAAGTTCTTGTTGGCAATCTCTCTATACTTATACTCAAAAAATCTTTTTGAACGAGATGAACGAATAATAGTCCCACCTATGTGAACTATCCCTGCAACATCTTTATGGTTTGCCTCTTTTATCTTGTTGTCAATCAAACCCTCTAGCCCATCATAAATAAGATAACTCTTTTTACCTTTTTTATAAGCATAATCAACAAACTTTTTTATAGCGGGATTCATCCCCGGAGCATCACCACCAGAGCAAATTATTGCTAATGCCATTAACTCTCCTCTTTTCTATCAAGATTTTTAAAACCTGGTAATATTTTACCCTCTAAAAGTTCCAAAGAAGCTCCACCACCAGTTGAGATAAAACTAAAGTTACTTGCCTCACCACATTTATCTACCGCATCAGCAGTATCACCACCACCAACTATAGTATAAGCATAACAATCAGCTATAGCACTTGCTAGTTTAAAGGTACCTTTACTAAATTTATCTTGTTCATAAATCCCCATTGGCCCATTCCAGATTATGGTGTTTGAGAGTGCAACCGCTTCACTAAATAATTTAACTGTAGCTGGACCAATATCTACAGCCATAAAACCATCTAATGTATCTTGAGATGGAACAACTTTTATATCAACTGGATTTTTCACATTATCAGTTATAACTATATCAACAGGCAGATAAACATTTACACCATTTAAACGAGCCTCTTCTAAAACTTTTGAAGCAGTTTGTACATACTCATCTTCATACAAAGATTTTTTCATATCATATCCTAGAGCTTTTAAGAAAGTATTACTCATAGCTCCACCAATTATTAACTTATCTATCTTCTTTAAAACTGCCTCAAGCAAAGTTATCTTTGTTGAGATTTTAGCTCCCCCAATAACCAATGCTATTGGTCTTACTGGCTCTTCAAGTGCTTTTGAAAATGCTTCAATCTCACGCATCATTAAAAACCCAGCTACTTTTGTATCTACAAATTTTGTAATACCAAAAGTTGAAGCATGCTCACGATGAGAAGTTCCAAAAGCATCATTAACATATACATCACATATAGAAGCTAACTTTTCACTAAGTGTATCATCATTTTTTTTCTCGCCCTCATAAAAACGAATATTTTCTAGTAAAAAAATTCTCTCCAATGAACATGTTGCTATCTCATCCTTAGACTCTTCAAAATCCTCAACAAAAACAACTTTTTTGCCAAGAAGCCTCTCCACTCTTTTTCTAATATGTTTTAGTGAATATTTCTCATCATATGTACCTTTAGGTCGTCCAAAATGTGTAACTAGCGTTATAGAACATGCATTATGATCTATACAGTAGTTTATAGTTGGTAGTGCTGCTTTTATGCGTCTATCATCAGATATGTTATTGTGTGAATCCACAGGCACATTAAAATCAACTCTTATTAAAACTCTTTTTCCATCTATATCTACATCTTTTAGACTTTTAACACTATCCATAAATCTTATGTTAGAGGTCATTACTGCTCCTTATAGTTAAACATTAACTCATAATATTGATCTGCCATTCTTGATGAATCAAAATCATGTTCAATCTCACTCATTGCATTTTTTACAATCCTAGTCCATTTTTTAGGATTATCATAGTATGTTGGTATTATCTTATTTTCTAAAATATCCATAAGATTTTTATTGTCAATCTTATCTTGTTCAGCTATATTTAAATTTCGGTCAACTTCAGGTATAGTAAAACTATTTTTACCATCTCTTGCAAACTCTGGATGCCAACCATCATCAATAGACAGATGTACAGAACCATTCATACTTGCAGTAATTCCACTTGTTCCACTTGCTTCACGAGTTAATCTTGGAGTATTTAACCAAACATCACTACCTAATTTTAAAAGTTTTGATAAAGATAGTTCATACCCAGTAAGAACAGCTATATTTTTATGTATATGACTTATTTGAATTAATTCGTTAAATATACCAATAGCTCCAAAATCAGTAGGATAAGGTTTACCAGCCCAAATCACTTGTATAGGTCTATCTACATTTTCTATAAGTTTTATAAATCTTTGGAAATCATGTTTCAAAAGTCCAGGTCGTTTATACTCTGCAAATCTTCTAGCCCATACTATAGTTAATACCTCTGGATCAAACATCTTTCCTGTTTGGTCAGCCACTTCATCAAAAAGTATTTTTTTTAAATGTTTTTTTCTTGCTTGCAGTTCATAATCTTCATGCTCATCTAAGGCACGAACCAAAGTTTTATCTGTCCAGTATTTTTTATTTTGTGCATTTGTTATTGAGATTATTTCACACTTATCATCTACATCTTTCCACATCTCATTTGAGACTTTTCCATGTATTTTTGAAACTGCATTAGTTCTTTTTGAAGCTCTTAATGCCCCAATTGTTAAACTAAAATTGTCATCATCTTTATAACCAGATATTTGACGAACAGTTTCTAAATCGTGTCCATTAAAAAAGCCCATCTCATGTAAAAAATTTATATTGTGTACTTCGTTTCCAGCAGCCTCTGGTGTATGAGTTGTAAAAACGACATGCTCTTTAAGCTTCTCAAGAGAATCATAACGATTATAAAGTTCATACACCATTGGTAGTGCATGTCCCTCATTCATGTGATATATATCTATTTTTTGATTAATTGCTTCTAAAACTTTTACTCCACCAATACCTAGTACTATCTCTTGTGCTATACGAGTTTTTTGATTTCCATCATAGAGTTTATGAGTAATTGTTCTTGATAAATAATCATTTTCATCTGTATCAGTTGAAAGTAAAATAACTGGTGCTGTTCCAAAAACCTCTGGACGAAGTAAAAAAGCTTTTATGACTACATCTTTGTCAAAAACTTTAACTGTTACCTTTATAGGTAGCTCTTCTAAAAAATAATAAAATTTTCTAGTGTATGAAGGGTTAAGTGTTCTGTCCTCGTTGCGAGTTTGGTCATAATAACCAAAGCTCCATAGCATCCCTACTCCTACAATATTTTGTTTTAAATCATAGGCACTTCTCATATGTGAACCTGCCAAAAAACCTAAACCGCCTGAATAAATTTTCAACGCTTGATCAATAGCAAACTCCATGGAGAAATATGCGACAGAAGTTGAATATTTTTTTTGAATGTGATAACTGTGTAAGTTCATAACTATTTATTTCCTAAATTTTTATATAAGATTTGTTTACCAAGCTCTACACCTGGCTGATTGTAAGTGTTTACATCAAACATAGTACCAACAAGTGATGTTAAAAGTTCATAATATATTATCATTGCACCAATATTGTACTCGCTAATTTTATCTAGTGTAATTGTATCACAGCCTATACCTGATTCAATTACACTATGCATTGTAGCCTTGCATTGTTCATTTATTAAAGTATTAAAACTAGTTTTATTAATAAAATCAGTTTTTTCAATCTCTTTAAGAGAAATATCTGGGATGCTCAAGGAGTTTTGAAAATCATTTATATTAATAAATGTTATAATTTTATCTTTTGGACCCTCTATAATAAGTTGTAAAAATGAGTGTTGATCAACTGAACCAATTAAACCAATAGGAGTTAATCCAACATGGTTGCCCTCTTTATCTATTTTTCCTAAAGATTCTCCCCAAAGCTGAACATACCACTTTGTAAAATTATCCAATCTATCCGAATAAGAAAAAACTACATTTATACTCTTTTGTTTACTACTAGTATATAAATAATTTGCTTTTTTAAGTAGATGATTTTCATCTCCTCTAAAAAAACTATCATTAAAAATATCTGCTCCATCTAAAATGGCTTCAACATTGTATCCAGCTATATAAAGTGGTGCTATTCCAACAGCGCTTAAAACTGAAAAACGACCACCTACATTTAGTGGAATATTAAACTCTTTTATATTATGAAAAGAGGCAAATTTTGAAAGAGAAGAGCCTTTATCTGTTATAGCAAAAATATTTTTCGCATTATCTAGTTCAAGATTAAAGTAATTTATAAGAGTTTTGAAAATAGAAGTTGTCTCAATTGTGGAGCCTGATTTTGAGATAATAAAAAAACAAGCTTTCTCTTTATCTATTTTTGAGATATTCTCAGAAATTGTTAATGGATCAGAATTTTCAAAAAAAATCATCTCCTTAGCATGTGGATTTATTGGTTTAAGAATTGAATTTATCGCTTTTATACCAAGCGATGAACCACCAATACCAATAATCACAACTTGAGAAAATTTATCTGTATCTATCAACTTTAAATCTATTAATAATTTTTTAGAATTTTTAGGCAATTTATAATACCCAACCTTATCCTCATCCATCTCTTTTTTTAAAGATTTAAAAACATCATTTAAAGAGTTGTTATTTTCAGAAGTATCTTCTGTAAAATAATCAGAAAAAGTGAGCATTAGTTATTACCAATAAATACACACATATCAACTAATCTTGAGCTATATCCCCACTCATTGTCGTACCATGCTAAAACTTTAACAGTTTTACCACCTACTACACTTGTCATATCAGGAATGTAAATTGAACTATAAGTTGAACCAATAAAATCAGATGAAACTCTTTTATCATAATCTACTTCTATAAGTCCTTCAAAATTTGTTTTTGAAGCTTTATCAAATGCAGTGTTAATCTCCTCAACAGTTGCATCTTTTTTAAGATTTACTGTTAAATCAACAATAGAGATATCAGGAGTTGGAACACGCATAGCATAACCGTTTAGTTTACCTTTAAGTTGTGGCATAACAAGGGCTATAGCTTTTGCAGCTCCTGTAGTAGTAGGAATCATATTTACAGCTGCTGAACGAGCGCGTCTCATATCTTTTGGGTGTTTAACATCAAGAATATTTTGATCATTTGTATATGA
>Ga0256842_1003279_pt1 | contig 10909 bp, 16 predicted proteins | sample 4559240metaG_FD_185973 | JGI IMG/M metagenome (GOLD analysis project Ga0256842, IMG submission 185973) | Hydrothermal vent microbial communities from Guaymas Basin, Mexico - 4559-240 | ecosystem: Environmental > Aquatic > Marine > Hydrothermal vents | place: Mexico: Guaymas Basin | collected...
CTCGAACGAAATCCTTATGCAGTCCAGCAACTGCACGAGTTCTGCGAAGAAGATGCCAATCGCTATGTACTGCAACCACTCAAGACCAGCCTTTTTTCTCGCATACAACCACAAACCGAGACCTATAGCTGAATAAATTCCAGCAGTCGCCAGTGTGCTGTAAGCCATGTATTTCTCTCCTTCTGGATACCACTTTTTGAACAAATTGTCCATCGCTGGCTCGGTCAGCATGTGTCCGAATGCTCCTATCGCTACTCCAACTGCTGTATTTGCTACTTCTGCAGGGGCATACTCTTCCACAAACCCAAATGGCGTTTCTGGCATACTACCCCCTCCACACTTTTACTATGATAGGTTGAACAAAAGATTATTTAAAATTATTGTTGGTCTTTCGAGTATTTCGGTTCTCCTGAGACCTCTTAGGTTCTTTCAGGATTTAATTAGCGTTGCTTTCCCAGAACCTGTATGTAGATTCGTAAGTTGTCCCCAGGTTTCAAACCGAGCCTGTCCACAATGTCTTTTTTAACTGTGATTTTGTGACTCTTTTGTAGCTTCGCCTCGAAGATGGCATCGAACTCCATACGAATAGTTCGCATTAACTATTTATGTCTTTTTCCGAGTCGATTCAAGGTTTTCGAAACCAAAAACGATTTAAAACTTTTTAATTTAATTTTTACTATGACTTATGTCGGTATCGACTTGGGAACTACCTCCAGCGAGTGTTGTTGGATCGACGACAATGGCAACCCTGTGATAATACCCGCTAAGGAAGGCTCTACTGGTGGAAAGAACTTCCCTTCGGTTGTAGCATTCAAGGATGGGAAGATTTACATCGGATTGCAAGCAAAGAGGTTGCCAACCGATGACAAGATAACAGAGTTTAAGCGTTACATGGGGTCTGATTGGAAGTACTATTCTAAAACCCTAAACAAATGGTTTACTCCCCAAGAACTTTCAGCTTTCGTTTTAAGGAAAATTAAAGAAGATGCGGAGACTTTTCTGAATAAGAAGGTCTCTGGCGTTGTGGTTACAGTACCAGCGTATTTCGACGACAATCAGAGGCAAGCTACCAAAGATGCTTGTAGAATAGCAGGTTTAAATGTCTTAAGACTGATCAACGAGCCAACATCAGCATGCATAGCCTATGGATTGGGCAAAGAAGAAAAGTGTAAGGTTGCTGTGCTTGATTTGGGTGGAGGTACATTCGATGTCTCTATTCTTTCAATAGATCATGGTACTTTCCAAGTGCTTGCTACATCTGGAGACACCAAGCTCGGTGGTTGCGACATGGACAAAGCTCTGTACGATTACTTAGTCAAGGAAGAGTTAGACCCCAAGACAGAGGCAATAGTAAGAGAAGCTATAGAGAGGGCGAAGATGGATCTCAGTTCATCTGAAACGACATATGTTTATGTACCTGGTGTGATAGAAACAGAAGTCACCAGAGAAGAGTTTGAGAAGATCATACAGCCAATTCTAAAGCGTTTGGAGAACCCAATATTTCAGGCTTTAAAAGATGCGGACTTGACTCCAGCAGACATCGACAAAGTCATTTTGATCGGTGGTGGTACTAAAGTCCCAGCGGTGAGAAACAAGTTCGCCGAAATCTTCGGTGCTGAGAAGATTGTCGGTGGTGTAGATCCGATGAGGGCTGTTGCAATCGGAGCAGGGATCGTCGCTTGCGTCCTCGAAGGTAGGTGGAAGGGCGAACCTCCACTACTCATCGATGTGACTCCTCTTTCGTTGGGTGTGGAGGTCAAAGGAGGGTTGTTCTCAAGGATCATTCCGAGAAACACACCCATTCCATGTAAAGCATCTAAAGTGTTCACGACTACGCAAGACTTTCAGGACAAAGTCCTCATAAAAGTCTACCAGGGTGAAAGAGAATTCTGCAAGGACAACATCTACTTGGGCGAACTCGTGTTGGATGGTATCCCTCCTGCTCCAGCTGGCGTTCCTAAAATCAAAGTCACATTCGAGATCGACGAGAATGGAGTAATTTTGGTCACAGCGGAAGACATGGGAACTAAGAGAAAGAAGGAGTTGAAGATACAAGCACCACACAGGTTGAGTGAAGAAGAGATACAGAGAATGATCGAAGAAGCTCAAAAGTACTTCGAAGAGGATCAGAGGAGAAAGAAAGACATGCTACTTAGAGAAGAGTTAGAAAAGCTAACTAAGGTCGTTGAGAACTTGCCAGAAGAGTACAAGAAAGAGGTAACGCAATTAGTCAAGACTGCAAAGAAGGCGAAAGATGTCGACGAACTCGAAAGAGCAATAAAAGAGTTGAAGGAGAAACTTACCGAGATCAGCAAAAAATTGTACGAAAGCTAACTTTTCTTCTTTTCTTTTAAAGATTTGGAAATTTCCTCAACAAAATCTTTTTCTCCTTCCTCTAAAGCGGTCACAAACTCTTCAACAAAAGCAAGGTCTGTCAATTCGTTGTAGAAGTTTTCGTCTTTTATATATCTCGGTGCTAACAGTCCAGCATACATCAACAACCTCACCACAAAGCTCAATGTAACCCCCTCGCCAAGTCGTTTTGTTAGTTCACCCTGTATTTTTCTCAAATGCTCTAAAAACTCATCTGAAAATACTACTGTCACTCTCTTCATAGCATCATAAGTTCATACGATCTGATATAAATACTTTACGAAATGTCGCCTTATCAGATCCATTTTATACTCATCATTTTAGCATCATGTTGTTTTATTAATTTTATAATTTCATCCACACTATCTTGTATATCTTTTCTAACAACTATATAATGTATCAAAGAAAAATCGTCTGGAAATATCCAAACAACATACCACAACCCTTCTTCATTTGGAGTAAAAGCAACTTCGTATTGGTTATCTCCTATATAAGTAGCAGTTTTAGTATCAAACAAACCCAAAGGACAATATATTTTAACAAGTATATTTAGATTTGGTGCTTCTGCTACTATCCTCAACCTCAGTTCCTTATTCAGTTTCCAAAGAATCATAAGAGATCACCTTTGTTATATTGGATGTCTCATTTGTATCTTTAATTTAGCTATATCGCACACTTTTATAACCTCACACACTCTAAAAGAATACTCTGGATCGTCACATTTATATGTTACGATATATATATTTTCTGTATTTTCAGCTATTTTATGATCAAATATATATTCATAATACCCTTCGTAAATTTCATTCATTGTTATAAATGTCTCGGTATCACCCCATGAACTTCCATCCCAATATTTATTGTCTGATAAGCGTCTTATACTAACTTTAACATCCAACCCGCTCACAGGTATTCCTTCATCAATTACATTAACTGAAAGAGGTATTTTATCACCTACTCTAAAGATCATTTAAAAACACCCCTTTATGTTGTCTTATTACAATATTTTAACACCAAACCATATAGTCTCGTTGTTGCTTATGTAGTCTTCGAACATAGCCCATGTTGGTGTCGAGGTAACTACTATTGTACCTTTAGGTATTTTCGTAAGCATCAAATCATCAGCATGTATCTTACAATACCAAGCTTTTGTAGTGTCGCTACCCGATGCCTCAAACTGATACCATGATCCATCTGGTAATTGTAAATCCACATGAAACATATATTTGCTTCCAAATGCTATGTATTCGGAATCTCTTGGAAGAACATAATAATTTGCTAAAAGATGTGTGGGTATCGCAGGAGTTTGATCAACACCATCACCATCTGCTTCGTTATACGCAAAGAATGGTTTGTCAGCAACAAAGCAATATGTAGGACCACCATATTGTGAACTCCTACCCAAAGTCACATGATCAAAACGATTTAACACAATAGTGTCCTGCACCCCATCGGAAGTATAATATTTTATCTCAGTGTTATCATGGATTGCAACGACATGCAAAGTGCCTCCTCTTACTGTTATAAATTTAGGATAGCAAGGTAGCCAGCTTATAGTGTCGCTATTTCCACTTGCTTGCTTAAATACAGCTATAGGAACACTTGATTCAAGCAGATAAACTCTATCTGTCGTGTCTGGAACTGATGGTATCTTAAACATTCTACCCTGTTCAACATCCCACTCGCCATACACAGTTCCAGCAGAATCACTCAACCTCACTTTACCGCCAAAGAATGGAGAATATATATAAATATTTAAATCATAACGATTTAAATATGTTGCAAATTTAGTTCCAAGCAATTTCATATTGATCGGTGGTCTTGCTTCAGTAGATGTTACTAAATAAAAAGGTTTATTACCTATTAGCTTGTCTCCCGCTGTCAGATTAACTGTCACAACATCATTAAGAGCAGTTATTAATAATTCATCCTTTACATTATTATTATCATCCAAAATTAAAATATATGTGTGTGGAAAATACGCAACTATATTATAACCACCAGATACAGGTGCTACATATTTATTCGAAATAGCACCTGCTGTTTTGACGAAATCTGTATTTCCTACAAGAAAAGGTTGATCAGAATACAATCCTTTTGTACTAATCTTCGCCTTTTCTGCACCATTCACTCCAAAATGTATAATATCATCATTAGTAACACTTACATAAGTATCACCATCTTCATCTACGATTTTACTACGAGTTCCTTTAGATATACTAACATTAATCATAAAAATAATGCTTTCACAGAGGATGTCTCTTTAACCATTTCATAAGTGTATCAATCTTAGCTTCAATGCTATCAACTTTTGATGTAAGTGCATCAATCTTCGAAGTGTTTTCAGCTACCTGATCCTCTATGTCTTTATCTACTACCTCCAACCCTATATAATCCACTATTTCATCTTTCACCCTTGTCGTGCCATCCCATTCTCCTATCCAGATTTCAATCTCGTATTTACCAACAGTCGTAGGCACAGTAAGTGTCGCTTTAACCACCTCTGTCGAGCCAACCCTACTCAATTCAACAGGTTCTCCAACAGGGTCTCCTGTAGAATCTATAACATCTGCATAAATCGATTTACCCGAAGGTATCTGATCACTCGGTATTCTGTACTCTATTATAATTTGCTTCCCTTTGGTAACAACAAACCGACCGCAGTTCACATAGTATATCTGTTAAACATAGTATTTAAAACTAACTGTCCTGCTTTTAATATAAATAGAATCGAAAGAACTAACCAACCATTTTGTGAATTACAGTTCTTTTCAAAACTCCATTTTCGAATTCGTAGGTAAAGTTCAGTATTATCGTAACATCCTGCCCTGCTTCTGTTTTAGTCTCGATCGTTATCGTTTTTACCATTCCTTTCTCTTCACCATCCACATAGTTTTCTATGGTGATAGTTTCCTCGAACAACCTTCTCAACGACAAAATCGCTCTAAGTATTTCCGCCTCCATAAACTATCACCACTATGTCCATTCTAACTCGTGACTTCTGCCCAAAATCTAAGGTCGCATTAATACCTCTGTAGAACTCGGTGTCCTCTACTATTAAATAATACATATTATTCTTAATATAAGCGGTGATGTTCGAGTACTCGTCCTTCAAGTCCACTAATTTGTTAAAGTCTCCTATAACTGTCTCTCCATCGACATCCAGTACCAAGCCGAAGGGTTTGCTCGACGACACGATCATCCTCTTCAAAACGCCCTCTCCAGAAATAGGAAAAATCTCTGGCGAGTATGACCCTGAAACTTCCAAAACCTTCTCGTAAGTAATTGTTCTCTTCTTCCTTGCTCTTCTCTTCCAATCTTCGAGTTCTTCGAGTATTATCAAGCTTACTGGGTCAACCATACTCCACACCTACGATTCTGCCCTCTTTGTCTCTCAACACTCTGTACTCCTTTTTCTTGTCGAGCATTTGGTTGATCCAAATGTTCACTAACAACATTATCACGATCCCCGCAACGACTCCGATGGAAAAACCCACGAGCAAGCTCTTCTCATCCATAAAAAAAGTTAGTGAAAGAATAAAATAAAAGTTGCGTTTCGATTATTTTTCTTCTTTCTTTCGTTTCAACTCCTCGTTCTCCTTCCTCAACCTATCAAGCTCTTCCAAAAGAGCATCTATGTCGGCATCTTCGAGAACTTTTCCTTTTCTTATCAAAACTCTATCTTCTATAGATTTAATCTGTTCTACTGTGTCCATTGCCGAAAAGAAAAGGCTCATTAAAAATGTAGCTCCTCTCACACCTTTAGCAAGTCTAACAGGGAATGGTAAGTCTCTCCTCCTTATCGCCGAGTAAATACTTGCGATTGCGTAGCCATACATCTGTCCTGTCTGCTTACCCATCTCTACTATCTCTTCGGTATTTTTAGCCATCTCGATGGGAGTTGGTAGCATTCCTCTCTCTATCGCCTCCGCAATGGTCATGTTAGCCAAGTCTTCCACTGGGACTATCTCAAACTCCCTCTTCTCCTCCTTCTCCCTCTCCACCAACTTCTTCGCTTTCACTTTCTCCAATTTCTCCTTCTTTTCCTCCACCATATTTTACACCTCCTAACAAGCTTTCCAACAACCTACAAAACTCCCGATTACCTACGACTTCTACACACACACCCTCATCAGTTTTGTAACACTTTATATCGTCGATCTGGTATTTCTGCACGAAGGATTGCGAAAGTTCATATTTCAATGTTTTCTGCAACGCATTCTTACTCCTCTCCACGAACTCGTCCTTTTTACCCTCGTCCGACATTAGTAAGGTGATCTCCAACTTACACTTTCCGCCATCAACCTCTTCAATCAGGTAATCGTAGTCCTCGATCTCGTACTTCTCCCTGAGATCGTTCCACAACTCTTCGAACTTCTTTTTCAAAAGCTGTCTGAACTGTTGTGACTTCATCGCCATCTCTATGAATGGTGCGAACCCAACCTTTTTTATGTACTCTGACAGTTTATTAAGTGCTTCTTTAGGCAAAATCATCTCCAAAAACTTCTTCATGCTTCCACTCCTCCCAACTTTATCCTATAACCCCCTTCGAATTCCTCCACTTTTATATCTATGTCCGCCTCCTTAAACAACACATCTTCCTCCTGTCTTTCAGATTCCTCTCTTTTCTCTGAGCTTTTTTCCTCCTTCTTCTCTCTCTGTTCTATTTTCCATGACTCCCTCTCCATTTTCCTCTGTAAGTATGTCGCACTCACATTTGCCAACTGACCCAAACCTGTTATAAGACTCACCAATGCCGAAGCACCATCTGGTAGCGTTTCCATCAACAACTGTTTCGCCGTCTCTAAGTCTCCTCTGTCTATGTATCCTTTTATCAACTCCTTAGACAACTCTAACTTGATCTCGTAAGGCTTTGTGAACATGAGGTCGAAAAAGTTGGTCTTCGACTCCTCTTTTCCGATTTCCTCCTTCTTGTTCTTCAAGCTTTCAATTAACTCCCTCAACTCCTTCAGCTTTTCCTCCATTATCATCTCCTTGATCTCGTCGATTTCTTTGTTCAGTTTGGTCAGTTTGTCTCCCTTGACATCGCTGAGCACTTCCTCTAACGCTTTCTTCTTCCGTTCTTCGAGTGTCTTTATGAGTTCGCTGTGGAAAGAGTCGTCTTTCTCCAAAAGCCACTGTGGTTCTGGTGCATCTATTTTAATCCTGTGCTCGGTCATCTTCTTGTTGCCAGAGTACCCTACCAACTTTATTATCCCTCCTCCTCCTATGTCTTCCAGTAGCTCTTCGTGAGATGGGTAGTGGTCGTATTCTACTCCCTCCGCCCTGTAGAACCTTCCCGATCTCGGACTCTTGACATAAACGACCCACCTGTCGATACCATACTTCACAGGTTCGTCGAGAATCTTGATCGTCTTGGTCTTCAAAGGCGTTTTAGACTCTGGAGCGTAAATTTCTATTTTCCACACTCCTCCTCCATATCCTTCTTCCTTAAACCACTCTTTTAGCCTCTCTTCGGCGTTCTTCCTCACTTCGTCGTCCTCGCCGAAGAACAAGTCTTGCAGGATTTCGAGCGGTGGCGTTATGTCTGTCTTTATGAATCCCCTACTGGGGTGCGGTTTTAGACGGACGATGGGATAAAAGTTCAACACCACTTCCTCCACTTCGACTTCTTCCTCTGGCTGATCTCTCTTCTTAAATAACATAATCCTACTACTACGCAACATATAAAAAAGTTTTGACACTCACGATCGCAAACGCACGAAAAACTTCAGAACGCTCACCGAGATCGAAAAGCAACTCGCCTCAACCGATTTATCTACCTCAATACGCTTTAATATAACATTATATATGTATATTTAATGCACATTGCGTTCCTTTTTAAGATAGGACAGTGGTTAATAACATTCAGCGAGTACGCACTTACGACATTATTTCTCAGTATCCCTCCTTACATCCCACTACATCCCAGAAGAAAGGGAGTATACTAAGAAGTGCTGGGTTTGTCCAAAAGTATGCGGTTCAGTCGAATGCGAGAGGACTGAAAGGTGTTGGAGCAACCAGCCAGACGAAAACAAAAACTTTTTTATACTTTTTTAATCCAAATGTAGTCATGAGGGTGCGGTGTCCGAGATGCGGTAGGTATGGACAGCTAATCGCTATTTTCGACGACGAAGGCGAAATCGAACAGTTCGTGGTCGATCATGGTGGTCTCGGACACAAGTTCAGCAAGGGGTCTAAGCACTATCGCAGACTCTACAAGCTGTACAACATGAATGCTGTATCTGGTGAAAGCAGTTACATTCTGAAAATGTTGAGCAGGTTAAGACAAAAAGGTGTTGAAAGGATTTCCCTCAACGATTTTAAGAAAATGATCCAAGAAGAAGCTGAAAGGAAGACGAATAAAATTTCAATTGGCAAAATCTTGGAAATTTGCGTTGAAAATGGGTGTCGTATCGAGTTCTAATTTTCTTTTTTTGACGATTTTGGGTTCGACAATTTGTTGAAAAATGACTGACTTATGCCCACATTCCCAACATACTACGCCTATCTTTTTAGACGATAGGCAATTAAGGTTCTACGCACTCCAATTCCCAAAAGCGATTAATATAACTGCCCATAATAGAATGATCGTTAACGTATTTCTTAACAACATGGGAAACGACCCTCTCCTGTCTCTATTATAGAAGATGAAATACTATAACTGCCCATAATACCCAGAATGCGTCAAGGAAAATAGTCTTACGAGGTATTTTATCTTCTATAATAGAGGTCTCTGCGAGGAGTTTTTTTCGAAAATTTTTCGCTGTTAGGCAAACCTAAAAAACAACCACTTGGAAAATTATAAATACCTTTAAGGATTCATTATTGATATGGGGTTGAAAAGAAAGGTGGTCGAGATAAATGGTAGCTATTATGTGGCACTTCCCAAGTCTTGGGCAAAGGCGTATGGTATTACGAAGGGGTCTATAGTAGACATGGAGGTTACAGATGTTGTCGTGATAAAACCGCAAAATGACAGAAGCATGAGTACAGGAATATCTCCTTGAATAACAAAGTACCAAATCTACAAGGAGGGATAACGCATGGATTTCAGGACAGAGCTACCACCATGTCTTGTCACGATCATGGAAAACCAGGGACTCCTCAAGAAACACTATACGCTCGTCCTGAGCTACATCGAGAAAAGATTACCCAACAAGTATTTGAGTTACGCTAAAGAGATTGCAAAGATTCTAAAGTTGGATACGATACCTGTCAACTTCGACCAGGAGTTCGACTGTTCTCATGTCCCAAAAGAACTTTGCGACGACAGTTGCCCATTAAAAAACGATTTTTTTGAGTGGTTGAAGCAAAATACGACTAAGGTTTTGAAAACATTTGATGGCAATGAATCGACTATATTAACAGTATATATACAAGACAAACCTATTAGAATAAATCTCAGTAGCGACAATGTCGGCAGGAGTTTCGTAAGCCAAATAGTAGGTTGGTTCAATAAAGTGATAGATTTAGACCTGAGAAGGAAAGCTGACAGAGAGAAGTGGAACGAGTTGCTAAGCTTTTGGGTGAGTATGGCAGAAGACACCCCTTATAGCAAATACGCAGAGATCGCAGAGGAAGACATGGTTTTAATAAGAGAGATTGCCTTAGAATACATAAACAACCTACCTGTTTTTCCGAAGAGCGAGTGGTGCGGGAGGGGTGCGTTTACAGAAGATGGTGAATATGGCTATGTCCTCAAGGAAGAGGTGTGGAAAAAAGTCAACACAGAGATCAGAAGACAAGTGTCGATGAAAAAACTGAGTCTGTGTTTGAGTCCTTTAGTTACAGTGGAGCGTAAGATGGTTGGGGGCAGGAGGCGTTATTTTTACAAGTTTAAATTAAACGAATCTCAGAAGAAGGCTTACGCAGAATATGTCGTAAAAGCAATCGAAAAAGAAAAAGAGATCGAGGAGCAATCTGGAGAAGATGAAGACGAAGATTTTGACATTTTTGAGGATTGGGGTGATTTCTATGCTTAAAGTTCTGCAGGGTTGTCCAGGTACTGGTAAAACGACTAAGCTCAAGCAGATTTTTGAAGAGATGGTGAAGGGTGGGACTCCAGTTTACGAAACATTTAGACGTAACATGGCGTACGACTTTATTAGCAGGTTGCAGGATGTTTACGAGGAAGATTTGTATTGGGTGGGTACGACACATGCGATTTGTTTCAGGCTTTTGAAGGCTGAGTTCAACTACACTAAAGAAAACATTGCTAAATTGAAGCACTACAAAGAATTTTGTAGGTTGGTTGGGCTACCATTCGATGAAAGGGATATGAACCTTTTTGCCGACAACGACATATCGTCTCTGTCGGAGGTCAAGTCTGCGGGAGCGGTCGTGTACTGTATTTACAGCAATTGCGTAAACATGCTGGTAGATTTCGACGATTGGGTGTTGCTTCCAAACTACATGAAACCGCCGACCCTCGTCGAGGATGTACCCTATTACATCGACAAGTGGTTGAGCTTTTTGGAGAGGAGAAATTTAATAGACTTCCCACTCATGCTCAAAAAAACTTACGATCTTAAGA
>Ga0256842_1003280_pt1 | contig 10908 bp, 10 predicted proteins | sample 4559240metaG_FD_185973 | JGI IMG/M metagenome (GOLD analysis project Ga0256842, IMG submission 185973) | Hydrothermal vent microbial communities from Guaymas Basin, Mexico - 4559-240 | ecosystem: Environmental > Aquatic > Marine > Hydrothermal vents | place: Mexico: Guaymas Basin | collected...
TCTGCAATGCAACAAACAGTTCAGTATTTATCTTTTTTGATTGCAACAATATTTTTTGTTGGAGCAGCCATCATTGATGCAATAATAGTAAACTCTAAAAAAAAGGAGGATAAATGAGGAAATTATTTTTTTTATTTTTATTATTATTTTTATTTATTGGCTGTAATTCTAAATGGGAATATAAAACAGTAAAGATAGCAACATCTGAAATAAATTCAAGAAATGGAAGTGCTGCAATGAAATATTCATCTATAGATATTAGTGATGATACCTTAAATGTATATGGAAAAGAGGGGTGGGAGCTTGTTAACACATATCTAGAGATGGAAACTGCTTTTCCTAATTTTGGAGACAGTAAATATGTTACAGGAATAAGAGAGAATATTAGACCACAATTACTTGTATTAATCTTCAAAAAGAAACTTTAGAATAAAAGGAGAAAAAATGTCGCCAATCTACCCCTAAAAACGGTGTTTTTGAGTATTTTCGGAGATTGACGGAAAACTATCTGAAAAATAAATTGTATTTAATAACTACTCTTTACAAGAGCTTGATAAATACTCGCAAAAAGATAATTATAAATCAAGAATTTATTGCTTTTTATGCTAAAAAATAATACAAGTTTCAATTATATTATTTTACCTAAATAGAAGCCATGACAATGGCCAAATGGAGATTTGACAATTAAAGTTATTAATGCTAGGCTTATAATAAACTATAAGAGGTGTAAATTATGGCAACAATTTATATAGTTTCTAATTACGGAACCCTTCATAAAAAAGGTGAGACAATAATACTTGAAGATAAAAATGGCCTAAAACAACAATATTTCCACATAAAACAGAACAACTTCTAATATTAGGTAGAACTCATATAACAAGTGAAGCTCTTAATATTTTAATGCACTATAATATAGATACTGTATTTATGGGAAGAAATGGAAAATTTAACGGTAAATTAGCATTTCAAACAGGAAAAAATGTTTTTTTAAGACAAAAACAATTTAAATCAATAGAAAACCATGAATTTTCAGTAAAAATAGCTAAAAATATAGTAAATGCCAAACTACAAAACCAACTTACCATGTTATATAAAACTCAAAGGAAAGAACAAAATCACAATAACTTAAAAAATATTATTGAAAACATAAAAAACAATAAAAATAAATTAAAAACTGCTGATAAAATAGACTCAATTAGAGGGTATGAAGGTTATGGAGCAAAACTATTTTTTGATGGTTTTAAATACGGAATATTTCCTGATTGGGCTAAATTTAATGGAAGAAGACTGTATTGTTATTTTTGATATCTGCGAAACAGATTGGCAAAAAAGAGAGAAATATGGACCCAAAAAATTTAACGAAGATAGAGATGATATTTTTTTGATTTTATAGTCACTTAACCTAAAGTTTAAGCCCCTGCATTCAGCCCAAAGGTAAATCCTTATATGGATTTGAATATTCTTTGAAATCTTTATTCTTAATTAATGACACAAGCATGATTTTAGCCTAAAGAAATATAATAATTTACTTTTTACACTAGCCTTAATATTAATATGATAAAAATCACCTATTTTACTAACTTCTCAACTATAGGGATATCAGCTTTAGCCCAATCTAAAGTATTTAATTCGGTTTTTAATAACCACTTATAAGCTATATGTTCTGTTAATGTTAAATCACTAGTTTTCACATTACATATATAACTATGCATAGTTATTTCAAAATCAGTATATTTATGATTTACTGTTAAAAACTTCTCTTTTACAATGATATCTATTTTTAATTCTTCTTGAATTTCTCTTTTTAGTGCTTCAATTTCGGTTTCTTGGGCTTCTACTTTACCACCAGGAAATTCATACTTATAAGAAGTATATTCAAATTTAGTTTTTCCTCTTTGTACAGCTAAAATTTGATTTTCATAAAAAATTATTGCCGCCACTACATTTAAATGCTTCATCATGCTCCACAAGATAAAACTATATTATAATTAGTTAGATTCAAAAATCAAGAGAGCTCTAAAAGTTTCAATGATAATGTTTTATAGAATTAAGTAATCTTCTAATGGAGTTGTGAAAATAAACAAAAACTATTTAGTTAATATTTTTCTAATTGCTAATTCCCATCTTTCTAAAGTGGTTTCAACATATTCGTTTGGAGAAGGATAATATGCCTTATCAAGTGCCCACTTTTCCTGAATTTCATCTAATCCTTTAAAAATACCTGTTGCAAGCCCTGCAAGCATAGCTGCCCCAAGAGCAGTTGTTTCAATACTTTTTGGTCTTTCTAGTGTTACATTTAAAATATCTGCCTGAAACTGAATAAGCAAATTATTTAAACTAGCTCCACCATCAACTTTTAACTTAATCAAATCTAAATGAGTATCCTTTTCCATAGCTTTTAGTAATTCATAGTTTTGTAATGCAATTGCCTCTAACACTGCTCTTGCAATATGACTTCTATTAGTATTTCGGCTAATTCCGTAAATCATTCCTTGTAAATCAGCTCTCCAGAAAGGAGCTCCTAAACCCGTTAAAGCAGGAACAATTACAACTCCTCCATTATCTTCAACTTTATTTGCTAATTCCTCAATTTCTGGAGCATCATCAATAAAATTTATACCATCTCTAATCCACTGAACCAAAGCACCTGCAATAAACGCACTACCCTCTATTGCATAGGTGGTTTTTCCTTTTAGTTTCCATGCAACAGTTGTTAATAATCTATTTTTAGACTTAACAATTTCATCACCTGTATTCATTAAGATAAAAGAACCTGTTCCATAAGTACATTTACCCTCTCCTTCTTTAAAACAAGCCTGTCCAAAAAGTGCTGATTGCTGGTCTCCTGCTATCCCTGCTATCGCTATTCCATCAGGTAAAAAATCTAAGCCTTCCGTATAGCCATAAATTTCAGAACTTTCTGATATTTTGGGTAAAATTGACTTATCTATTCCTAATAACGAACATAATTCATTGTCCCATTGTAAGTTTTCAAGGTCCATAAGCATATATCTTGATGCATTTGATACATCAGTAACATGAACTTTTTTATTACTTAACCTATAAGCTAAAAATGTATCTATTGTTCCTGCTATAGCTTCCTTTTTCTCTATTGCCTCTTTTACAGAATCAACATTTTTTATCATCCATCTTATTTTGGTTCCACTAAAATATGGGTCAAGCAAAAGCCCTGTTTTATCACTTATTTTACTTTCATAACCCTTTTCTTTTAATAAATCACAATATTGAGCTGTCCTTCTATCTTGCCATACTATAAAATTATGATAATGCTCACCTGTATTTTTATTCCATATAGAAACAGTTTCCCTTTGATTTGTAATACCTATTGCTTTTATTTTACTTACATCAATTTTTGATTCATCAATTACAAATTTCACTGATTTTTTTACAGAATCCCAAATATCTTCTGGATTATGTTCAACCCAGCTCATTTGTGGAAATATTTGAGGGTATTCAAAATTCTTTTTAGCTATTATTTTTAAATTTGCATCAATAAGTAAAGCTGTTGAGCCTGTTGTTCCTTGATCAATAGACAGTATATATTTCATATTTTCTCCAAATCATAAAATTCAAAGCTATTTTATTAATTATTGTAAATTTTTGCAAGAATTTTAAGGTAATTTTATATTTAATGATAAAAACCCAAAATTTTAATTATTTTTTTATTATTTTACTCCATTTCTTTTTTTATTGATTTAATATATTAAATTTGTTAAATATGAGGAGTTATGAATATCATAACTATATTTGGAGGTAATTATGAACTATTTTAAAGATATACTTGCAGTTTCTCTAAGCAAAGAAATTGAAACTTTTACAAAAAACGAGTTATTAGAACTAATAGAGGTGCCAGACCCAAAAATGGGAGACTTAGCTTTTCCATGTTTTAAACTTGCAAAAGTTTTTAGAAAAGCACCACATATGATTTCTAAAGAATTAGTAGAAAAATTGAATTTTAATGATGAATTTTCATCAGTTAAAGCTGTTGGACCTTATATTAATGTTTTTATTAATAATTCAGCTCTTTTAAAATATTTTAAACAAGAATTTACAGATAATAAAATATTGAAACCCTTACCAAGATTAAATAAAAATATACCTATAGATTATTCATCTCCAAATATTGCTAAACCTATAGCTTTTCATCATATAAGGTCAACAGTAATAGGTAATGCTATTTCAAATTTATTTGAATTTATTGGCTATGACTTAAAAAGAATAAACTATTTAGGTGATTGGGGCACACAATTTGGTAAATTGTCAGTAGCGTTCAAAAAATGGGGAAGTGAAAAGGAACTTGATGAAAAGGGTATAAAACATTTACTTGAAATTTATGTTAAATACCATGAAGAATCAAAAAACGATAAAACACTAGATGCAGAAGCTAGAAAATTATTTAAACTTACTGAAGACGGAGATGAAGAAGCTTTAGCATTATGGAAACGCTTTAGAGATATTTCAATTAAAGAATTTAATAGAATTTATGATATTTTAGGTGTTAAATTTACTCATATTGAAGGAGAAAGTCGCTATGCTCCCGTTTTAAATGAAACAATAGAGCTTATTAAATCCAAAGTTCACACAGAAATTTCACAAGGTGCATTAATTATTCCCCTTGAAGAAGAAAATATGCCTCCTGTTTTGCTTAAAAAAATGGACGGAGCTACTTTATATGCAACAAGAGATATAGCAGCGGCAATAGATAGATACGAAAGATTTAATTTTGCAAGGTCATTATATGCTGTTGGAAGCCAACAAAAACTATATTTTCAACAATTAAAAGTTGTTCTTAAAAAAATGGGTTATGACTGGGCTGACAAAATAAAGCATATAGATTTTGGTATGGTAAAAGGAATGTCAACAAGAAAGGGAAATCTTGTTTTCCTTGAAGATGTTTTAAATGAAGCAATTGCTTTATCAAAAGAAAAAATTCTTGAAAAAGGAAGAGTTCCTGAATCTGAAATAGATGAAGTTGCAAGAAAAGTTGGTGTTGGAGCTATAATTTTTGGTGATTTAAAAAGTAGTAGAATAAATGATTTTGAGTTTAATTGGGAAGATTTATTAAATTTTTCAGGCTATAGTGGCCCTTATGTTCAATACTCATATACAAGAGTTAAATCTATAATGAGAAAATCAGATATTAAAGACTATACTAATGCAGATTTGAGCTTATTAAAAGAGGATATAGAAATTGAATTAGTAAAAGAATTGTTAAAATTTCCAGAAATAATCCAAAAAGCAGCCGAAAATGATGAACTCTACTTTTTAGCTAAATATTCTTATTCTATATCTAAATTGATGGCAAATTTTCACAGATTTGTACATGTTCTAAAAGCAGAACCAGAACTTCAAAAAGCAAGATTGTTTTTATTAAGTAAAGTTGCAGACACAATTCAGACAACATTATCAATATTAGGTATTGAAACTGTTGAAAATATGTAATTGATTAAGGCCTTTCATAAACAATAAACTGTTTATTACAGGCAAAATTTAACTAATTTTGCTATGCAAAATGGATTTAAATTTTATTCTTCTCTAAAAAATTTTAAATAAAATTATATCTAGCATCCCCCACCTTGACTATAAAACTTAAATAATGTATTTTATCGATATTAAATATGTAAGAAATTTTATATAAAATTTCTATACAAATAAATAAATCATCAAATGGAGTAAATAAAATGAATTATAAATATCTCGTAGGACCAATTACATCAAGAAGACTTGGACTATCTTTAGGAATAGACCCCATTCCTTCTAAAACCTGCTCTTTTGATTGCCTATATTGCGAAGTAACTAAAACAAATAATAAAACAGTAGAAAGGAAAGAATATGTAAATGCAGATGAAATACTATCAGAATTAAAACACTATCTTGAAAAGGGTAAAAAGAAACCTGATTATATAACATTTTCAGGAAGTGGAGAACCAACTCTAAATTCAAAATTAGGATATATAATAAAAGGCATTAAAAAACTCACTAATATACCTGTTGCAGTTATAACAAATAGCTCTATTATAGATAGATTAGATGTTAGAGAGGAATTACTCAAAGCAGACCTGATTATCCCATCACTTGATGCAGTTACAGAATCGGTATTTAAAAAAATTGATTTACCACATAAAAGCATTAAAATAGAAAATATCATTAATGGGTTAATAGAATTAAGAAAAGAATACAATAAAGAAATATGGTTAGAGGTATTAGTTTTAAAAGGATATAACGACTCTATAGAAGAAATTAAAAAAATTGCAGAAGTTGCTAAAAAAATAAACCCTGATAAAATACAAATAAATTCACTTGACAGAGCTCCAGCTTACAGTATTGCTCAAAAAGTAGAAGAAGATAAACTTAATGAATTAAAAAAAATATTTGGAATCATTGCAGAAGTAATATAATTATATTTCCGTTTCACTTATAACTTCAATACCATTTTTTATAAATAATTTAGTAGTAATACCCATTCCTTTTGTTAAGTTTCCAGTATGACTACCATCATATACAAATTTGGAACCACAAGAAGGAGAATTAGCCTTTAGTATAGCCTTTTTACTATTATATATATTAGCGATATTTAATGCTTCTGTTGCTCCTTTTATAAAATTTTTAGTAACATCTTCACCATCTTTATTAATTACTTTATCTCCAACTATTTCAGCAGGAACCCTTGGGGTAGAGAGCCCCCCTAACTGTTCAGGACATACTAAAATACAATTATTATTTTTAATAAATTCTAAAACTTTTTCATTTTTGTTATTTTTACCATCATATCTACAATTAATTCCAGCTAAACACTCACTTACAATTATAAATTCTTTCATTATTTATCTCCATTTTTTAACCCAAAGCATATAATAAGATTATTTATTTAATATTGCAAATAAAAAAATCTATATTTTGCAAACAATTAGTTTACAAAATAAACCATTATCAGACTAATTCAAACTAAAGGAAACAGAATTCATAGAGTTGCAACTGAATATTTATTATTTACTTATGTCTATCATATATGTTAAGTTAATTAACTTTATAAAAGGAGAAAAAATGAAAAAAACACTTATAATGATTTTATTAATATTACAAACAACTTATTTATTTGCAAGAAACAACAAAAATCTAGATAATTTATTTGATCAAATAATGAATTCAGATGGTCTAAGAAGAACAGAATTAATTGATAAATTATCTAATTATCCTATAAAAAAAATAATAAATAAAACTAAATACTATCTAAAATCTTCAGATATTGACAATAAAGAAGCAGCTGCCGAAATAAGTGGAATAATTAAAAGTAAATCATACGAAAATATAATAAAAAAAGAATTAAAAAAAGCAAAAGATTTTAGACTAATAAATTCATTAATTTTCTCTATTGGCTCTAATAAATACCATAAGTTAGGAAATTTATTATGTAAATATATAAATGATAAAAAACATCAAAAACCAGCTTTTTTTGCATTAATAAAGCTAAATGATAAAAGTTGCTTTAAACAATTTAAGAAAATTTTACAAAAAAAAGATTATAAAAAACAACTATCAATTTTAGAGTTTATAACAAAAACAAAAAATAAAAAATATTTTAAATACATTAAGAAATTATTTAAAATAACTAAAAACTCGTCAGTAAAATATTCTTCAGGAATTACATTATTGGTACTAGAAGATAAAACATCATTAAAGTACATAAAAAACTACCTAAATAAAGACTTAGATTCAGGAATGTTAAAATTAAATGCCTATAGAAATCTAGAAAAGCTACTTGATAATAATAATCCTAATACTGAAAAAATTTTCCAAAATTGTATAAGAAATAGTAATAATGACTTAGTTAAATTATTTTGTATTACCACTATGGTCAAGAAAGATAAATTTAATAAATTAGCTCAAAAAGATATTGATTTTATAGAAAGTTATTCTCAAAGTAATGATGCAAATATTTATATGCAATATTCTGAATTCAGGAGATATTTAACTATTTATAATAATAAACACAAAATAAATATTCCTAAAGCAATCAATGAAAATGAAGCTGCAAAACCTGAATAAACTCAATAAAAAGGATAAAAAATGAAAAAAATAATAATGATTTTATTACCGATACTGCTAACAACTAACTTAATTTTTGCAACTCCGAATAATACCAAATCAAGTTCAATAGATATAAAAAAACAAGAAGCTAAAAACTTTCAGAATGCAATTTATTTGTTTAATGCCAAATTGTATACAGAAGCCTTAGAAAAATTAAATAAAAAAAAACATAGATTCTTAACCGCACTAATGTATTTCAGAAATAAAAACTATTCCCAAACAATAAACTATTTAAATAAGATTGATTTAGATAAAACTCCATTTATAAAAAATGAATTATATTATTATAAATCATATTCTCTATATCATTTAAAAAGATTTAAAGAAGCAGTTAAAGCTTTTAGTAAAATTGATGATGATTTTATATTAAAAAAACAAAAAGATATCTTATACCTAAAATTATCCATTGAAACCAAACCTGATATGGAAAATTTAAATAAAATTATAAAAAAGTACAAAAATTTAAAAATAAAGCTTTCGTCAGATATGGAATTAGCTATTTTAATAACCAAAAATCAATTAAAATATGATAAGAATAAAAAAACGCTAAAAAAAGCAAAAGAAACAATAATAAAGATACTAATTAAAAACCCTCATAAAATAGTAAAAGATGAAATAAATACTATTATAAAGGCTTATAAATTATATATAAACTTAAGTAATAAAGAAAATACCAATAAATGTGCCAACTTAGTTAAATTACATCAGAATTTTGAAGGAAACCAATGCTTTGAAAAGTTTATTGATACAATTTCTCTAAAGGATAAAAAAACATATTGTAAAGCTCATTACTATAATGGAGCTGCTCTAAAAAAAAGAAGAAAACATAAAAAAGCAATTAAAGAATTTGATAAAATAATAAAAAACTGCAAAAATTATGAAAAACTTGATAAAGTAAACTATATGGCCGGCTTATCTTCTCTTATGAGAAAAAAATATAAAAATGCTATTAAATATTTTACCACTTTATATAAAAATTACCCCAAAAGTAATCTAGCTGATGACGGGATTAATTATATTGGTTTTATCTATTCACTGCAAAAGAGATACAAAAAAGCAGAAAAAATATATTTACATCAAATAAATAAATTTCCAAATGGAGATACAACACAAGATGCAGTCTGGAAAATGGCATACAATTACTACAAACAAAAAAAATATAAAAAGTATATTGAATTTGTAAAAAAGACAACTTACATTGAAAATAAATACTACTCAAAAGGAAGACTTGAATACTGGCTTGCAAAATCTTATGAAAAATTAAAAAATAAAAAAGAAGCCCAAAAAATATATCTTGATATTATAACTAAATATAACAATAATTTTTACGCATTTTTGGCCCGAATGAAATATAAAGGAGGAGAAATTATCATAAAAAAAGACTTCTCGGGAGCAAATAGAGATGATGATCATTATCAGGAGTTTATAAACTATTTGAAAAAAAATAACAAGTTTGAGAAACTAAACTGGCTTATTAATAATGGTTTAAATAACTTTTTAATCTACGAACTAAATTCGTTAGATAAAAAAGATGGAATATACAATAAATATAAAAAACAAATCTCCATATTTTTGATAAATGCAAAAATATACTATCTACCTTTCTGGCATACAAAACTTAATCAAAAATGGATTTCTTATGATATTGACATTAATAGAAACTATAATTATTTAACAAAATTATACCCTAAAGCTTACTATATTTATGTAGAAAAGTATTCTAAAAAAAGAAAGATTTCTCCATTTTTAATACTTTCAATTATGAGGGAAGAATCTTACTTTAATGCCTCAATAGAATCATGGGCAAATGCTTATGGCTTAATGCAAATAATAGAACCAACTGCAAAAAATTTAGCTAAAAATCTAAAAATCAAATATAAAAGAAATTTGCTATTTAACCCTAATTATAACATAAAACTTGGAAGTGCTTACTTAAAATGGAGTTCTAAAAGGTTTAAAAACAAAGAATATTATATTATTCCATCATATAATGCAGGATTAAATGCTGTTAGAAAATGGAAAAAACAAAAATACAATAAAAAACCTAAAAGTTTTGATATGTTTATTGAAGATATTCCATACACAGAAACAAGACATTACACTAAAAGAGTTTTAAACACTTACTTTATGTATAACAGATTATATAAAAATAGGTTTATTAGATTAAGGTAAATTAAAGAATTGTTATTAGATTAATAAATTCTCGATTAATATATTTCATTAAAATATGCAAATGGAACATTTGAAGATTTACTTGTATTTGCATCATCATTATTTGGTCTATCCCATCTTATTATATTTTCATCTCTTTTACCTTGACCCAAAATAGGATTTGCATCATTAGGGTCTGCTTGACCTGAAATACCAAAATACATAGTGTTACCCCTTAGTACAGGAGCAGTTGCAAGCCCTTTACCAAGTTTAGCTCTAAACTTATTACTTGCAGCATTGTCAGAATTATCTCCCATTTTATCAAATGCAGAATTATGACAACCACTAAATAACTTAAATGAGTATAGCCATGATGTTCCTAAGTGCCCACTACATTCACTACTTGCATTACTGTCTTCTCCATGCTCATATACTGTAAAATAAACATATCCATCAACAATTACAGGTTTTCCAACTAGCTTGTAATTATCAGGAAGCTGATATTTCCAACCACTCTCTTCTTTATAATCATCTTTAGTACATTTATTAGAATCAGCCTCAATATCACTAGGTAATAATCTTAGATCACTTTTATCAACACCTACTCCATTAATAGATTCTCCATTCGTATCAGATAATTCCCAATAA
>Ga0256842_1003281_pt1 | contig 10906 bp, 14 predicted proteins | sample 4559240metaG_FD_185973 | JGI IMG/M metagenome (GOLD analysis project Ga0256842, IMG submission 185973) | Hydrothermal vent microbial communities from Guaymas Basin, Mexico - 4559-240 | ecosystem: Environmental > Aquatic > Marine > Hydrothermal vents | place: Mexico: Guaymas Basin | collected...
CACCTGTAGACCTGATCCCGTTTTGTCATGTTTGTCCTCCTTTTAGTTGAGATGAGATTCTTTATCCTTTTAATTCTCTTCTACATAGATTATTTCACTGCTTTATAACAGAACCACCAATCAAAGCACTTTATCTCGCCTTTTTTATCTGCCTCCATCCTATTTTTGGCCTCATTTTCACTCATAGCAGGTGGTATGATCACGTTCTCTTTCACCAATTCATTATTGGGCCAGTTGTGAGGTATGGCAACCCCATTTTCCTCTGATACCTGGAGCCCTTTTACCATCCTCAGGATTTCATCGACATTTCGACCAAGCTCTTGAGGATAGTAGAGGATTGCCCGTATGTCTCCTTTAGGGTCCACGATAAAGACCGCCCTTACGGTATTAGTGCCCTTTGCTTCGTGGATCAGGCCTAATTGAGATGATACCCTTCCAGTATCGTCAGCGATTATTGGAAATTCAATCTTTACTGGTTTGCCGTCTACCTTTATATTTTCCTCGATCCATTCCACCCACTTAATGTGGCTAAAGACCTGGTCAATAGACAGTCCGATTAGTTCGCAGTTAAGATCGCGAAACTTTTTATAGCGTACCTGAAATCCGATAAATTCAGTGGTACACACTGGAGTGAAGTCTGCTGGGTGGCTGAACAATACAAACCATTTACCTTCGTAGGCCTTGGGCAACTCTAATACCCCGTGGGTGGTTACGACCTTCATCCCTGGGAACCTCTCACCTAACATTGGAATTCGGTTTTCCATCTCCTGCCTCCTTTTGTTTCCCTTGTTCCCAACACTGTTTACATATCCCATAAAAGACCATATTTATCTTGTTGACTTTCCCCGCCAATTTATAGATCCCCTGAGGGTAGGGGCAGAGGTATGTCAATACGTCCCATACCCTATGACATTCTTCACATACAAAGTGACTATGAGCCGTGACCGTTATATCGAAATATTGGCAGTTATCTCTTAGAATTAGGCGAGAGATTATGCCTGCCTCAGCCATACCGTTTAGTGAGTTGTAGACTGTTGCCACTGATATGGTTGGAAAGACCTTTTTTACCTTGTCAAAGACTAAATCCGCAGAGGCATGGCCATATTCTTCAAGGGCCTTGTATATTGCCATCCGTTGAGGGGTCGCCTTGAGCCCCACACTATTTAGTCTTTGAGTCAATGCACTTGTTTCCATCGTTCTCTCATTATATTTACATCCCGCAGATTGTCAAGAATAATTTTTAATTAGAAATGATTTTAACTTATTTCGTGTAGGTGTTGGGGATTATGGAGGGGAAAAGAGAAAAGGAGATCTTAAGATGCTGAGTCAGTTTAGAACCCTTGCCTTTTCCCTTTAAACATAATATTTGTTTTTTGCTTTTGATTATTAGACCCTAACATCCCTGCATAATCTGAAAATGATTGTAAAGGAGGTATGGAAAAAAATAATTTACTCATATAAATTGGCACGATTGTTGCACCCTGTTTTTTAGGAGGTGGTATTGGGTGTTAAGGGTTGAAGGTCTTTTGGCTCAATCGGCTATATCGCAGATGGCATATCTGGATGTTATTGCCAATAACTTGGCCAATGCCAATACGGTTGGGTACAAACGGGACGAGGTCTTGTTTTCTGATTTTTCTCAAGTCCTTACAGGGGTCTTGACAAAGGAGGGATTAGTTGCGCAGCAGGTCTCCTATGGATCTAAACCTGAAGAGGTTCGGACGATTGTCTCTCAAGGTCCGCTTCGGAGGACGGATAATCCCTTGGATTTGGCTATATCCGGAAAAGGTTTTTTTGTAGTCCAGACTCCAGAGGGAGAGAGGTTTACCCGAGCAGGGAATTTTCAGGTAGATAAGGATGGGTTTCTTGTTACTTCTGAAGGGAATAAGGTCTTAGGGATGAATGGACCAATAAAGGTGGAGGGGAAAAAGGTCCAGGTAAACTACTTAGGGGAGGTCTTAGTAGATGGGGATATGGTTGATAAATTAAGGGTGGTAGATTTTCCAAAACCGTATCGCCTTAGAAAAGAAGGGGCGAATCTGTTTGTTGCCCATGAAACTGGATTTGAACCAAAGGGGTATAAGGTGTTGCAGGGTTTTTTAGAAGAGAGTTCGGTTAATCCGGTTGGTGAGATGGTAAAAATGATAACTGCTCATAGGGCATATGAGGCATCGGCTAATGCGATGAAGGTAGTAGATGAATTATTGGGTCGGGTAATAAATGAGGTCCCAAGGGTTTAGTAAAGGGAGGGGGAGATGATTTCTGCATTATGGACAGCGGCCAGTGGTATGAGGGCTCAGCAGACGAATGTAGACGTGATTGCTAATAATCTCTCTAATGTGAATACAACGGGATTTAAAAAGAGTCGTGCTGATTTTGAGGACTTGCTTTATACGATCATAAAGGCACCGGGAACACCAGTGGCAGGGACACAGATTGTCCCAAATGGTATTCAACTTGGTCATGGAGTCAGGGTCGTGTCTATTGGGAAAGAGTTTTCTCAAGGTGATTTTACGGAGACCCAGAATCCATTGGACCTTTTGATTGAGGGCAAGGGGTTCTTTCAGGTCGTTATGCCTGATGGCACTATTGCCTACACTCGAGATGGGGCATTTAAGTTAGACCAGGATGGGAAATTGGTGAATTCAGAGGGTATGTATTTAGAGCCAGAAATTACCATACCTGAGGATGCTCAGGAGATAACCATTGGGACAGACGGGACAGTTTCGGTAACTGTACCTGGAGAGACTACCCCACAGACGGTAGGGAGTATTGAGATAGTGAAGTTTCTCAATCCTGCAGGATTGAAGGCGATCGGTATGAATTTGTTTTTGCCTACAGAGGCATCAGGAGATCCAATCACTGGCACACCGGGAGAGGATGACTTTGGCAGGATCCGTCAAGGGTTTCTGGAGATGTCTAATGTAAAGATAGTGGACGAGATGGTGAATATGATTGTTGCTCAGCGGGCATATGAGATGAATTCCAAGGCAGTCCAGACTGCGGATGAGATGTTGCAGATCGCTAATACGTTGAAGAGGTAAGGATGGGGACGGTAGGGTTTGTTTCTATATGGCAAAGGATTAAGTCGGTTATCTTGACTGTCTTGGCCTTGGCAGTATTCTATTTGGTCTTGTTATTTGCTTTCCCCGGCTGGTCAGAGGTGGTTTCCCAGTCGTTGATTAAGGTGGTGCTTCGGCCAAGGGTGGTGGTTGATGGGGACTGGATTAGATTAGGGGATATAGCGGTGGTTTCAGACAAGTCGCTTAATTCTTTAGTCTTGATGCCTGCTCCTGATGTAGGGGATATGGTTAGAATTGATCCGGGGGATTTGCGGCAACTATTGGCCCGAAGGGGTATTTTTGCTAAGGTTCAGGGAGAGTCTCTGGTATCACGAGGCCAGAATCTACTTCGCGGGAATTATCTTAAAGACAGACTTTCCTCGATATTGGAAGAGGACGGGTATAAGTTGGAACAGGAGGTGTTGCCAAATATTGTAGGGACGGAGGAGATAAAGGTCTTCTATCCATCGGTCTGTGGTAGTGTTTGTTATGCTCGGGTTAAGGTGGGAGAAAACACGTTTTCAGTTCGTATCAGACCTAAGGTTAAGGGCAAGGCGTGGCGACTGAAAAAGAGTTTGTTACCGGGGCAGGTAATATCTCAAGAAGATGTGGAATTAGTTGATTGTTCGGATATCGAACAGGGATTTTTTTCTATTTATTCTTCACCTGTAGGTTGGACGGTGAAACATCCGTTAAAAGAGGGTGAGTTTTTGCTTAAAAAGGATGTTGCTCGACGGTACGTAATCCGTCGCGGGGATAAGGTGAAGGTCTTGTATCAAAGGCATGGCCTTCGGATAAAGACCATAGGCGTTTCCTTGCAGAATGGAACTCCAGGTGATGTGGTTCGGGTGAAGAATGCCGTTTCAGGGAAAGAGATCTTAGCGAGGGTTGTTGCCCCGGGAGTAGTGGAGGTTGAGTTATGAGAAGGATTATTATCTTGGTTCTGGGATCATTATGTCTATGCTCTAATGTCTTTGCTAATTCCCTTTGGCAAGCAAGGGAAGAGATGCATAGGGGGTCGTTTTTTGTTGATAGACGCGCTCACAGAGTTGGGGATATCTTAACGATTGTGGTTAGTGAGATCTCTACGGCAGAGACCTCTGCCGATACAAAGACCAAACGAGAGAGCACGATACAAGATGAGGTGAAGAGCTGGGTGAAGGTGGTGCTTAATAAGATGGGGATTCTTCCGGATATAAAGGCATTTTCTCGTCAGGTAGATGATCTTCCTAATATGGATGTTTCGGCCTCTCATGAGTATAAGTCAAAAGGCAAGACCACTCGATCCCAAAAGTTGACAGCAAAGATTGCAGTAAAGATAGTAGAGATTCTACCTAATGGCAATTATGTGGTAGAGGGGCAAAAGCAGATATTGGTTAACGGAGAGAGGCAAGAGGTTACGCTTACTGGCGAGGTTAGGCCAGAGGATATACGGGACGATAATACGATTGAATCTTACAATGTGGCAAATGCCCGGATCTTTTACAAGGGTAGAGGTACTGTGGGCGATAAGCAGAACGGCAAAGGGCTTTTGGAATTATTTTTTGATTTGGCCTGGTTGTTTTAGGAGGGGGCTATGTTAAGGAAATATTGGATGGCGTTGTTGGTTATGATTTTTATGGGTGCTCCGTTGTTTGCATCTCCTTCGGTGCGGCTTAAGGATATTGCCAGGATAGAGGGAGTCAGAGAGAACCAATTGATAGGCTATGGGGTTGTTGTTGGGTTAAATGGAACTGGGGATAAGAGTGCCGCGATATTCTCGTCCAAGGCGATAAGCAATATGCTAAAAGAGATGGGGATCTCTCTCTCAGCCAAAGATATAAAGATGAGAAATGTGGCGGCAGTTATGGTTACAGCCCGAATTCCAGCGTTTGTTCGACCAGGAACAAAGATTGATTGTATAGTTTCTTCTGTTGGCGATGCAACGGATCTCTCAAACGGGGTTTTACTGATGACACCTCTTATGGGCCCAGATGGGAAGGTTTATGCGGTGGCGCAGGGACCACTCTCCTTAGGAGGGTATAGCGCAGGACAGGGGCGAACCAAGACGCAGAAAAACCATCCAACGGTTGGAAGGATCCCGAATGGGGCGATAGTTGAAAGGGAGATACCAATGGAATTTATAGAAGGAGACCATGTGGGGGTCCTACTTAATCAGCCAGATTTTACTACGGCCCATCGATTGGCTGAGGCGATAAATTCTTCTTTTGGTGAGATTGCCCATGCACTGGATGGTTCGCGTGTAGTGGTCTCAATCCCCAAGGAGTTTAAAAAGGATGTTGTTGGTTTTATCTCTGTCTTAGAGCAAGTCAAGGTAGAGCCGGATGTGAATGCCAGGGTCGTGATAAATGAGAGGACGGGCACTGTAGTGGCTGGCAGGAATGTAAAGATTGATACTGTGGCTATCTCTCATGGGAGCTTGTCTATCGAGGTTAAGTCTCAGTGGATGGTCTCTCAACCAATGCCTTTGGCAGGGGGGAGCACTGAAGTTGTTCCTCAGAATGGTGTACGGGTAGTGGAGCAGGAAGGGAAGATGGTAGTAGTACATTCGACTCCTACGGTGGGGGATTTGGCATCGGCCTTGAATGCCTTGGGTATCAGTCCCAGGGATATCATATCTATCTTTCAGGCGATAAAACAGGCAGGTGCATTGGCTGCTGACCTGATAATTATCTAAGGAGGCGATATGGACTTAGGGCTTGGGTTGAGTCGAGCAACCTTTCGGGTCTACGGTTCAGAAAGGGAAAAGTTGAAACGGGCCTGTCAGGAGATGGAGTCTACTTTTTTGTATACCCTGCTTAAAGAAATGAGCAAGGGATTGGGAAAGGATTTGTTTTCTTCTGATTTCTCTCAAGGGATATACCGTGATCTCCGGAATATGGAATTGTCAAGGGTCCTGGCCCAGAGGTCTCCACTTGGATTAACAGATCTGGTCTACAAGGCAATGGATAAATTTTTATAAAGTATGGATTTTTTTGTCCGATAAATGTAGTAGAAGAGGTTAGCGAAGGGAGGTATCGAGACAATGTGGAATGAACTCCAGTCAGTATTGCAAGAAGAGATCAAACTACATCGTAAGTTGAAGGAGACCTTGGGGAGTTTGCGGGAGGCGATTGTCTTGCGAGATAGTGTTAAGTTAGAGGAGATCTTAGAATTTCAATCTGAGTTGGGGAAGGAGATTCAGAATTTAGAAAACAAGAGAGTGGCCTTGTGTAGGAAATTGATTCAGCAAGAGGGAGTTATAAGACTTTCTGAATTAGTGGAGTATGCACCTAAGTCTATGAGAAAGGTTTTCGTCCGTTTACGCAATGAGATGATATCTTTGCTTGAACAGATCCAGAGGGAAGTTCGGGTGATGCGTTATGTGGTGCGGACAGTTTTAGGCTACGTGGAGGAAATGATATCTATATTTACGGCAGGAGAATTAATGGCGTATGACTCTACGGGATCTAAGGTGAGGAGTAAGGGGTATATTTATTCTGCCTCGGCCTAAATAATTGGGAGAAAAGATGAGTGGATTCGCTGGATTATCTATTGCAATGCGGGCATTGCGTGCGGCGCAGATGTCTATGGAGGTATCGGGACATAATATTGCCAATGCCAATACCCCTGGATATTCCCGTCAAAGAGTGGAGTTAGTTGAGTCTTTGCCTGATCTTACTCCGTGGGGTGTGAAGGGCACAGGGGTTGAGATCTCCCGCATTGCGCGGGTAAGAGAGGAATATCTTGATCTCCAGTTGAGGAATGAGACCAAACTATTGGGGCAGTGGGAGGAGATAGAGAAGTTCTTGAGCCGATTAGAACTATATTTCAATGAGCCTTCAGATGAAGGGCTTAATAATCTTATGTCTGAATTTTGGGCTCGCTGGCAGGACCTGTCTCTTACCCCGGAAGAGCAGACCTCTCGTAGCAATCTTTTGCAACAATCGGATGTCTTGGCTAATGCCTTTAATACGCTTTATGATAAGATGCAAGACCTCCGTTATGATGCAGATGAGGCAATAAAGTCGTACATCCAGGAGATTAATAGTTTGGCCCAAAATATCGCTTCATTGAATAAGCAGATAAGGTTCTATGAAGTGGGAGATGCTGTTGCAAATGATTTGAGGGATCAAAGGGATGAGATGTTACGTGAATTGTCAGAGTTGATTGATTTTAATAGCGAAGAGCAGCCGGATGGCACAATTTTGGTGAGCATAGGCGGTGTGAACTTGGTAAATAAGGTCTTTACCGAGGAGATGTCTTACCGTTTCAACGAAGAGGGGCATATAGTCCCTATATGGAAGACGAATAATGCTCCGGTTGAAATCAAGGCCGGGAAATTAAAGGGTGTATTGGATGCCAGAGATAATAAGATCCCAACCTATATCTCACGGATTAACGAAATAGCACGGGCTATAATCTCGGAGGTGAACAAACAACATAGTAAGGGGTGGGGATTAGAGGCATTTTCCTCACTGCGTTCGGCTTATTCAATAAGTGATACAGGGGAAGAAATAAGTTCTTCCGACAGTGGTTTGACCTTCTACAATGTAGTCAATGACGGAGATTTTGTAATTACAGTCAACGATGATAGTGGAAACACCGTATCCACTGACACAGTGAATATAGTAACGGGGGCAGGAGGGACTACGACTGATGATATAGTTTCAACCATTGGATCAGACTTCACGTCGGGTATTTCACATCTACGGGCCTATGTTGATAGTGATGGGTATTTGAATATAGAGGCTGAGGCGGGCTATAGATTTTTCATAAATCAGGATACCAGTGGTGCATTGGCTGCCTTGGGTTTGAATACGTTTTTCAAGGGGGAAGACGCTGGTACTATAGCCGTAAATGATCCAATTGTTGAGAACGTCAAGTTTATTGCCGCTTCTTCCTCGGGCGAGATCGGTGATGGAAATAATGCAGTGGAGATTGCTCAATTAAAGGATGCCACTCTTATGGATAATGAGAGCGCCACGATATATGACTATTATGCCTCGACATTGGGGGTCTTGGGGGTAGATAAAAAAGAGTCTGAAAATCTTAAAAAAGGGCAAGAAGTCTTGATAACGCATATAAAAAATAGCATAGAAGATGTTTCAGGGGTTTCGTTGGATGAAGAGGCTATGAATTTGCTTAAATTTCAGCATTCTTACCAGGCTGCCGCCAGGTTCTTAGGGGTTATTGACGAGATGCTTGATACTCTTATAAACGAGGTGGGTAGGAGATGAGGATATCGACAAATATGGTTTATGAAAAGGCCTATAGGAATCTTACTCTTGCCTTTGACAGATTTATTAGACTGCAAGAAAAGATGGCTACTGGGAAGCGGATAAATCGCCCTTCTGATGCCCCGGCGGATGTGCCTCAGGATCTTTTATACCGAAAAGAAATAAAAGATTCACAGGAATATCAGTCGATAATCAATCATGCCTCTTCTTGGATGAGTGTTGCTGATACATCCCTTTCGAATGTAGTCCAGTTATTAAATAATGCCAAGGCCATTGCATTACAACAAGGTAGTGATTCGGCTGATGAGCAGACTCGAATGAGCGCTGCTTTACAGGTAGATAGTCTTATTTCTCAAATCGTGCAGTTGGCCAATACCAGACATGGTAATAGGTATATATTCTCTGGGTATAAGACCAGGACGCAACCTTTTAGCCGCGAGTTGGTCGCTGGTAAAGAGGTTGTTCGGTATAATGGAGATGATGGGGTGATGTTTATAGAAATTGGTAAAGGTGTTAAGATGCAGTTGAACCAGATAGGAAAAGACATATTCTCTAATCCTGATACAGAGATACAGGGGGCAAATGTTAATTCCACATCTTCGCCGATAACAGAGTCAACCCCACTTTCCACGTTTAATGGAGGCAGCGGTGTTAATGCTGGGACTGTAACAATACATAATGGTAATCAAACGGCAGTTATAACAGTAAATGCAACTGATACGGTCGGTGATATATTGCAAGCAATCAATAATGCTGGTATCAATGTAGAGGCAGAGATAAATCAGGATGGGACCGGGATAAATATTCGGTCCTTGGTGAGCGGGACAGAATTGCGAGTAGAGGATAATCAGACAGCGCGTGATTTGGGTATTGTTGGAGTGGCAGAGTCTGAAGATATATTTGGGGTTTTGTTGAGGCTTAAGGATGGATTGGAATCGAATGATTCTAATAAGATATTGAAGGCGGCTAACCAGATAGATTCGGTACTGGATAAGGCACTTCAGGCTTGGGTAGAGGTGGGTACTCGTGCTAAGAGATTAGAGATGACTCGCACAAAATTAGGGAGTGAAACGATAAATACTACAGAGTTATTGTCCGAAATAGAAGACGCTGATATGGCAGATGTTACAGTAAAGTTAGCCAAAGAGCAAAATATATATCAATCCCTTCTTAAGTCTATCACCACCATTATTCAACCGTCTCTTTTGGATTTTCTGAAATAAGGGTATAATTAGAGTAATTTAGAGGGAGATGTGATATGAAAGTTCAAACAAAAAGGTTTGGTGAGATAAGTATATCCAATCAGGATGTCATAGAGTTCCCCCAGGGGATCCCAGGATTTTCTGGCAAAAAGAGATTTGTTTTACTTAAAGAAGGAGATGGGCCATTTTATTGGTTACAGAGTTTGGACGATCCCTCGCTTGCCTTTGTTGTTACTAATCCTCTTTTCTTTGCTCCGGATTATCGGATAAAACTCCATCGAGATCAATTAAAAGATATAGATCTAACGGACCTTGCTAACGGAGAAGTTTGGGTATTTGTCTCTATCCGTAGGGAGCCGTTTAGGGTGACGATAAACCTTCAAGCCCCTATTTTGGTAAATAGGGTAACCGGATTGGCTAAGCAGGTCTTGTTGCCTCCAGAGGAGTATCCCCTGCAGTATGAGATCTTACGAGCAGAGAAAGAAGAGGTGGCAAGTTAGAATGTTAGTTTTAGCGAGGAAAGTTGGGGAGAGTGTGATAATAGGAGATAGTATTGAGATAACTATTGTAGACCTTCGAGGGGATGTTGTTAGGTTAGGTATAAAGGCGCCAGTGGATGTGCCGGTTTATAGAAAAGAGATATATGAACAAATAGTGAGAGAAAACCTTGCTTCTTCGGATGTTGATCTGTCTTTGGAAGAGTTAGGGAATATAATTCCTACTCCCCCTGATAAGAAGAAATGAATCTTGCCCTTTTTGACTTTGATGGGACAATAACAAAGAAAGAGACCATTTCCGAGTTTTTGAGATTTTGTATTGGGAATACACGATTTGTTCTTGCTGTCGTCAGGGTCTTCCCATCCATATTAGGTTATTTTTCTGGCCTGATCGGAAATCAGGAGGTAAAAGAAAGATTGCTCTTTGAAACTGTGGGTGGATGGCAAGAAGAGTGGTTGGTGGAAAAGGGGCAGGAATTTGCTAAGAAGAGGTTGCCATCCTTAATTAGACCGAAGGCGTTGGAACAAATTCGATGGCATAAAGAGAGAGGGGATAGGATTGTTTTGATTTCCGCTTCCTTGATCTATTATCTGCGGCCTTGGGCTGATATTGTGGGGATAAAGGAGGTCATTGGTGTAGAGTTGGAAATAGCGGATGGACGGATAACAGGGAAATTGTTGGGGAAGAATTGTTATGGCGCGGAAAAGGTCCGTCGATTAAAAGAGTTGTTGGATATATCAAATTTTGATGAAATATACGCTTATGGTGATAGCCGGGGAGATAGGGAGATGTTGGCCTTGGCTAACTATCCGTTTTTTCGGCCATTTAAGTGATTTAGGATTTGAGATTGGATAAGAATTTTGTTATTCCCGATAGGTAATCTTTTTGTGATTCTATAAAGCAGTTAGTGTGTGTGCCTTTGGGG
>Ga0256842_1003282_pt1 | contig 10906 bp, 13 predicted proteins | sample 4559240metaG_FD_185973 | JGI IMG/M metagenome (GOLD analysis project Ga0256842, IMG submission 185973) | Hydrothermal vent microbial communities from Guaymas Basin, Mexico - 4559-240 | ecosystem: Environmental > Aquatic > Marine > Hydrothermal vents | place: Mexico: Guaymas Basin | collected...
ACCTTGAATGATCTCTATTTTACAATTGTCTTTTTTTTCTATAAATTTAGAAATTTCACTCATAGGCTTTACCATAGTGATTCCACAATAAAATAGTAATGTTGGTTTTGAACTAGCAAAAGATAATGTCCCTACAACAGTTGTAAGTACCATTATTTTTAAAATTTTTTTCATAAGTTTCCTTTTTCTTAGAAATTTTGCTATCATTTTATCAAAAAAAAGATTAGGATAAAATTGAAAACATATTTACAAGAGCTTTACAAGACTACAAATTATGTAAAAAAAGAGAATAATAATTATATTTTAAATAGTAAATATAGGATTGGTAAAATAAAAATAACAAATAATAAAGCTATATTAGAATCAGTAGATAATCAAATTTATAAGATAAATATAGATTTAGATAAATTAAATGGTGCATATGATAGCGATATAGTAGTAGTACAAATTTTATTTAATCCAAAAGGAAAAATTAAAGCAAAAGTATTAAAAATAGTTAAAAAAGCAACAAATACTATTTTATGTTATATAAAAGATAAAAAGATATTTTCATTTAAAGAAAATATCTTTTTAAAGCAATTAGAAAATAATATTAAACTAATAGATAATGATATAGTTTTATATGATCATAATACTATTATAAAGCATATTGGAAATCTTAAAAATAGTACTATAGATGAGTCTATATCACTTTATTTATATAATCAAGAGTATAGAAATAGTACAGATAAAATAACTAATAAATTTAGTTGTAACTCAATATCAAGGGTTGATTTAACTGATCTTGATTTTTGCACAATAGATCCAAAAGATGCAAAAGATTTTGATGATGCTATATATTTTGATGAAAAAAATAGCACACTTTTTATAGCTATTGCAGATGTAAGTGCTTATGTGCAAGAGGGGTCACCTTTGGATATTGAAGCTAAAAAAAGAGCTTTTTCTATATATTTACCACATAAAGTATTGCCTATGTTACCATTTGAACTTAGTAATAATTTATGCTCTTTAGTACCAAATGAACCAAGACTTAGTTTTGTATTTAAAATAAAACTAGATCTTAAAAGAACAACTGTAGTATCAAGTGAACTTTTTGAAGCAACTATAGTATCAAAACATAGATATACTTATGAGCAAATAGATACTATTTTAGAAAAAAAAGAAAATCAATATTTTGTAAATCTTTTTAATATAACACAAAAGTTTAAAAATAAAAGAGTAAAAATAGGATATGATTTTAGATCACCTACAATAAGAGAAGTTTTAGATAAAGATCAAAACTTAGATTATACCTCTATAGAATTTTCTACTGCATCACATAGTTTAATAGAGGAGTGTATGCTACTTGCAAATTGTGAAGCTGCAAAAAAATTAAATCAATTTGGTATTTTTAGGGTTCATGATGAGCCAACTCAAGCAAGTATAATAAAACTAATAGATGAGCTAAAAATAGTTGGAATTGATGCAAAATTAAAAGCTAATATTCACGATACTATAGAACTTATACAAAAAAAAGCACGAAGTAAAAATATAGGAGATGAAGTAGATGAACTTATTATTCAATCTCAACAGCAAGCTGTATATAGTAGTATCAAAAAATTACACTTTGGATTAGGATTTGATAATTATAGTCATTTTACATCACCTATTAGAAGATATGCAGATTTGGTATTACATCGTATTTTAAAAACAGGTAAGATTCCAAAAGATATTGAAGATATTTGTCAAAATATTAGTGATACGCAAAGGGTAATTGACTCCTTGGTATGGGATTTTGAGGATAGAAAATATGCACGATGGGCAAAAAACAATATTAATAAAGTTTTTAAAGCAAAAGTAGTAGATAAAGATAATGGTATAGCAAAAATAGATGATAATATAAAAGGTGCAAGGGTAATTATGATAAATTATGCAGGGGAAAAACTATTTTCAAATATAAAAGTAAAAATAGAATCAGTAGATATAATAACAAAAAAAATATTAACTAGGATAATCTAAAATGTATAAAAAACAATTTGATAATGATAAAAATAGATACAATGCTTATATGTTTTATGGTCAATGTGATTATTTAATAGAGCAGTATGCACTAAAAACAGCTTTAAAATTAGCAAATAAAGATGATATACAAAAAATATATTTTGATGAATATAAACTAAAAGATTGCTCAAATTTTTTATCACAATCATCTCTTTTTAGTGATTCGAATGTATTATTTATTAAAACAGCAAAAAAAATTGCTAAAAAAGAGGTAGATACTCTTATATCTATATGCAATACAAATCCAGAAAGTTTTATAATATTTTGTTGTGTAGGAGAGACTGATTTTAGAACTATGTCAAAAAGTTTTACAAAAAAAACAAACTCTTGTGAAGTTATATTTTATCAACCATATGATAATGAAGCTATACAAATATTAAATGATATAGCAAAAGAAAAAAATATTCAAATAGATATAAATGCATTACAATATCTTTATAGTATGCATCAAAAAGATCTATCATTATGTGCAAATGATCTAAATAAACTATTTATTTTAAATCAACCTATAGATATATCTACTATAAATGGACAATGTTTTGGTATGGGTAGTGTGGATATGGATCAATTTTTTTTAAAATTATTTAATGGAACAAATATAGACAATGATCTATATATGCTTTTTGAAGAGGGTATGAATGAGATAGCATTGGTTACTCAAACATCTACATTTGTACAACAACTTTTTAATATAAATACATATTTAAAGTTATATGGAGATTTAAATATTAAAGAAATTTGGGGATATAACTTACCAAAACAAATAGCACAAAATAGAGCAAATATTGCTATAAAATATAGTACAAAAGAGATAAAAGATATGTTACAATTTTTTTTAGAACTTGAACTTGAATTAAAAACAAAAACTACTTTAGACCAAAATAGTTATACGCAAGCTTGTTTTAGAAAGTTTTCAGCAAATTTAAGATAAAATTGCCCTCCAAAAGTGTCAAAAGTAAAATTTTGATCCTTAACCTTGCTAATAAAAATTTATCTTTTATTGGCTAAATCCAAAAGGGAGAAAGAAACAATATGGCTAGAATTAGACATTATGAAACTATGTTTATAGTTAAATCAACACTTACACAAGAGGAAATTGAAGCACAAATTGCTACAGTTAAACAAAATATTGAAAAAAATGGTGGAGAAGTAGTTGCTTGTGACGATATGGGTACAAGAACATTAGCTTATGAGATCCAAAAAAATAAAAGAGGTTACTACTATGTGATCTATTTTAAAGCACCATCTGAATCTATAAAAGAGTTAGAAAGAACTTATAAAGTAAATGAAAGTATTATTAGATTTATCTTTATAAAATATGATAGCAAAACAGAGATAAAACACTGGACTGTTATGAGTAATGAAGCTGCTAAAAGAGCTGCTAAATAGTAACTTTAAAAAAGGACTTAATAGATGTACAATAAAGTGATTATGGTAGGAAACCTTACAAGAGATATTGAATTAAAATATCTTCCAAGTGGAAGTGCAATAGCAAAAAGTGCAATAGCAACTTCACATAGATATAAAATGCAAAATGGAGAGCAAAAAGAGGAAGTTTGTTTTCTTGATTTTACAGTATTTGGAAAAGCTGCTGAGGTTCTTAATCAATATGTACGGAAAGGTTCTAAAGTTTTATTAGAGGGAAGATTAATTTTTGAGCAATGGCAAGCAAATGATGGTTCAAATAGAAGCAGACATACTTTACGAGTAGATGAATTTAAATTTTTAGATTCAAAAGCTGATAGTATGGGTCAAAATTCTGGATACAATCAACCACAAGCTCAATCATATAATCAACCTATGCAACAGCAACCAAGTATGGAGCAAAAAAGTTATAATGCTCCTGTGCAACAAGGTGGTATGCCACAACAAGCTCAACAAAATAGCTATGAACAAAACATACCAACAATAGATATAGATGATGACGAAATACCGTTTTAGTCACAAATAATTAAAGAGGAAAAATTATGGCAGAAAAAAGAAAATTTGCAAAAAAATATTGTAAATATAGTGCAATGAAAATAGAGTATATAGATTATAAAAATACTGATCTATTAAAAATATCTATGAGTGAAAGAGGAAAAATTATGCCTCGAAGACTTACAGGAACTTCAAAAAGATTTCAAGAGCAAGTAGAAAATGCTATTAAAAGAGCAAGACATATGGCACTTGTACCATATATTGTAGATACAAAAAATTTAACAGATTCTGCATATTCAAAAAAATAGTCTAAAAAACTGTAAAATTTATAAAAAGGAGTAAGTTTTTCTTGCTCCTTTTTTAATAATAAATCAAAACAAAAGGATAAAAAATGTTTGGAAGAAGTCAAGAATTAAAACACTACGATTTAACTCAAGAGGAGATAAATAAATATCAATATGCAAAAATAACAACACAAAATGGAGTTATATGGATAAAATTAACTCCTCAGTCTACACCAAATACTGTAGCAAATTTTGCACACTTAGCAAATGAAGGATTTTATGACAATCTTAATTTTCATAGAGTAATAGATGGTTTTATGGCTCAAGGTGGATGTCCGCTTGGAACTGGAACAGGAGGACCAGATTGGTCAATAGCTTGTGAAACAGATGCTCCAAATCAAACACATAAAAGAGGATCATTATCTATGGCTCATGCGGGTCCTAATACTGGTGGAAGTCAGTTTTTTATATGTTTTGTACCTTGTCCTCATCTTGATGGAGTTCATACTGTATTTGGAAATATAGAGGTTCAAGATAGAGAAAGTTTTTTAAATCTTGATAAAGTTTCACAAGGTGATACTATAGAAAAAATTGAGATAAAAGAGAATAGAGAATAAAATCTTTATTCTCTTTAAAATTTAGTATTATAAATAATATCCAGCAGCTATAATAGATATAATAGTAGCTAACCAAACTGTAGGAATATATCTAAATTTTCCCTTTATCTCTCCTAGACCCATAAAATATTCTATTACTAACTCACCTTTTATAAAAGTAGAAATCAATAATATTCCAATTATAAGATAAGATGAAACCCTAAACCAACCAATTAAAAATGCAAATATTGTTAAAGAAACAAGTATTAACCATATTTTTGTAAATTTATCCATAAACTCTTACCTTATTATATAAATTAGTGGAAATAAAACTATCCAAAGAAGATCAACCATATGCCAATAAGATGCACCAGATTCTAAACCTCTATGATCATCTTTTGTGTATCCACCTATTTTTGTTTTATTGTAAAGATTAAAAAGTATTATCATCCCTAACATTACATGCATAAAATGAAATGCAGTAAGCAAAAAGTAAAACATAAAAAATTTATTGGTACTTAAGTTTATTCCATCTTGATATTTTGATATAAACTCTGACATTTTTATTATCAAAAACATACCACCTAAACCAATAGCACTTAAAAGCCATTTTTGTGCTTTTTCTATAGCTTCTTGCAGCTGCATTGTTTTTATAGCTTGTACTGCTTTTACAACAAAATAACTACTTGTTATTAATATAAGAGTATTTACAAATCCAGATTTTGTATCTAAAAGTAACTGAGATGCATTAAAAAGCTCCACATCTGCACGCCTTGAATATATATATCCTGCAAAGAATAATCCAAAAGTTAATAACTCAATATAAATAATAACCCATACACCAAAATCCCCTGGAGGATAATTTTTTCTAATATTTTTCATAACTTGATTATATCATATAAAATTTAATTTAAAATAATACTAATTAATTCTGATAAAAACTTATTAGTAATTTAATATAATTTTAATAAAAAATAATATATACTCACGATACTATGTAACTGTAGAAATTAAAAAAAAGGAAAAGATATGACTGAACGAATAACCAAAAGTATGGCTAAAAATATCTATTATGGTGGTGGAATGTTCGCCTTATTAATATTTATAGCTCTTTCTTTTGATACTGTACAGCAGATACCTAAGCGATCGAATCAAGTAAATATGACTGAATCGGTAGTGGCAGGGAAAAAGATTTGGGAGAAAAACGATTGTGTTGGATGTCATACATTAATAGGTGAGGGAGCATATTATGCACCAGAGCTTATGAATGTATTCCAAAGACGAGGAGCTGGAGATGTTGCTACATTTAAAGCATATATGCAAGGATGGATGGCTGCACAACCTCTAAGCACACCAAACAGAAGAAAAATGCCTCAATTTCACTTAAGTGAAGAGGAAGTAAACAGTTTGTCTGATTTCTTAATCTGGACATCAAAAGTAAATGCCAACGAATGGCCACCAACAATCGAAGGATAGGAGATAACTATGAAATTTGAATCACAATCAGTAGCAAAGCCGTATTTTATCTTTGCTTTAATTCTTCTTGCTGGAGAAATTTTATTTGGAATACTTATGGGTATACAATATTTATGGGGAGATTTTTTATTTCCATTAATACCTTTTAATGTATTAAGAATGGTACATACTAACTTACTTATAGTATTATTATTATTTGGTTTTATGGGAGCTACATATTATCTTATACCTGAAGAGGCAGAAAGAGAATTATGGAGTCCAAAATTGGCAATTATCACTTTTTGGGTATTTGCAGCAGCGGGTGTTCTTACAATTTTAGGATACTTATTTGTACCTTATGCACAATTAACAGAGTTAACTTTTAATAATTTTCTTCCTACAATGGGTCGAGAGTTTCTAGAGCAACCTCTTCCTACTAAAGTAGGTATTGTTCTTGTTGTAGTATCTTACATCTTAAATGTTTCAATGACTGTATTAAAAGGTAGAAGAACTGTTATTACAACTGTTTTATTAACAGGATTATTTGGTCTTGCAGCATTTTTCTTATTTGCATTTTATGTACCAGATAACTTAATTGCTGATAAATTTTTCTGGTGGTTTACTGTGCATTTATGGGTTGAAGCTACTTGGGAACTTATCCTTGGTGCAATACTAGCATTTGTACTTATTAAAGTAACAGGAGTAGATAGAGAACATATTGATAAATGGTTATACTTAATTATTGCTATGACTATGGTTTCTGGTATATTAGGAACTGGACATCACTTCTTCTATATGGGAGCACCTGAGTACTGGCTATGGATTGGATCTATATCATCTGCAGTTGAGCCATTGCCATTTTTCTTAATGATTTTATTTGCATACAATATGGCAAAAGAGAGAAAAATCAAACATGATAATGAAGTTGCGCTTACATGGGCAAAATCAACAGCTGTTATGGCATTTTTAGGAGCTGGAGTTTGGGGATTTTTCCATACATTAGCACCTGTTAATATGTATACTCATGGTACTCAATTAACAGCAGCACATGGTCACTTATCTTTCTATGGAGCTTATGTTATGATTATATTTACTATGATCTCTTATGCAATGCCAATTTTAAGAGGTAGACCTCATGGAAATTGTAAAAAAGCACAAGATAGAGAACTATTATCTATGAAATTATTAAATACAGGTATGATTGGTCTTACTTTAGCTTTAACAGCTGCTGGGATCTCTCAAATCATGGATCAAAGAGTAGGAACAGATTTAGTAAGTTTTATGGAATCACAAGAAAGTATTGCTACTATTTATACAATAAGATTAGGTTTTGGTCTTATGGTATTTGGTGGTCTTATTACTTACTTTTCATCATTCTTTGTAAAAGAAGAAGCATAGTATTATTATATGATACAATATTGGCTTGAATTTGAAGAGAGTATTGGTAGAAATTGGGATAAATTTCTAAACAAAAAAGTACATAAATTTTATGATACACAAAGAGTTTATTTTAAAGATATATCAAAATCTCTTCTTATTTTTCACCATCTTTTAGATGGTGAAAAAGCTAAAGATCTACAAATTACAGATAAAAGAACTATCCAAAGAACAAATAGAACATTTTTAGAAAAAATCTCTTTTTTAGGAAAAGAGTTTTATCTTACTTGGAGTGACGATCAAGCAGTATATTTACCTGAATCATTAGCATATTTTCCAGATAAAAAACAAAATGAACTTTTATACTATTGGTTAGTAGCATTAAGTACTCTTGAAGAGATTAAAAATGATGAAGATATATTAAAAATAAATATACAACATACTAAATATCTTATTGATAGATATGATGGCTTTAAAGAATTTTATCTTTATGCTACAAAATATTTTAGTGAAAATTTTGAACAATTATCATTTGTTAAGTCTTTTGAAACTTTAGAAAACAAAGATTTAATAAATGATTATCCAAATCCCCTATGGATATATCCAAATCCAAATCAAAGTACAATTTTTAAAAAAGATGAAAATCTAGATGAACCACAAAATAATCAACATAAAGATAAATCTGATAATTTAGATATGAAAAAAAAGGCTAATCAAGTAGATGATAAAAAAGAAACAGATGGTTTTTTAGCTTTTTTGCCAGAGTCTTTAATGTCAATATTTGAGCAAGTAAATGTAGATAGAATGGAAGATGATAGTTTTGATCAAGATGCATTGTATCATGCTCAAGATTTAGATGAGATAACTATAGGAAAAAAAGATGCAAATCTAAATTCAAGAATAAAAATGGATCTTGATTTTATCCCTGATACGGTTGAGATATATCCTTTAGGAAAAGGGCATTTAATAGATGAATGGGATTATAGAAAATCAAAATATCTTATAAAGTATGTAAGGATAAAACCTCAAATAACTATAAATTTTGAGCCAATTTCTCTTCCTAAAAGATTGAAAAAAACAGTTAAAAAAATAGAAGATCAATTGGAGATGTTACAATTAGATAGAGTAAAAAATGATAGGCTTCCTTATGGAGATGAGATAAATCTTGATAGTTGGATAGAGTATACAACTCATCAAGATAAATCTTTACATCATCAAAAGTTTTTTACAACCTATACGAAAAAAACAAGAGATATGGCAGTATTGATATTAGCAGATGTATCTTTATCAACTGAAACAGGCATAAATCAAGATATAAGAATTATAGATGTTATTAAAGATGGCATTATGGTCTTTAGTGAAGCATTACAAAAATTAGAAGATAGTTTTGCAATTTACTCTTTTTCATCGTTACAAAATAAAAAAGTATATTTTAATATTATTAAAAATTTTAAAGAGAAATATAATAATGTTGTAAGAGGAAGAGTAGATTCTATGCAACCATATTATTATACTAGATTAGGAGCGGCTATAAGAGAGTCATCAACCATTTTAGAGAAACAAAAAAATGCAAATAAACTACTTTTAATCATAAGTGATGGTAAACCAAACGATGAAGATAGATATGATGGTAGATATGGTATTGAAGATACTAAAAAAGCTATTCAAGAGGTAAAGAAAAAAGGTATTACACCATTTTGTATCACTATTGATGTAGATGCAAAAGAGTACTTAAGTTATCTATTTGGACAAAATGGTTTTAAGATTGTAAGTGATGGGTTGAAATTACCAACAATTATACCAGAAGTTTATATGAGCTTAACAAAATAAAAAGATATACGAGGAATATAAAATGTCAAATATATATTATGAAAAACAATCAAACGAAGAGGAACTTTTTGAAGCAGCTGCTTCTATGAATCTACCTGTACTTATAAAAGGTCCAACAGGATGTGGAAAAACAAGATTTATTGAACATATGGGTGAAAAATTAAATAGAAAAGTTTATACTGTAGTTTGTCATGATGATTTAAGTGCTGCAGATTTAGTAGGTCGTCATCTTATTGATGAAACAGGAACATTTTGGCAAGATGGACCACTTACAAAAGCTGTAAGAGATGGTGGTATTTGTTATCTTGATGAGATTATTGAGGCTAGAAAAGATACTACAGTTGTACTTCACTCTTTAGCAGATTATAGAAGAGTACTTCCAATAGATCGTACAGGAGAGGTTATAGAAGCGCATCCTGATTTTATGCTTGTAGTTTCATATAATCCAGGATATCAAAATGTATTAAAAGGTATGAAACCTAGTACAAAACAAAGATTTATATCTATGGAATTTAACTATCCAAAAAAAGATATAGAAAAACAAATTATTTTAAAAGAGAGTGGTGTAGATGAAGAGATTGCTACAAAATTAGTAAATATAGCAAGTGATATTAGAAATCTTGATGATACTGATATCCAAGAGGCTGTTTCAACTAGACTTTTAGTTTATGCTGCAAAACTTATAGTTAAAGGTTTTGATCCTTATCAAGCTTGTATTCATAGTATTGTTCAATCTTTAAGTGATGAAGATGATGTATTAGAAGTATTAGAAAAACTTGTAACTTTGTATTTTACAAATATAAAATAATTAAGAGATGCTTAATTTATAGTCATCATGATTATTTATATTTAAAAATTGATTTTTATCTTTAAATTCTAGATATTTTATATTATTTAACTGTTTTAATAAATAGTTTATTTTATGAATATCTTTTTGTAAAAGTTGCTTTATTATAGAAAGTGATGATCTGTGAAAAATACCACAAAGGTTATGTATTTTTTCATTATCTTTAGCAATTACAGTATCAAAATCTACTGATAATAGTTCTAAAATTGTAGTTTCTTTTACAAAAGGTATATCAACAGTAATAATAAATACTTTATTATTTTTAAGTGTTTGTAAAATAGAAGCTAATGCAACCATTGGAGATGAGATATTAGTATTGTTATCATATATGATATTACAATCAAAGTTAAATTTATTAGTTTTACTAGAGATATAAACTGTTTTAAAAATTTTGGATAATCTATTATATTGATATTCTATAATGGTTGTACCTTTAAATGGGAGAAAACATTTATCTTCTCCCATTCTGCTACTTTTACCACCTGCTAATATTACACATGGTATATCTATCATATTATAAACTTGCTGGATTTGTTATATATCCACTTATAGCACTT
>Ga0256842_1003283_pt1 | contig 10898 bp, 3 predicted proteins | sample 4559240metaG_FD_185973 | JGI IMG/M metagenome (GOLD analysis project Ga0256842, IMG submission 185973) | Hydrothermal vent microbial communities from Guaymas Basin, Mexico - 4559-240 | ecosystem: Environmental > Aquatic > Marine > Hydrothermal vents | place: Mexico: Guaymas Basin | collected...
TTAATCTTTTTGTCTTCTTTGTTTTCCATTTCGTTCCTCCTGCTGACTGACCAGTCAGTCACATATGGTAAATGGAGGGGGATGGTTTGTCAAGAAAAGGCTGTGAAACTGTCATGGGATCGGATGTATATAACCTCTTTTTAACCATCAGTTACGTCACTTACTTAAGAAAACCGCGGAACAAAAATTGGGGAGCAGTAATAGCGGCAGGCCATGTGTAACCTTGAAAGGGCGGGGGGTAACACCCCGCCCCTCAGCTTTCAAAGATTATCCGAGCTTGATCATTACCGATGGGTCGATAGCACCTTCAGCGTCCTGCGGCCGAATCTCGTGCTCACTTTAACGAAATAGACGCCACTGGCAGACGGAAGTTCAAATGGCAGACTCACATAACCGGCTTCGACCTCCCGTTTCTCTTTCCACACCGCACGGCCGGCCGCATCGTAAACCACAACATGGACATCTGTCCGTTCGGGAAGCGCCAGTTTCAGCACGACCCTGCCGTTCGCAGTTGGGTTGGGCATTGCGCCGAGCACGTCGAACTGGGACGGGATTCGCCTCTCTCCCTCAGAGATGCTTGTGACCGCAAAGCTCACCGTGTCGCTTGTGCTCACATTCGCAGGTTCTGCGTTGTCGAGTGCTTTCACGAAATAGCTCACAGTGTGATTCGCCGAATCGCTGAACGCCGGGATCTCTCCGCTCCACACTCCGTTGCTCAGGCTCATTGCAGTCGAATCGAACGGCGAGCCATCGACCGACCAGAACAGCCATGCCGAACCGACGCCGCTCAGGTTATCCGAAATCCACGCCTCCACCTCGAACGGCCCGAAGAACCACGCTGTATCAGCCCAGACGGTCATTGAATCGACTGACGGCGGTGTCACATCCACGCCGAACGAATCGGTTGGAGACCAGTCGGATGCGTTTCCGGCCTCGTCGAACGCCATCACATGCCAGTTGTATCGGCCTTCAACGAGCGTAACCGTCAGGAAGTTCGTGTCAACCGTGTCAGTTATCACCGTCAGGCTGTCCCTCAGAACCTCAACGACATAGTGGACGGGCGTGGGTTTGGCGCCATCATCGTGTTGCTTCAGAACCTCAATCAACTCAAGCGTTTTCTTCTTGCCCGTTTTTGATGAGCCTTTGCCCATGACAGCTCCTTCTGGTCTTCTCCAGCCGAAGATATGAGTCCTGCTCCACCGAAGGGTTATCAGCGTATCGCTCAGCCAGACCCCGTCGATGGGCGACTCAAGGGTCGGAGCCGAAGGCGCATGGGCATCCACCACAAACATGTGCGGCTCGCTGAAATCGCCTTCAAGTCCATCGGATGTAATTGCTTTTACCCTCCACCAATAGGTCGTGTCGCCAAGCGGTTGTTCCATCGTGTAAGCCGTGTCGGATGTGTTACTGATTTCGATTAAGTTCGAGGTGAATGCAGTGTCCAGAGCTATCTGGAGCACGAATGTGCCGGTGAATCCATCTGCGATCGACCACACGAATGTCGGCATGGAGTCGGTCACAAGCTCGGAATCCGCAGGCGAAATCGGTTCAGGCGCAGGCGGCCTCACGCCGAACCTGACGGGAACCTCCAGAATCGGATTCGCACTGTCGTTGTTCGCAATCTCAAGCGTCGCAAGGTGATACCCGTAACTCAGGCCTTCCGAATTCATCGCAATCTCCACCATCGTCGAATCGTTTTCTGCGACGGTGTCGCAACTGATTGACACATCTAACCATCCGGTGTCGGGCTTTGCGCCGTCCAGAAGCGCTGCAAGATGCAGCCTCTCGCCGTAGTCCACAGCGATGTTGAAGATCAGGTCAGCGCTTCCGGTGTTCCTCACGATGAGCGTCTCGGAAACGGTGACGCTCGAATCGACAACGACATCAAACTCCTCCGGCGACACGGTGATCTCTGGCGTGTTCACAAAGACACGGGTTATCGCCGCATTGTTCGTCTCGTCGGGTTCAGGAATCGAATCGTTGGGGTCGGCATAGACCATAAGTCTCGCTGTGCCAGTGAAATCGTCGGGTATAATCCAGTCGAACTGCGCTTCGGCACTGTCGCCGGCCTCGATCACAGGCAGAACAACGCCGTCGATGAAGCTTGTGTCGCCGTCCACGAGATACAGGCGGACATAGGCGGCCAGAGCATTTGCAAGCCCGATGTTCTTGACCCATGCGGTTATCGTGAGCGTGTCGCCGCTGTGAGGATGGTCATCGGAAGTCGCTATGCCATCGTCGCTTATCGCCAGATCGGGATGACCCTGCACGAAGATCGAACCCGAAAGCCTGTTGTTGAACTCATTGCGTTCGAGAACCGAATCGTTGATGTCAACGACCACAAAGACCTCATGCTGACCCGGCGTCGGCGTCCACAGCACAGCAACGGTGTCTTCGGAGAATGCGGACATCGAATCCAGCGCAACGCTGTCGAACAGCTCGCCGCCGACCATCGGATCGCCATCGTAGAAGGCAACCGTGAAGGAACCGGCCGAAACGCCGCCATCGTTGGCGATGACCGCGACGACCTCCACCGTGTCGAAGCCGACCGTGTCAAAGCTCAATTCGTTCACGAAGAGATCAGGCAGCACCTTTAGCCGACCAAACGCCGTGTTGTTGGACTCATTCGGCTCCAGAAGCTCGTTTTCGGGGTCGATGGCCACGAAAATCCTGTGTTCGCCGTAAGTGGCTGCAAGTCGGGTCTCGACTTCGACTGAATCATCAGGCGCTACGGCGCCAATCCTCATGCTGTCCAACAGGATCGATGTGGAATCATCGGGATTTCCATCGTAGAAGGCCACGAGCACCGAATCGGACGCCACAGAGCCGATGTTGTGCACCCATGCCGTGACGGTAACCGTATCGCCCACAAGCGGATTTGGGTTATCAAACGAGATGTCGGTCGAATCGATCGCAAGATCAGCGACCACATAACAATCGACGAAGGCGATGTTGTTCGCCTCGCTAAGTTCCTGCTCGACATTTTCGGGGTCGATGACGACATAAATCCTGTTGATGCCGGGCTGGACAACCCATTGAACCGTCAGCGTTTCAGAACTGTCAGGCTCAAGAGCTATCCTGAACTCAGGTTCGATCAGCACGTCTCCGGAATCCGGATGCCCGTAAGTGAACCTCACGGTCACCGTGTCAGAAGCTACATCGCCGCTGTTCCACACCACTGCGCTGACTGTCACGGTATCGCCAAGAGCCGCAAACCTATCCGAGACTGACATGCTTGAATTGGAGACTGCAAGGTCAGGCAAAATCGGATGTGCGCCCATGTTCAGGTCACCCAGCGACATGTCGGATTTGATGCCTTTGCCAGCAAAGAACAGCCCGTCGGCGAAATATCTGCCGTCCTCCGCCATGAGCGGCTGCGAACCCGTCCAGTTCCATTTCGACCAGATGTAAAGCGCATTGTTGTTGGCGTCGATGGCCATCGTCGCAAGCCAGTCCGTGAGCGAGTCGTCGGTCAGCGCTCTCGGCTGCAGCCAGCCTGAGCTGTTGCGCAGGTCTTTCATCGTGTAGAACAGATCGCCGTCATAGCCCTGATAGCCGCGCCAGAACACCATCACGATGTCCTGATCCGTAACCTGCACGATAGGTTGATATGCGAACTGCGGCGTCTCGTAAATCAGTTCGGGCGTGCTCCAATCGCCTGTGGTGTCCATCATCGAGAAGTAGAGCCTGTCGATGGTGCTGTCCTTCGCCGTCCACACCACGATCGCGCGGCCGAGCGAATCGAAGACTACCGATGCGTTCTGTTCGGCCTCCTGTGCGGTCGAAGTCAGCATCTCAGCCGAACTCCATGACTGGCCGTCCCAGATGGCATATTTGAGGTCGGTGTCGAATGTCGTGGCGAAATCGCCGTCGCCATCGTAAAGCCACACAGCGATCGCAGTTCCATCGGGCGAATATGCCACCCTGACCATGCAGTCAGCGGCATTGTCTGTATCCGTGCCCGGAATCGGCGCAGGATCAGTCCAGTGAGTGCCATCCCAATAGGTGTAATAGACCGCCCAGCTCCGCTTATCGGAGATGGAATCGCTCAAAATCTTGTTCCATGCGACGAGCACCTGTCCCCGCGGGCCGACCGCAACGGACGCAAGCCCGTCAGGCAGGCTGTCGCTGATAAGCTGCTGGACATCGCCCCATTCGCCCGTCGTGTGATTCCAGATCGAGTAATAGATGTCCTGAGTGCTGAAGATTGAGTTGAGGTCTTTGACATAGTCCGGTGCGGTGTTGGCACTCCACACGGCTATCGCATCGCCGTTCGGCATGAACGCAACCACAGGGTCAAGCTCAAACCTGTCGTTCGATCCCGATTCGATGGGCTGTGCGCTGCCCCACGATGTGCCATCCCACACGGCATAATAGACATCCGGATCCGCGCGACCCGGCGTCGGATCGTTGTCATGGATCCAGACGACCATCGCATGTCCGTAAGGGTCAGTTGCCATGTATGGATTGGGCAGGATGTCAGGCAGGTTGAGCGAATCGAGCCGTGCAAGGAGTAGCGGCATCCTCTCGGCAAGTATCCGTTCACCCTCGGTTCCGAATGTCCACGGCCCAAGCGTATCCTGATAGAGCGTCCCTGAGACGAACCCCCATCCGAGCGAACCGACCAGTTCAAACGGAACCAAAAATGCACCTGATAGGTGGAAACCCGGTGGCGGATAAAGCAATCTCGATTCGAGGTCCGCGGTCGGATGGGCGATAAACGCCACACTTGCCACATCAAAAGCTATTCCGATTTTTGCAGACAGGTCAACGATAATTTCAGCCGTGGGGTCGATGAAAAGACTGTCGAATGCGAAAGACGAATTTATGAAGGCACCCACATCATCGATTCTCGGCGTGACTTCACCGCCAAGGTCAACTCCGACTGTCACAGGGATGGGAACCCCCACTGGAGTGGGAATCCCAAAATGCAGATCTCGATGGGCTTCCGGCAGGACGAACGGGTCAAACTCGAACGGCTGGTTCATGTGGAACTCTATCTGATTAAATTCAAGCGACCATGGGTCAAGATAGCCTGTGACAACGACATAATGCTCTCTGCCAAGCTCCTCAAGCATCTCGTAGAGGTCACCGTGGAATATCTCGTTGCCTAAAATCACGACATCGCCGCCGAAATCCGGGTTGAACGGGATCGGATCGCCGCCCCGCTCAAGCGGAACGCTGGCGTTCAGCACCGCACCGCCTGCAACCCTCGTCTCAAGATTGCCTAAAAGAAGGACATCGGGCGGAATGAAATAATCCCCCTGAACATCCACCGGAAAATACTGCTCGCCCGTCCTGTAAACACCTGCATCGTAATCGAAATAGAAATCGCAACCGAAATCCTGCATGTAAACCTGAAGCCAGTGCGGCATCGGAGCCGTGTTCACGGTATAAGTTACAGGTTCAGAGGGTGTTCCGCTGAGGTCATAGGCGATAACCTTGAGCGGCGCGACATGCGGAAGCCGACCGACATCGTATTCCACACTCCAGCCGTCGGATGGGTCGTCATCGACAAGTGTATCGCTACCGAAGATGAACATCACCCTTGCAACATCTTCGGCGCTATCGGGATCCGTGACCTGAGCAGTAAATCGGTTGATGAGTTCGACACCTGAGATGTATCGGCCGAAGATGTCCTCGTCCGGGTCGCCGTCATATTCTGCGACAACAGCCTGAACTATCGGGCCGCGCTCACGGAATGTCTCCGAGATGATGTTGTTCTCCTCGTTCGTCTCAGGGATGATGTTGTCAGGGTCAACCGAGACATAAAGCGTGTAAGACGAAAACCGAGGCGTCCAGAATGTCGAGACCGTAGTCGATTGGCCGGGATCGAGTTCATCGATGACGCTGTCGGCTATGGTGAGGAGTTCGCCCGTGCCCGCCGTGAGGTCTTCTACCATAAACCTGATAGGGATGTTCCTCGCCGTATCACCGTGATTGGCGACAGTAGCCGTGATTAGAAGCCCGTCATCCTGATGTTCGACAACGAGGTTGGTCGGCGTGAGGTCGGGTCTCGGAGGAGGAGGAGGAGTCATTAGTGTTGAATCCGACAGGAAGATATCGCCATGATTACCTGTTCCCGCAAGCACTCGATAAGGATACACAAATTTACTTAGTAACAGATCAAGGACATAGCTGGCTCCAGACAAGTCTCCTGTTGGGGTCCAATTATCTCCCCCATCATAAGAGATGAACACGTCTCCCTGATAGTCCGTTCCAGCAATAATGGTATCTCCAATAACCACCAAACTGTAAGCTTTACTCCATGGCTGTGTAGTTCCAGTTATGTTTTCCCATGTTGCACTGTTATCTTCTGACCGCCATATCTCTCCATTTGAATAATTGGTCGCAATGTATATTTCATTCTGATCAAACACTGCATCATAGACAAAAGTAGGGCCATCGATGGTTATACGGCTTGTGTCAACTGTGTAATTCATTTTGAACACATCGCCCGCATTCCCGGTTGTAATGATAACATCACCGTTTTTGAGAGTATCTATATCAAGAACATAGCTTGCACCTCCTGGTCTAAATATATCAGTCCAATTATGTCCGTTATAACTCTTTTTCATGCGGCCATCATTCACTCCCACGAGGACAGTATCTCCCCAAAAGAACATGGAATATGCAGTTGATGCATCAGGAAAGTTCACCCATACAGATGCAAACCTATCTCCTTCGCGAAAGGTGAATATTTCGCCATTTGAGTAGTTGGTCGCTGCAAATATCTGGTCTCCGTGATACTCAGCATCATAGATCCATGTCGGCCCCGGCATGTAAATCCCGCCTGTATCGATAACATAATTTACTTTGAATATGTCGCCTGCATTTCCTGTAAGTGCGAGCAAGGTCCCGTCTCTCAAACTATCCATATCGAGCACATAAGATGTCATCTGAGGAGAGAAAATTTCTTTCCAGATAGACCCATCGCTGCTTTTCTTAATCCGATTATCGTTAATCACAACAAAAATCGTATCTCTCCATCTTGTTAATGAACGGACTTTATTCCCATCGGGAAAACCTCTCCACGGCAGAATGTGGTTGTCTGGCGTAAGAGTATAAATCTCAGTTGGATCATAGTTCGTAGCTATGAAAACACTATCATTCCATGTAGCTATATCATAAATCTGGGTAGGACCGGTTATCTGGATAGAATTGGTATCAAAAGTTGAGTAATTGGCGATGAAAATATCTCCGCTGTTTCCAGTTCCCACAACAACTTCGCCGGTGCTCAGTGTATCAAAGATCAGCACATAAGAAGCTCCACCGGGACGAAAAACATCTCTCCAGATTGTTCCCCCATCTGCGCTCATTTTTATACGGGCATCATCAATAGAGACAAACACAGTATCATCGACAAAGAAGATCGCATAGGTTCTGGAAGCGTCAGGAAAAGAACGCCATATAGAAGCAGTTCTATTTGCAGGGTCAAACGACCATATCTCCCCTTGGTCATAGTTTGTTGCTATATAAATTCTATCCCCATGGGATTTAACATCGTATATCCATGTCGGACCGTATATGTAGGTGCTGTTTGTATCAACAAGCCAGTTAGCTTTAAAGATGTCGCCGCTGTATCCAGTTCCAATCCATAATTCTCCGTCTATGATAGTGATTTCGAATACCCCACCGTTATAAGCGGTAGCAGGGGTGAAACATTGAGTCCAGGTGTTACCCATATCGGATGATTTGTATATCCTGCCTTGATTACCGCCTTCTATGCCAACAAAGAGAGTATCATAGAAAAACTGCAAAGCCCACGGTCGGGGATTGGAACCAGTTCCAAGAGAAAAAATCAATTGCCAGTTTTCGCCGTCAGCAGATTTATAGACCAGGGCTTCTGCTGAAGACTCAGTCGCTACATAGATGTAGCCATCATAGTAAACAGCATCGTTCACTTTCTTTCCGTAAAAGGCACCTGAGAGATTGAGTTCATCTGTGTTCAGGTTTAACTTGAACACTCTAACGCTGTCTCCCGAAGTTTTTCCGGCAAATATGAAAAGCGTATCCCCTACTTTCAGGAACTTACCAATGTTCCAGATGCTGTCAAAGACAGCTACAAGTTCCCATGTCCACGCTGAAGTGTCCGGCGAATTGGTATCAAGACGGTATAATTTCAATCTCTGCGCATTCGTTTTATATCCGCCAACATAGATCTTTCCATTATGTATAAAAATGGAAAAACCGTATCCAACACTATCCACAGGCTCCGGTGCCTCTACATAATGCCAGTGTTCTCCATAATCCAGAGAGTAATAAAGTGGCTTGCCAGAGACATTTGTCACTCCCCACAGGCGATAGTTCTGTTGATCAAATTGAATGTCCCAGAAGGAATAACTTCCTCCAACCCCAAGAATGCAACTCCATGTATAACCACCATCTGTGCTTTTGTAGATACGTGCCGCATGACCATAGTTTCTATCGGAAACACCGGCATAGAGATAGCCAACAACAGGGACTTTGAGAATGGAATGCACCATATTAGCTTCTCCTCCAAGTTCCCCCAGAGGATACCACCCTGGAGGAGCCCCTTGGAGTGCCCCTATCAAGGTAAGAAGCAGTAGAACTGTTTTCGCTTTCATATACCTTCTCCTCCTTTTCAATTTCATCGAAGAACAGGGAATTCTTCTACAGCACCATCACCCGGAGTTTCTGGTTCCAATCGCACTGATTTCCACCTTGCTTCCACTTCCTTAATCGTCCCAATCCTTTTTGCCAGGTGATCAAGTTTCCCGGGATCATAAGTAAATACACGAATTGCATTGTTATCCCTATCTTTACCAAACACATATAATTTTCCATCCTTCACCAGCAGTTTTTGTATCTCGGTGATCTGGGGATATTGCATGACAAACTCCCATGTCCAGTTGCCTGGGTCGGAACTCGATATATCGAGGCGGAATAAAAGTCCAAATGGAGCCGACCAATAATTGTAAGCAACATACAATTTGTGATCTAATATAACCGCATCTATAGCATCAGCTTCTCTCAGAACTACAGGATGAGCTATAGGATACCAGTTGGAACCATAATCGGTAGAATAGCGCACAGTATAGTATCCGTTTGCATAACCAACAGAAAATAGAGCATTTATTGTGCTATCATAGACTAACCTCATTAAACACCCCCATCCACCGTTGTATATGTTTGAGAGCTCCCATGTCGTTCCCCTATCCAAACTTCTCCATATCTGCATGTTATCCCCGCTCTTTTTCCCACAAGCTATCAATATCGCGTCCATTCCCGGTGGACCCGGAATTTCTATGATATCCCATATTTGTATAGCGCTGGGGAGGTCTCCAAGTGGATACCATGCTGGAGGTTCTTCTCCCTGAATGTTGGCTACCAACATTATCACCATACTGAGGGTTATGACTACCTTTGTTATTAGGGCTTTTTTACTCATGACTTTTTACCTCCTGTTTTTATGAAAAGTTCTTATTCTCTTTGTGAAAAGTTTTGGGCGAGCGAGGGAGACCGCTCCCCCACCCGCCGCTGTTTGTCAATATGTGTGTTTGAAAATAACAAACCATACATCTCCAATTTCCACTTCACCCCAACCACTCGAAGTTATGAATATAGATTTGTCTGTGGATAACATGCATCCGGCGATTTCATCTAACTGAGACAAAATGGGAAGCAGGCTATAATATCCCAGGACCCTCCCGCGAAAAATATCGAAGAATCTGACAGACGCAGGACCTATGCCAAGCGGGAATCTTCTCCTTCCAATCTGAAGCAGACTTGGAACCATTGACCTGTCTCTTCCACCCACTCCGACTACGCCAATGCTATAATCATCATAGCTACCGTCATAAACAACATCTATCCGTATTTCTCCATCTCCATTATGAGGACTTAAAATTACTCCAAATTGGTCGTCATATCCGATGTCGCCACTTACATCCACAAATATCTCCCACATATCCGTTTCAAAATAAGCATTTTGTCCATCATCCGATGTATTTTTGACAGGGGTTATTTTGTAACCAATACCATTGGGAGCCGAAGGGTCATATTCGAACATCTGCACGATGATTTTGTTTGAAAGGAAAACTACATGCCCAATATATCTGGGCTTGCATATATCGATTGCCATCAAATCAACCGTCGAGAACGCAAGGAACGCACCGATTATTGTTGAGAACAGCGCTTTTTTATATTTCATGACACTCCACCTCCCTTTTACCTTGAAATTTCTGAATCCTTTTGTTTTTTCGCTTAAGCTAATCCGGCCAGTTTTAACTTTAAATATCTAGAGCTTTGAACTCTCCATGATAAGATAATAGCAACATGTGTGCCGGAGAAAAACGGCGGAGAATTGGGAGATTGTGGCGCCCTTTTGTCTCATTCTGAGACTGTTACATAGCTGATGTGCAATCTATTTCCTTGTGAGCCAATACTTTAGCTTATGTCTCATTTTGAAACCGGAAGTCTCATTATGAGACTCCACGCCATGGAAAACGTGAATAGAACACTATCCATGAAGCCCCAAATAAACTTTGCCTATTGACAGAGTCGATAGATTCCTCCATCTTAGAGGGTAAATTCACTAAAATCGGTAGTAATTCGGTGAGTTTATTCACCAAAATCGATATTTTTAGGGGAGGCCATGAGATGATTGTCGAAAGAACTATTCTGAAAAGGATTGAGCAGTATCTTTTTAAAGGCAAAATAATTGCTATCTACGGTGCAAGGCAGGTCGGGAAAACCACCCTTGTGAAGGAACTTATCAAAAAATTCCCGGATGACTCAGTCTATTTAAACTGCGATGAGCCGGATATCCGAACTCTTTTGAGCAACAAAACCTCGACCGAATTGAGATTTGTTGTTGGGAATAAAAAACTTGTGGTTATAGATGAGGCTCAGCGGGTTAAAGATATTGGAGTCAC
>Ga0256842_1003284_pt1 | contig 10895 bp, 19 predicted proteins | sample 4559240metaG_FD_185973 | JGI IMG/M metagenome (GOLD analysis project Ga0256842, IMG submission 185973) | Hydrothermal vent microbial communities from Guaymas Basin, Mexico - 4559-240 | ecosystem: Environmental > Aquatic > Marine > Hydrothermal vents | place: Mexico: Guaymas Basin | collected...
TGGGGAAGATAAACCGTATCTTGTAACTTGTCAAGGGCAACTTAAAAAGATGAGTGGCGAGATAAAAGAGGGCGATGCAGTTAAGAGAACTTTTGAAATTCGTGTAGATATGTATAGTGAGGTTGTTGATAATATTCCTGCGATTATTTATAACAGAGAGCCTTACAAATGTATCTTAGGTGGTATTGATACTGCACCAGACTTTAACAACAACATATAAGGGAGATTAGATGAGTAAAGCAAATGTAAATTATGAGAGTAAAACAGTAGTTTTAAGTAGAGTTTATCCGTTTGGAGAGAAGAAAAAAGCAAGAGTTAGAGGTGTTGAAAAAGATGTAACTGTTGTTACGGTTCATGAGCTAAACGGTGTTGATGATGAGCAACTTTTAAAACAAAAGAACCCATCTGTTTATGATGAGATAGCTGTATCTTGTGGAATTATAGTTGATGAAGCTAAAAAGCTAAGTCGTTGCGATGCTCAACTTATCAATGAGGTTCAGCAGTCTTTTTTGTTCGACTCGGAGGAGATAGAACTACTAGACTAGAAGCATATAGTTTGGTAACTGAGTTCTTTTTTCTATCGGTAAATGAGCAAAGGCTATTACCAGTTAGAGAGTGGCTTGAGTATTTTGAAGTAGCACTCAAAAAACACAAGCAAAAGATAGAACTACTTAGTTTAAATAGGTAGTTACTTTCCTGCTTTGCAGGTTGGCTTAGCTGTAAAACAATTTTTTAAAATAAGGAGATGCAATGACTGCATTAGACACTTTAAACGAAAAAGAGCAGCGAGAAGCTGTATGGGCTGCATTAGATGCTGATGGTGTAAAAGTTACTAAAACTTTAGTTGACAAAATTATGGACACTCAAAACGATCTTCTTTACAATGCACTTGTAGCAGGTAAAGGGATTAAAATTAGTGGTCTTGGAACACTTGAAATCAGACATCATGCTGAGAGAAACTACAAATTACCTGATGGAACTACTGGAACTGCTCCAGAGGGTTATCATGTAACATTTGTAGAGTCTGACAAACTTTTAACAGACATGAACACAGTTGAAGCATAAGCTTTTAACCAAATGAGTGGGAGTTATTTCTCCTACTCCTACATCATTTTACCAAAGTGGTTTTCTTTCTTTCTTTTTTACTTCTTTTTTGTTTTTTTTATCTGATTTTTTAAATCTATCGTAGGTTGAACTTTTTGTTTTATTATTATCTTTTACTTTCGTTTTAGTAGGTGTAGGTTTTCTCATATCGCTCCATGCATCAGCAAATAGTTGTGAAGACAATAGACCTATAATTAAGAGTGTTATTATTTTTTTCATATTAATCCTTTGTATTTTCAGAATTGTATCTTATATGATTTTTGAAACTCATTAAATTGCGAAGCTGTATTATTTTTATATCCAAAAATGCTATGAAATAATTTATGGCACTCTTTACATAGTGTTACACCATTATCTAAACAAAATCTTTTTTCTTTATTAGTTGAGTAGTTTTCTAAGTGATGAGCATTTAGATGACCTTTTTTCTTACATATTCTACATGTATAATTATCTCTTTTGAAAATAGATCTTCTCCATTTTATATTGTCGTATGTATCTCTTCTTTGTGTTCTCTCTTCATCTGTTAAATTTTTATTAAAATTATGATGTTTTTCTCTTCTATGTTTTTTACCATTATATTTATTTGCACATTCTTTTGAACAGAATGGTAGTTCTTTATTTTTTAGTTGATGTAATCTGTTTTTTTTAAATATAGAGTTACAATTTGAACAAGTGTATTCTTTATAATCTTGTTTTTTCATATACTTGTTATGACATTCTTTTGAGCAATGATGTAGTTTATTTTGTTTTTTCTTTGCTTCTTTTTTATAGAAACTTTTACCACAATAGTTACATATTGTATTTGGGTCTTTATTTTGTAGATGATATTTATTTTTACAACTATTAGAACAGTAAAGTGTTCTATTGTTTTTAGAAGTGAAATCTGTATTACAGAATTTACATTTTTTATTATACATACTAAACTCTTTTTTAAGAATTTAGTATTTTTCTAAGATATTTTTTATAAGCTCTTATTTGACTTGTGATTGATTTTGTATTGAGTTTTATCCAAAATGTTTCTGTATTTATTGATAAATTGTCATCTACATTATGAATATGTTTAAATCTATTTATAGCTAAATCTAAAGACCTTTTTCTTTCGATTATATAGTCTTCAATATCTTTTAACTCTTGAGATATTCTTTTCGCTTGGAAATATAAATCTAAAGCCGAGTGTTGTGCATCTGTTGCCATTGGTCTTTTAATATGTTTTTTCATAATTCTACCTTTTTTAGTTTTGTTGGTAAAATTATAATATTAAATAGCTTAAAAGTAACTCAATGAGTGATTTTATCTTCTAACTCTTTATTTAGCTTTTTAATTTCTCTGATAAAATCTATCATTTTATAAAAATAGTTCGGTATTCCTCTCGTTCCATCACTCCATTGATTTACTGCTCTTTTTGATACTCCTATCTTTTCAGCTAGTTCTATTTGAGTGCATTTAAACTCTTTGCATATATCTTTTATTATTTGTTTTTGTTCTGTTTTTTTCATCTTATTCCTTTTCTATATATTATACACTAATCATCTAAAACATAATTAATATAATAGTATGTATAGAATTATACTAATATAACCATTAAATATAGATTATTTAATGGTTATTTAGTGGTATTGATTAATCTATCTCATTTTTTATACAAGTATAGAAAGGTAACTAATCTTAGTAATTAAATAACGATTAATAGTTTTTAAAATACTAATGTTAGTTATTTGTTTGTTAAAGGTAGGTGTAAAATGGCATTAGGTAGCATATCGTTAAATATGTTCTGGAACCCAAGCATTAAAGGGAGTTCATTTCTCCAAGCAAGTATGAAAGGGATACATACTTATGCTACAAAATTAGATAAAGTTAATATCCTAGGTGCTACAAGATTTCCTCTTCTTAATAGACATATTAAACAGTTAGATAATCATCTTGGAAAAATAAGAAGTAAAACTGCAAAAATCTCAGCTAATCCTATAAAACTTGATATAAAAACATCAAGGGACTCATTAAAAGAAGCTCGTAAGGATATGACCGCTATTGAGCATGATGCTAAACAAGTGGCATTTTATACAAAAAAAGCAAGTGAAAATTTAAGAGCTGGTGCAAATGCACAAAGTGGGACAATGCATAAAAAAGCTAAAAGTTCTCAAGTTAGTGGTTCTACTGTTGTTGGAGCTGTTGCGATTGCTTCTACTATGCTATTGCCTATAAAAGCAAGTATTGATTATGAGACAACAATAGCAGATGTTACGAAAACTGTTAATTTTGCAGGTAAAAAAGATATTGCACAGTTTTCGAATGAATTATTAAATTTATCACATACTATCCCTATGACTGTTAATCAATTAGGAGAAATATCAGCAAGTGGTGGTCAGCTTGGAATAACAAAAGATAAGATTTTAGATTTTACAACTGTTGTAGCAAAAATGAGTACAGCTTTTGATATGTCAGCAAGTGATGCAGGAACTTCAATGGCAAGTCTTATGAATATATATGGTGGTGGAATAAAAGAAGTTAAAAAACTTGGTGATGCAATAAATTATCTTAGTAATAACTCTGCTGCAAAAGCAGGAGATATAGTTAATGTTCTTGGAAGAATAGGTGGTAATGCAAAAGCATTAAATATGACTTCTATTGAAGCATCTAATTTAGCAAGTGCTTTTTTAGCACTTGGTAAGCCACCAGAAATAGTTGGAACTGCACTTAATTCAATGCTTGGAAAGTTTGGGAATATTGATGGTCAGTCAAAAAAATTTAAAAGTTCTTTAAGTGAGATGGGTATAGATGCAGTTTCTTTTCAAGAAAAAATGAGGACACACCCACAAGAAGCAATGCTTCAATTTCTTAAAACTTTAAATAGTATGGATAAAGCAAGTCAATCAAGAATATCTTATGCAATGTTTGGTCAAGAGTTTGGCGATGATATGTTGCTTCTTTCTAGTGGTGTTAAACATTATCAACATGCAGTTAAATTAACTGCGAATGCTACTAATTATCTTGGTAGTATGCAAAAAGAGTTTGAAATAAAAGCATCAACAACAAAAAATAGTTTACAACTTCTTGGAAATAAAATGACACATTTATCAATATCACTTGGAAGTGCTATGTTGCCATTTATAAAAAAAGCAAGTAGTTATATTGGTAAATTAACACTTGGTTTAGTATCTCTTACAAAAACATTTCCTGAAGCATCTAAGTGGATATTTGGGTTAGGTGCTGCTTTTGTAGTTGGTTCTGTTGCTCTTGCAGGTTTTGGGCTTGTAGCTAGTGGAGTTGGAGCAGGTTTGGCACTTTTAGCTTCTCCAGTAACTGCTATCGTTCTTGGAATTATGGCAATAGGTGCAGGAGCTGTTTATCTTTACAATAAGTTTGATTTTGTAAAAAGTGCTATTGATAATCTATTTAGTGGTTTTGTGAGTGGTATTAGTCCAGTATTAAGTGAGCTTAAAAGTGCTTTTGGTGGATTGTTTGGTGCTATTGGTGGGCTTTTTAATTCACTAAAACCTGTCTTTTCTTTTATAGGTTCTGCTCTTAGTATGATAGGGATAAATTTCACAAATACTGGAAGCATAATTGGTTCAGCTTTTGGAGTTATAACTTTTCCAATACGAATGGTTGTAAAAGCTCTTACTTGGGTTATCAATATAGGTGCGATGGTTGTAGATGGTTGGGTAAAAATAGGGCAGGTTGCAGGTGCTGTTTGGAGTGGTGTTACAAATGCGATTAAGAGTCCTTTTGTGAGTTTCTTTGATTGGATAAGTGCTAAGTTTAAAGCTATATTTGGTCTTGTTGATAAAGCTAAGAGTTTTATAACTGGTCCGATAGATGCCGTAAAAGATAAGGCTTCATCTATGTGGAGTGGCACTAAGTCATTTTTTGGTTTTGGAGATGATAAAAAAGAGCCTATAAAAAGCAAAATACCAAAAGCAGGAGTGCCTGTTAATAATGTAGATTTTAAAGGTTCTTCTCTAAAAGAAACACAAATACCAACTGTTCCGATTGAGAGTGTGAGTGATGTTACAACTGGAGCGATAACTCAAACAAAAGAGTTTATGCAAAATAACACAAATACGACTCAAGGTGTAAATCAAAATATCACTAATCATATCACGGTTCATGCGAATAGTGGTGGTCAAGTTGATTATGAAGATTTAAAACAAAAAATTTCAAGAGCTAATAAAGAGTTGGCTATGGAAGATCAAGAGATGCAGTTACAAGATGTATCTTAATAAAAAAGGATAAATATGAAAAAAATGTTTTTAATGATGTTAGTTGTTGTTTCGCTTTTTGCGAACAATGAATGGGATAGTGCAAAAGTTAAGTATGTAATAGATGGCGATACTTTGATGTTACAAAAGGGACACTCAAAGCCTTTTAAAGTGAGATTGATAGCTATTGATACTTTTGAAACAAAGGTAAATCATAGAACTTTTAAGCAGTTAGAAACACTTAAATGGCTTCATCCTAAAAGCTCAAATACTGTTAAAAAGGTTTTGTTCTTTGGATATATGGCTCGTGATTATGTAGAGAAAAGATACTTAAACAAAGTGGTTAAATATCACTCATACGGAGTTGATAGATATGGTCGTGAGTTGGTATGGATTGAAGTTCTAAACTTCTCTTTGGTTAGAAATGGGTTGGCGATATATTATCCAAACAATAAAATATCAAAAGAGAGAAAAGCATATTTGTTACAGATTAGTAAAGAAGCTAATTTAGAGCAAAGAGGGATATATGAGAGGTATTAAATGAGTTCGTTTCAAAACTTAGTAAATGGTATGGATATGGGAAAGATAGGCGATTTTAAATTCTATATGAATAAAAATGAGTATCAAAAAATATCTAAATCACTTACGGCTTCATTTGGTAGTTTTAAACCGATAAAAGGTCAAGAGCGATTAAGTGATAGTGGTGGTTTTGAGCGAAAAATAACTCTTAATGGAGTTTTAGTGGTTCAGCCATTAGATGCACTTAAAAGTTTAGAAGATTATTGTGAAGCTCGTGAGCCTTTGGAATTTACAACTTTAAGAGAGAGCTTTGAAGTTGTGATAACTAACTTAAATATCAACCAGAGCCACTTTATAGATAATGGAGATTTTACGGTTCAAGATTATAACTTATCTCTAAAAGAGGTTTATGATGAGCTTGTATAAGACTAAAAGTGGAGATAGAATTGACTTGATAGTGCTTAAACACTATGGCGATTTGAAGCATTTAAACGATGTGATAGGTGCTAATAAGCATCTATTTAAAAAGCCTATGAATTTAGAGTCAAATATAGATATAGAGTTGCCTGAGTTTGATGACCCATCAAGTGAGTATTTTATCTCAAGTGTTGATAATCCTATTGAGAGAGAGCCATTATGGTAGTAGATACGATAGAGCTTCAAATAGATGGTAATAGTGTAAAAATAGAAGATGTTTTGAGCTTGACTTTTAGTGATAGTGCAGGAGTTAAAAGCGACAAAGTATCTTTAAAAGTTATGCCAGACTTTCCAAAACCTAAACCAAATACAAAGTTAGAATTAAAGTTTAAAACTTTAAAAGATGATAGTGAGATAGAGTCGCTCGAGTGTGGTTTGTTTCATGTTCAAACTGTAACAAGAACAGATACTAAGGCTTTATCTTTTAGTGCTACTGGTGTGGAGTTTAACGAAGTTCAAAAAGAAAAAATATCGCAACATTATCAAAATACTAAACTCTCCTCGATAATAAAAATCGTAGCTGATAGATTGGGTCATAAAACTAAGTTTCAAGCTGATGATGTATCAATAAAATCTCTTAATCAAACAAATGAAAGTGATATACATTTTCTTGATAGATTGTCTAAGACCTACAACTGCTTATTTTCAATAAAAAATGATTTTGTTTATTTTGTGAATAAAGATGATGGGGAGCTTCCTGTAACAAAGATAGATGTAAGCAAGTGTAAAAGTTCATCTATAAAGCACTCTACAAAAACATACTATAAAAGTTGTGAGGCTTCTTGGCACGATACAGATAGTGCAAAGACTAAAAAAGTTGTTGCTGGAGATGGTAAGCCAGTATTTAAGATGAAAGGCACTTTTATAGATGAAGCTGATGCGATGGTAAAAGCTAAATCAAAATTGAAAAGTATAAACAAAGGGACAGTTAGTTGCTCTTTATCTCTAAAAGGGATAAGTGTGTATGCAGGGACTAAAGTTGAGTTAGTCAATACATACAAAAATGAAGATGACGGAATTTATAGTGTTGTGAGTTGCACTCATACATATAGCAGGTCTGGTGGTTGGACTACTAGTCTTGAGATTGAAAATTAAAACTGGAGGTAAATAGTGAAAATAGGTTTTAGAGAGAGTGAAGTTTTGTTGAGTGTTCCAACGAGTGGGGATATAAGAACATTGCAAAGTGAGCTTACTTATTTTACAAAGATAGTTAAGCCACAGTTGATTTTAGTTCCAAAGGGGATTAAAACAGATTTGGGGAGCATACCAAGAGCTTTACAAGGGATATTTCCAAAAGATGGTAAGGCGATGTTTGCATACATACTTCACGATTATTTATATCAAACTGGAATGTTTAGCAGGTTAGAGAGTGATAGCATACTTGAAGAAGCTATGGGGACTCTTGGAGTGAGTTATTGGAGAAGAAAAACCGTGAAGTTTGGTCTTAGACTTGGTGGTTGGGTTGCTTGGAATGAGCATAGAAATATAAGAAAAGGTAAAAGATGAATAAGAATATAAAAATAGTTGTAATGGGTGTTTTGATGGCTGTTGCTATGTGTGGCTGTGCTGATAAAGTATATGGAACTGGAAAGGTTATCTATACAGGTGCGAGAACTGCATATATAGAACTACCAATACCAGAGAACCAAACACTTGAGAATATAGATACTGTGTTGGTTGAATATGACAAAGTTAGAACTGGTGTAAAGCAGGTACTGTCTGAAAAAAAGAACGAGGGTGCGAATACTTCACAGTAAGTGGGTATTGGCTTGAATGTTGGTGGTAAAAGATGGCTAAATTTGGAAATAAGTCTAAAAGAAAATTAAAGAGTTGTCATGATGATTTGCAGTTGATTTGTAATGAAGCGATTAAAACGATTGATTTTTCTGTATTAGAGGGACATAGAAGTCTTAAAAGACAACAAAAATATTTTAGGCAAGGTCGTAGTAAGTTAGATGGTATTAAGAAAAAATCTAAACATCAATCAAAGCCTAGTAGGGCTGTTGATATAGCACCGTATCCGATAGACTTTAAACAAAAAGCAAAATCAAAAGCTAGATTTTATCTTCTAGCAGGGGTTATGCTGCAAGTTAGTAAAAAGTTGTTAGATGATGGAAAAATCTCTCATAAGTTAAGGTGGGGTGGGGATTGGGATAGCGACAAGGACTTTTATGACCAGTCGTTTGATGATCTTCCACACTTTGAGCTTGTGGAGGTTTAACGGTTTAAGTAACAGGTGCTAAGACAGAGAGTGGAAGAATTGAAGCCCTACACTCTCTGAGCTGAAATAATATCAAATACATAATTAAAGTATGTATAATTAAATTACACAAAGGGCTTTAAAAGTGAAAACTACAACTTTAAAACCACCACACGGATGGGTAGGTGGTAAATCAAAACTTGCTAAACAGATTGTTAGCTTAATTCCGAACGACCATCTTTTGTATGTAGAAGTCTTTGGAGGTGCTTTGAATGTTCTGTATGCTAAGGAAGTTCCAACTACTGGTAAATATAGAGAGGTTGCAAATGATTTTAATAGCGACTTGATTAATCTACATAGATGCATTAGAAACAATCCTACAAAACTACAAAAATATCTAAATGAATTGTTTATAAGTCGTGAGATATTTGGGAATATTAAAACACGGAATTTAAAACCAAGAGATAACATTGAAAAGGGTGCTTTCTTTTTCTATAAGCTCCAGATGAGTTTTGGAAGCAAAGGGGATAACTTTGCTATGAGTGCTAAGAGTAGAAAACCTAAAAATATATATAAGGATTTTTATAAGTGGTCCGATAGACTAAAAATGGTAACTATTGAAAATATGGACTTTCAAAAGCTCATAGAAAACTATGACAAAGAGGAAGCATTTTTTTATTGCGACCCTCCGTATGTTGGAACAGAGTCATATTATAAAAATAAAAAGACTTTTGATATAGATGACCATAAACGGCTATATATGGCTTTAAAAGGTATTAATGGTAAGTTTCTACTATCCTATAATGATTGTGAATTTGTGAGGGAGTTATATGCTGAATTTCGCATAGTTACAAGTGATAAGTTTAACTATACTCTTGGTGCGAATGTTCATAATAAGAAAAAAGAGGTTAGGGAGCTGTTTATAATGAATTATTAGTATGTATCCGACATTGATGTCGGACACATAAGAGATTAACACATAAGTTCATCTCTAAATTTACTAGCTACTACTCTGCTGTTCTCTATTAAGTCATCGTTTGCATTTTCAAAACGGTTATAAATATCTTGAGCTAATTTATACGGAAGATAGAGAGATTTGTGTTTTATCTCTCTATGCTCCAGTATAAGAGCTACTGCAAACAATAAACCGTGAACGGCTATGCCATCATCACTAATTTTGATTTTCTTTTCAAATTTACGGGCAGGTCTATCTTTGTCAGCGATAACTTTTTTCTCTAAAAGAGCAAATTTATCTATTGCTTCTTTTAGTGTTTTATCCAAACTTTTGTTAAACATAAAAGTTCGTTTTGCTAAGTCCATTAAAAGTTTATCTATCTGTTTATCTTCTTTGGCTGTGTATCTATCATCTGATACATACAGTTGAAGCATAGCACAACTCATAAATAAGAAATACTTTTCATTTTGGAGTTTAGTTTGCTTTTTCATAACTAGTCGTGCATTATTTGTATAAAACTGTCTGTGTTGTCAAAGACTACTCGTGCAGGTTCATAGTCGCCTATGTTTGTAAATTCTCCATTTTCACAAAGTGATAGTTTTACTATGCCGTGCTGTATAGCAAATAGTGCAACTCTTAAAATTTCATCTTTACTTAGGATAACTTCTTTTTTACATAGTAGGTTCTCTACATCAAGGATTAGATTATCTTTCATGGTTGCACTCCTTAGCAAACTTTATAAAGTCTGATATAGTTTTTAGTTCTATTCCTTTTTGCTCAGCGATAGTGTTTATTTTTTTCATTTCTTGGTAACTCATCTTATTCTCCAGTATTATTTGATATAATACGGACAACTAAAAACTGCTCGACCAAAAGTATTTTTAGTGTCCGTAAACGGTTGGCTCATTTGGGCGACTGTTTACTTTTTAAAGTAACCTATTTACTGTGTAGCTCATAGTGAGCTAAGAATAGTTTTTTAGCTACTGCATTTGGTGTTCTCTCCTTTCTATTAGTTAAACTTTCAAGATAGTCCAACTGTTCATCATTTACATAAAAAGCGATTTTATGCTTTGTTTTACTTTTACCCTGTATTGGGCGACCTGCTTTTTTTTCTTGAGCTATTGTAGATACAATCTCTTTTAGCTCTTTGTGTTCTTTTTGCTTTTGATCTTCTTTCTCAAAAGAATGCTCAACTTTCTCAGTTTTAGGTAAAACTGTTTCAAGTCCTACTCTTGGTTTATTAAACATTTTTTACTCCTCTAAATTTTAATAGTTCGTTGTATATGTCACTGTCATTTATAACATACTTCAAAATCTCTTTATACTCTGGTATGAAGTTTCTACCTGCATAAGCGATTTGTTTGCTTTCAGATACAAGTTCAAGAGGACTCATTCCCCACTCTAAACCATTTTTTAACATTTTAGTTTTACGAAGTGGTAG
>Ga0256842_1003285_pt1 | contig 10892 bp, 9 predicted proteins | sample 4559240metaG_FD_185973 | JGI IMG/M metagenome (GOLD analysis project Ga0256842, IMG submission 185973) | Hydrothermal vent microbial communities from Guaymas Basin, Mexico - 4559-240 | ecosystem: Environmental > Aquatic > Marine > Hydrothermal vents | place: Mexico: Guaymas Basin | collected...
TTTCTCTTCCCGAAAAACTTTTACAACCCAACCGTGGTATTCCGCCATCTTCTCCATAAATTCTTCAAAATCCGCCAACAAACCCGCTTCCGTAAAAAACAAATCCACTCTGAACTTGTTTCAGGATCTCGTCTTTCAATAGGAGTTTCGAGGGAAATGTGTTCCCTCGATTTAGAGACTCTGAGTTACGACACCTCAGGGTGACGAGCAAAAATGTAAGATGTCCGCTTAGTACCAGGTACGAGGAGGACATTTTTAGGGAAGTATGATGAATAGACGCTTTTTACGAAGTTATGCGGTTTGCGGGGTGTTTTTTGAAATTTGCCTTTCGCCTTCGGAAAATTGGAAAATTGAGTTTGGCTTAAATAGAGGATTTATTCAATTATTACTCTAAAACTCATAATTTGACAAACCCGCATTCTTTCGTGCCACCCCTAAGAAACCTTGATAAACACTAACAAAAAACATAGCATTTATTTGCATTTTACGAGCAGAAATCGGCAATTTTGGCATAAATATACCCACGAATAAAATTTCGTGTATTTGGCCATTTGTATGCCTCTGAGGGTATATTCACAAAATATAGTAATAATCAGGGCTTCTTGAAGAAATCTCTAAAAATAGAGGTCTTACGGTTAGATGAAAAAATTAATCGTAATATGACTTAAATTCTTGGATGATCTTTATTGTATGACTAAAGCCTCACCTAATCGATTCTCCAATATTTCCTCGTATTTTTCTTTAATAAAACCCTGATACAATGTGTAATTATGCTATGTATGAGAATAAAAAACAAGAAAAATACGAACAGACAAACAACATAGAAAGTATAAGAATAAACAGTATTGAAAAAACAAATGGTTAACGGACAGGGCGGGACTTTTGCTCTTCGTGAAGCATTTGAAAAAGATGTCCTTCTGGCAAAAAAGGAACTCATCCTGCAAATTCTCTCCCGTAACCGTAAAAAGAACATCCGTTGATTGTGCAGAGCATATGTAGTCAAAGAAGGGAAATTTTCTACGTTTTAAAAATACCTTACGGACAATGAAGTTACTGATAGTTTAGAAAATTTCTTTCAAATCCTGTCTTGAAAATCGAATGCCGTGCGTCTGCGCTTGACAGCTCCCTCCCAGCGGTACGGCAGCAAAGAGCTCCGGCGAGGTAAACCTACGGCACACGGTACACCTCTTTACCGCTGCTTCCTTCCGGACCTCACGGGGTTCGGAGGCTTCCGTTGCATAGGGCCCCGCCTTCAACACCCTTTAACTGCCGCCAGCCTGAAAGAGAGACAGCCTCACGCAGATTGTCAGCCCCGGTATAGCAGGTTCCGGGTTACAGGGCACTGCTATCTCCCCGCTTTAGCACGGCAACGATATTATACCACAAAGAGAGAAACTTTTTAAGGATTACTGCCGGATTTATCCGACGGAAGTTTCAGCAAAGGAAATTTATAATTTGCGGGAACACCCTTTTTTACCGTAATTTTTGTGACAAACGGCAAGTATCCTTCTTTTACGATTTTAATATTATATGCTCCGGGTTTTATATTTAATTTCTTAAACGGGGTTTTCCCCACGTCTTCACCGTTCAGGAAAAGCTCGGCACCTTCCGGATCGGAATCTATGGAAAGTACCGTTTCCGCCTTTTTCAATGCAATATTTCTCGTAACGGTTTCGCCCTTGCTAACGGTAATTTTCTCCGTATAAGGGGCAAAACCTTCCTTTTCCACACGCAACGTGTAATCTCCCGCATCGAGATCCTCAATCTTTAGCGGAGTAACGCCCTTTTGTTTATCATTGACATAAACAGTTGCACCTTCAGGATCGGAATCTACGGAAATCGATGCGGACGTTGCCTGCAAATTTGCCATAAGTTGGATTACTTTATATTCGCTCACATCTATTTTTTGAGACCAGGTATTGAAATTTTCCTTTGTAACTTCTACAAAATGTTCACCGAGAGGCAAATCGTCAATCGTTATGGGAGTTAAGCCCTTCTTTTCGCCGTCCACGTACACTTCCGCTTCAGTGGGATAAGAACTCACCTGTAAAACAAACGTTACATGTTCAAGATTTGCAATAACCGTAACTTTGGGATTTGCCCGCGTTATGGAAAAGGTTTTTGTAAACGTTCTGTATCCGTCGTGACTCACCTGAATCTCATATTCTCCAAGGCTTAGATTTTTAATTGTAATAGGCGTTTCCCCCTGTTTTACTCCATCAAGGAAAACTTCCGCCCCCCTGGGAAAAGAATCGACAAATACGGAGCCTTTAACTCCGTTAAAATAAGAAAGAGCAATAACAACCACTGCAAAAATAATGGCAACAATTACAACAAGCAAAATAATTCCGTTTTTATTTTTCATTTTCTCAACCCCCGTAAATCAAACCGCGTCCCAAGATTTCGCTCACCATATCCTTGTAAACTTTATCTTTCGACTTTTCACCGTTTATTATAGCAAATCTTTTTTCTCTTTTAGCAATTTCCAAATAGCCATTCCTGACTTTTTTAAGGAACTCCGCTCCTTCCCTCTCTATTCTGTCAGAAACATAAATCCTTTTCAAACCCACCTCCGGAGAAACATCGAATAGCAAAGTTATATCCGGTAAAAGGCCTTCAAGAATAAAATTATGCACGTAATTTATAAAATCCAGCGAAACACCGCGCCCGTATCCCTGATAAGCAACGGAAGAATCGCAAAATCTATCCGAAATTACCACCTCGCCCCTTTCAAGGGCGGGTTTTATCAATCCTTTTATATGCTCTTTCCTATCGGAAGCAAAAAGCAAAAATTCGGATACAGGGTTCATATTCTTGTTAAGCAAAATATTTCTCACCTCGGGCCCGATTGAAGAACCGCCCGGCTCTCTTGTAAGAACGACTTTAAATCCTTTTTCTTCAAAAAATTTTTTGAGGAGTTTTGCTTGCGTGGTTTTACCGCAACCGTCTATACCTTCAAGCGTTATAAAAATTCCCTTCTTCATCTTATCTTTTTGTCGGATAAATAACTAACCGCCTGTTTGGTTCAAGGCCTACAATTTCGCAATAAAGCCCGTATCTTTCCACAAATTCCTTTTCCTGCCTCAAAATTTCTTCGCTTGCGGGCGGCAGTTCCACCATTTTTCCCGTATCAAAAACTCTCTGGACGTATTCTTCAAGTTTTGCGTAATCAAGTATAATCCTTCCGGTAAAATTTCTTTTTACTCTCCGCAAAAACTCTTTTATGCTTTTTAAAGAATTTTTCTCGACAAGTTCTACATTAATGCCCATTCGATTTGCCGCATTAATAACGTCTCTATTTTTTTCAATTTTCCTTTTAACGGTTAAAAGCACATCCGCCCCGCTTAAATCTCTCACAATTTCCACAGGAACACGTACCGAATGAATCCCTCTTTCAAGATAACTCGTATTTATGCCGAGCGGAAAAACTTTTACCCGATTCTCCGTCTTTTGTTCGTAAACGAGGTTGTTATAAGATTTTTGAACTACTCCGCTACCTGCAACTCGGATCTCGGGGTTCACGGGAAATCCCCTTAAAAGGGCATCAACAGTCTCGGCAAGATCGTGATATATTGCAAAAACACCTCTTTCCCTTATCTCTATAAGCACCTGAAAAGTAGGCGGAGATTTTCTCTCAAGAATCGTTTTTTGCGTGCCGCGCCTTCCGGCTTCCTCGTCTCCGAGCGTTACGGCAGCAATACCCCCTATAAGATCCTGCAACGTGGGATTCACGAGTAAATTTTCTATGCTCGTCCCGTGAGCGGTACCTATAAGCCTCACTCCTCGTTCGGCAATCGTCCTGCAAGCTTTCGCCTCTTCCGTTCTGCCGATCTCGTCAATAATTATTACCTCGGGAAAATGATTTTCAACCGCTTCAATCATTACGTCTTCTTGCGCTTTGTCAAACGGGACTTGCATTCTCCTTGCCTTGCCTATTCCCGGATGGGGTATGTCTCCGTCGCCTGCAATTTCATTCGAGGTATCAACAATAATTACTCTTTGATTTTTCTCCACGCTGAGAACACGCGCCGCTTCTCTGAGAAGTGTTGTTTTTCCCACCCCGGGCTTTCCTAAAAGCAAGATGCTCTTATCGCTCTCGATTATATCTTTTATCGGTTCAATCGTACCGTAAATTGCACGTCCCACCCTGCAAGTAAGGCCGATTATCTCCCCTCGTCTGTTCCTTATGGCAGAAATTCTGTGCAGCGTCCTTTCAATGCCTGCGCGATTATCCCTATCGAACGTTCCTACCCGGGAAATAACAAATTCTATTTCTTCTTTGGTAATCGGTTCGTCTCTTAAAAACACGTTTCTATCGGTAAAACGCGCTTCGGGAGGACGGCCGAGATCAAGCACCACCTCGATAAGGCTGTCAAAATTTCCTATTTCGGAAAGTTTTTCCCTGATATCCGGGGTTAATATTCCCAAAAACGCCTCTTTTTCAAATTCTTTTTGCTTCTCGGTTTCGTTCATTTTATCTCTTTGCTCCAAAAGAACTTTTCTATTCTTTCTCTTACCTCGTCAATATCGTTGAATAAACTGAAAATTTCGTATTTATCCGTATCAATAGTGAGCACCGGTGCAATCTTGAAAGACGAAATCCATTCATCGTATTTCTCGTTCAGTTTTTTTATATAGGATTTCTTTATATTTCTTTCATAAAGTCTGCCGCGTCGCTTTATGCGTTCCATAAGAGTCGGTACCGACGCTTTTAGGTAAACAACAAAATTCGGCGGAGTGAGTTCTTCGAGAAAAAAATCGTAAACCCTTTTGTAAACGTTGTACTCGTTTTTCGAAAGCACAAGTTTGGCAAATACCTCGGCATCTTCATATATCGTCCTGTCCAAGATCAGGTATCTCGAATTTTTTTCCGCTTTCTTCTGCATTTTGGCGCGCTCCGTAAGAAAGAAAAGTTGGGAGTGAAGCGCCCAACGTTTGGGGTTCTTATAAAAATCCTTAAGGAACGGGTTTTTTGCTTCCGGTTCCGGCACGGTATCGAAATGCCACTGTTCGGAAAGATACTTCGTCAAAGTAGATTTTCCGGCACCAATATTTCCCGCAATGGCAACCAAAAATACGGGTTTGCTCACCTTCCAATCACCTGCCTTATAAATTTGAACGGTAGTGTCGAATTAGACAGTATTTTTACGTGAAAATCTTTCTCTTTTACTCCTTTTCTAAGCGCTTTTCTCTTAAAGTAAGAAATGGAGTTAAGCCCCACAACCGCCTTCAAACTCTTTCCGTTTTCCGCAATTAAGCCGTAAAGGAATTCCGATTTGTCCCTGATGATTTCATTTTTGCTTATCAAGAGTTGCGCTTGTTCAAGAGTTATTTCCTTGTTTAGAAGCGAATTTTGGACAAAGGCTTTGAATAGGGTGACGTATTTATCGTACAAAGCAACAAGCTCGAACTCAGGGCCGAGTTCTTTCTTTAAAAGATCGGACATTGATAATCTCACGTAAAATTCCCACCCCTCATTAAACAAGGCATTTTCAAACATCCTTCTGAACGAATGTGTCTTTCTTTGTAATACCTCGGATTGATACGCCCTTCCCGGATATCCGAGCGAGATGAGTCTGAGTATAATACTATTTACCGACACGGGGGTAACGATCATCACGGGGATTGTTTTATGCGTGTCGAGAGGGCCGGGTGGAATAATAATATTATTACTGAGCTTTGCAAGTGAGTTAAACTTTCTCTCGTTATCCTGCAAAATTCTTTTGTATTCTATCGAAAGCTCGGTTTCTCCGAACAGCGATTCGCCATTCTTTTTAAGGAGGGCAAACAGGTCAAAAATCTCGTCAAGGGAAATCTCCTTTTCGTCGCAAAGTACCTCTTCAAGTGTTTCGGTAAACGGAGCGGAAATTTTAATCTCTCTTGCCTTCTGCGTTATCAACTGCGCAGTTTCACCTATTCTCTTTTCAAGGTCAAGTTGCAATTCCCTCAAAGGATAATCTTCAAGATATTCACGCTTTATTTTTTTAACGAAACTCAACTTTTTATTATTGCTCGAAACAGGCAGTTTTTCGACAAAAGAATAAAGATCCCTGAGGTTATCAATTGCCTGAGTTTTTACGGTTTTTAATTCTTCTTTTAGTCCGATATCGGCTTTACCCGAAAGATAACTCGTATATTCATCGAAAAAGTTCGTAATTATATTTAACCTTTCAAGTGCATATTGTTTTTCCGTGGATTCGGAAAAGAGCAAATTCTGTTTCGCGTAAGCGAGCATATTTCCTATATCGTTTGCCCGATCGACGAAGTTTTTACCCCTCACACTCAACGGAGCATAAGAACCGAATGCAGGATATATAAGACCGTCGTAGATCGTGGAAACATACAAAAAAGGGCTGCTTTTAAACTCCTCTTCTTCAATCCATTTTATCTCGTTATCTATGCGCCGTTCAAGCATTAAAAGATCGGTATTGCGAGAAAACCGTTTCTTAACCTTGAGCGCGAAAATTCTTTTTCTAAAGCCGAGAAGTTCCTTTTTCCAGGCATCGAAATCGGATTTCCCGAAACTTCCTAATCTGTAATCATACCTATGGATACCTCTTTTGGTTGCCTTTACCGGGAACCGATAAAAAAATTCTTCAAAATAATCGGAACCTACAGAAAGGATTTCGGCAGTATTTTTTTTCATTTTCATAACTCCACGGATTCGTTTACTTTATTCAAAGAAAAATGCACTTCGATATGCTCGGAGTCCGTATCCTGCGTAAAATTCAGATTGGAAAGCATACCTGTTTTACCCACTGTTAAAATGGCCTTTGCTTTCTCCCAGGAAATAATAACGTTATTTCCGCTATAAGAGATGGTTTGGGGTTCTTCACCCGGAAGTATGGAGGAAACAAGATCATTTGCGGAAAGGAATATAATATTCTTTGAAATAAAATTATCCTTCTCTTCCCCTTCGAGCAAAGTTTTTTCGCTGCCGTTTATGAGATAAAAATTCTTATTTTTGTACAAAATAGAATAGTCGGCTCCCGTAAAATCGCTCTTGTTTGAAAAAATGAAGTTACCTCTGCTGAATTTTGCGCTAATTACTTGAGTTTGGGTTTTGTTATCAGACGAAACTTTCAAAGAGTATGCATATTCATAACTTTGAAGGCCTGAAAGCATATTATTCAGCTGCTCGGTTATACCGCTGTAACTTTCAGGCGTCAGAGCCACATTATATTTCAGATAAAACAGAGAAAAAGGCAAATTGACAGCTATCTCCTTAAATCCTAACCGATTGATTTTCAAATTATTTTGGAATACGGTTTTTAAAATTTCGACTTCTCCGCTTGGGTCCGTAAATTTTTCCGTATTGCCCAAACTAACCGCAGCAAAGGGCACGGGACCTCCCGCACCCTGAACCGTTAGTTTAACATTCTCGAAAGATAATGCGATCAACAATAAAACTATTGCAACAAAAATCAGTTTCTTCATACTGTTCCGGGCTTAAATTGATCCGGCACGGCAAGGTTAAACAAGCTTTTGTATACCCAACGCATAAACTTTTTATACCTGTTGTCTATCACAATATCCTTTTTATTATCTTCTATGAGTTTATTCGTATATTTCCTCAAAAAGTCCTGCTTCTTCATCGCAAGGGCGTCGTTTTTTATCGTATCGTATTTTTCCTTAAACACCTTTTGCGGATCTTCCTTATTGTCATTCGTATAGGCATAAGACCATTCCTTATAATACTTTTCAACCTCTTCCGGAGTTATCGTAATCTTCTCGGTGATCTTATCCTTTTCCTTATTTGCAATCACCTCCTCGGCGAGTATCTTTTTCAACTCTTTCTCGCCTATACCTCTTATGCTGAGTTCATTTTCAAAATCTTTTTCAGGTGTGTCACTACCGGCAGTATTGTTCTTTCTAAACTCATACAACGCTTTGTCGAGATCGGATTTTGTGCACTTAAAACCGTCTTTTATGCCCATAAGATAGTACAACCTTCTCGAAATGACGGCTCGCTTTGCAAAGTTTGTCAAAGTATATCGAACAAACGCACCTTTTGGATCCGTGCCTATGCTATTGAGATTTACATTGTTCTTTTCCGCTTGGTTAACTATCTCGTTTGACATTTCGTAATTGTAAATCGGGGTTCCTTTTACGTACGCATAAACCTTTCTGCCCGCATAAATATAGGCATAAGTACCCAGTAAAGCAGCTGCAAGGACAACCACCACAAGAATTACAATTAACGCCGGGTTTTTGGAAAGTTTCCTGAAAATACTTCCGCCCTCTCTTTTTACTTCCTTGATCTCCGTATTTTTTTTAGCCATTAACTACCACCACCCGTAATGGGCTGCAAGGGCTGTGTGTTTCCACCGTTAGACCCAGAAGAAGGCACAACGGGAGCAGGCTGACTGTTGCCACCCTGAGAAGGAGCTTTCCCCGTGGCTTTCATCCACCATGCAACAAAACTGTCCCATTGTTTGCCAAAATGCTTTCTAAAGAAAGCCACTATTTTTTGCCAAGGATCGGAAGTCCTCACTTTATATTGTTTTTTCAATTTCTCAATGAACTCTTTTTCCACTTCTTGTTTCCTTTGTTCAAGCAAATCGTTTTTAACCTTATCGTAAACCTCTTTATCGCTGAGAGAAGCCTTTACCGCAGATTTCTTCGCGACAAGTTTTATAACGGCATATCCCTGCTGTGTTTTTATCGGGCCCGCAGTTTCGCCCACCTTCAATTTTTCGGCAGCGGCAAAGATCTCGGGCTTATCTTTCGCAGTGAACCAATCCGTAAGGCCACCTTTTTTCTTCAAATTCGGATCATCGTCTGAAAGTTCTACGGCTCTATCAAAACTCATACCCTTTTTGAGTTGTATGGCAACGGAATTTGCGCTCATCTTCGCTGCATCTTCGCTCTTTTTATCTCCGTTCTTAAATGTAAACAAAGCAAGTTTCACCTGAACTTTCGGAGATTGGTCGTATTTCTCGTGCATCGGCTTCTTCGCAATGATACGAATAATATGATATCCGTATTCCGTTTTCACGGGGCCTACGATGGAACCGGGTTTGTTATCCGGATTAAAGCACGCCTCTTCAAAAGGTTTTACCATTTGCCCCTTGGAGAAATACCCCAAGTTTTCGTAACGTGCAACTTCCTTACCTGATTTTGCTTCTTTCTTGTTGAGTTCTTCCGCTTTTTTCTTTGCAAAATCGGCAAAATTAAACTTGTCTCCGAGTTTCTTCTTCTCCGCAACAAACTCGTTATAAATATCTTGCGCTTCTTTCTCTTTTTCTTTCCATACGGAAGGCGATGCGTCTTTGTCAACCTTCAAAAGAAAATGCTCGGCATCCACCTGATAAGTTGAATTCCAAAATTTTTGAATGTCGGCATCCGAAATTTTTATATTTTTATACTGAGAATCAAGCGCGGCCTGAGCGAGAAGAGGACGCTCGATATACGGAGTAAGCTGTTTTTTCAAATAATTCTTATAGTTTTCCATCGAGCCGTAACGTGCCTCTATGGAATCCTTGAATATTTTTTCCCCGTTCTCCTTTTTGCCCTGCTCGATAATCTGATTGATCTGGTTTTCCATATCTTTATTAAACTTTGCCATATCGATTTTCAGGTGATGTGCCTTTGCATACTGCACAAGCAAAGACTGATTTATAAAGCTGTTCAATACGCTTTTTTCAAGATTTTCTTTCATTGAAGCATACTTCGGATCGTTTAAATCGATACCGTACTGCCTATACATATTTATGTAATAATCGATTTGTCTTTGCACTTCTTCCTTCTTAATTACTTCTTTTCCCACACGCGCCGCAACATCTCTATCCGCTCGTCCCCAAGCCCAAAGGCCCGTAAAGGTAAGGATAAGAATAATTAAAACGCCGGAGACGATTTTAATCCAAAGAGGAACACCTCTCTTTTCGTTGCTTACGGGTTCTATTAACCCCTCTCTCCTCATCTTCCTGATTTTACTTTCTCTTCCCATATATTCACCTCTCTAATTAGTATTTCTATTTTAACATAAATATTTATCTTTTAAAATTCCACTCATACGTGGAGTATTTTTCTTTGTAAAGCCGATTTGCAAGGGACAATTCTTCTTCGGTCAGCGCAGTTTCCGTGATTTTTTCGTCGAGCACTTCTTCCATACCCTTTTTCAAGGCATTTTTTATCATATCAAAGGTAATTTTTTTACCTATCTCGTCGGAAAGGGAAGAAATTTTCTTTTTTGCAAGCGCAGATAACTTCTTTCTCCTGTCCTCGCTCATATTAAAGCAGTAAAATATATCATCCACGTTTACCTCATAAAGGATAGAGCCATGTTGAAGTAATCCGTACTCGTTCCTCATTTGGGCGGAACCCACGACTTTTTTGCCGTTGAGTAGAATATCGGAAAATGTAGGGGCGGCAAAGCAGGAAGGAGAGGAAATTTCGTTGTCCTCCCTGTGAGAAAAATAAGGTTTCCCTCCTAAATATTCGATTGCCCTTATAATTCCCCTGCAGATATAATGGTACGAATCGAGCAAACTCATTTCCAGAATTCTGTGCGGCCTTGCAACGGTAATGCTGTAAGTGAGTTCCCTGTCATGCAAAACCGCCCTCCCGCCGGTAGGCCTCCTCACGTAATCAAAGCCTTTTTCCTTGCAACGAACGATATCCACCTCCTTCTTCATCTTCTGAAAATATCCGATGGACAAAGTGGGAGGCACGAATTTATACACTCTTAACGCAGGAGGAAGGCCTCTTTCCTTCTCCGTAATCAAAAGCGCTTCGTCGATCGCCATATTCATAGCTCCGTTATTTTCGCCGGTGTCAATAAATCGTATCATACAAGTTTATATTTTAATGAAAAAACAATCGATGTCAATTGAAAGGTTTAGGTTTTCTTTTTTGCTTCGTTCCAAAGGCGGTCCTTTTCCTCGAAAGAC
>Ga0256842_1003286_pt1 | contig 10888 bp, 8 predicted proteins | sample 4559240metaG_FD_185973 | JGI IMG/M metagenome (GOLD analysis project Ga0256842, IMG submission 185973) | Hydrothermal vent microbial communities from Guaymas Basin, Mexico - 4559-240 | ecosystem: Environmental > Aquatic > Marine > Hydrothermal vents | place: Mexico: Guaymas Basin | collected...
GCAGGGATAAGGACACCTGGCCCCCGGTGAGGGAAGCTTTCGACTGGAAGCACGGCGTCATTACGATGGGAGCCTCGCTTGAGAGCGAGACCACCGCGGCAACGCTCGGCAAGGAGGGCGTTAGGGCCTTCAACCCGATGGCCATACTCGACTTCATGAGCGTCCCGCTCGGCGAGTACATCGAGAACTACCTGAGGTTCGGCGAAAAGCTGAGGAAGGCCCCGAAGATATTCGCGGTGAACTACTTCCTCCGCGACGAGAACGGCAACTGGCTCAACCACAAGCTCGACAAGGCGGTGTGGCTCAAGTGGATGGAGTTAAGAGTTCATGGCGACGTCGATGCGATAAAAACCCCAATAGGCTACATTCCAAAGTACGAGGACTTGAAGAGGCTGTTCAAAGAGGTTCTCAACAAGGACTACAGCAGGGAGGACTACGAGAGGCAGTTCACGGTAAGGGTTCCGGAGCTTTTAGCGAAGATTGATCGCATAGAGAAGATCTACCGTGAGCAGGTGAGGGAAGTTCCAGAGGAGCTCTTCCAGGTTCTTGGGGAAGAGAGGAAGCGCCTCCTTGAGGCCAGAGCGAAGTACGGTGATTACATCAGTCCCTTCGTCCTTGAAGGGGAGTGAGTCTTTCTTTTCCTCTTTTCGTCAAACGCCGGACGGCAAGGCTTTTTAAGGTGCTCTTCAAAATACTTATCACCCAAGATGATACACGGGTGGTTGCCATGGTTGAACTTGACACCTGTACCCAGGATATAATCAGGGAGAAGCTTCCCCATCCCCTTAAGGATCTGGCGGAGTTGGCCTACAACTACTGGTGGAGCTGGAACAGAAGGGCGACAAGGCTCTGGGAGTACGTCGATCCGGAGCACTGGAGGGAGTATAAGAATCCGGTTAAGCTCCTCCTCGACACTTCCGAGGAGCGTCTCAGGGAGCTTGTCAGGGACGACGACTTCATGAACCTGTACGATCTCGTCATGGAGCAGTTCGAAGACTACATGAACCCGGACTCCACCTGGTTCTCCACGAACTATCCAAAATGGGACAAGCCGATAGTGTACCTGTGCATGGAGTACGGGATAAGCAAGAGCCTCCCAATATACTCGGGCGGACTCGGCATACTCGCCGGGGACCACGTTAAGACCGCCAGCGATTTGGGGCTTCCATTCATAGCCCTCGGTCTTCTCTACAAACACGGCTACTTCAAACAGGAGATAGACAGGGACGGCCGACAGAGGGAGGTCTTCCCGGAATACAAGCCCGCCGAAATGCCCATCAAGCCAGTCCTCGGCAAGGACGGGAGGCCGTTGCTGGTGGAGGTGCCCATAGAAGACAGAGTCGTTTATGCAAGGGCCTTTGAGGTCTCAGTGGGCAGGGTGAAGATATACCTCCTCGACACGGACGTTCCCGAAAACGCCCCCGAGGACAGGAAGATATGCGACTACCTCTACAACGCCGAGATAGACAAGAGGATAAAACAGGAGATACTCCTTGGAATCGGTGGGATGAGACTTCTGAGGGCCCTTGGGATAGAGCCCGGAGTTGTGCACCTCAACGAGGGGCATCCTGCCTTTGCAAACCTCCAGAGGATTGCCTGGTACATGGAGGAGGGGCTGAACTTTAGTGAGGCCCTGAGCATAGTGAGGGGCACCACTGTGTTCACGACCCACACCCCAGTGCCGGCCGGTCACGACAGGTTCCCGATAGAGGAAGTCAGAAAGAGGCTGGCGAAGTTCCTCGAAGGGAAGGAAGAGCTCCTCGAACTTGGAAGGGAAGGCGACGGGCTAAACATGACACTCCTGGCTATAAGGACGTCGAGCTACGTGAACGGCGTAAGCCAGCTCCACGCGGAGGTCAGCAAGAGGATGTGGCGACACCTCTGGCCAGGAGTTCCAATAGACGAGATACCCATTGAGGGCATAACCAATGGGATCCACACGATGACGTGGGTTCACGATGAGATGAGGAAGCTCTTTGACCGCTATCTCGGAAAGATATGGAGGGAGCACACCAACCTTGAGGGGCTGTGGTATGCCGTTGAAACGATACCCGACGAGGAGCTCTGGGAGGCCCACCTCGAAGCGAAGAGGCAGTTCATAGAATTCCTGCGGAGGAAAATCATACGGAGGAACCAGCGCCTTGGAACGGATGATCCCCTACCCAACCTCGACGAGAACGCGCTCATAATAGGCTTTGCGCGGAGGTTTGCGACCTACAAGAGGGCCACACTCCTCTTTACAGACCTTGAGAGGCTGAAGAGGATACTCAACAATCCAGAAAGGCCGGTTTACATAGTCTTCGGCGGAAAGGCTCATCCAATGGACGAGGGGGGAAAGGAGTTCCTCAGACGGGTCTATGAGGTCAGCCAGATGCCAGAGTTCAGGGGAAAGATATTCCTTATCGAAAACTACGACATGGGAAGTGCGAGGCTGATGGTTGCCGGTGTTGACGTCTGGCTCAACAACCCACGCAGACCTCTTGAGGCGAGTGGAACGAGCGGTATGAAAGCTGGATTGAACGGTGTTCTAAACGCGAGCATCTACGACGGCTGGTGGGTCGAGGGCTACAACGGCAAGAACGGCTGGGTGATAGGGGAGGAAACCACCGAGCCCGAGACTGAAGAGGACGACTTCAAGGACGCCATGGCGCTCTACGAGCTCCTTGAGAGGGAGATAATCCCGACCTACTATGAGAACCGCTCCAAGTGGATATACATGATGAAGGAGAGCATCAAGAGCATAGCTCCTCGCTTCAGCACCCACAGGATGGTCAAGGAGTACGTGGGCAAGTTCTACGCCAAGGCCATGAGCAACCACATATGGGCGACGAGAAAGGGTTACCTCGGAGCCAAGGAGATAGCCGCCTGGAAGGACAGGGTAACGGCCTCTTGGGACAGGGTGTTCTTTGAACGCGTGAGTGTGAGGGAAGACCTCTCGGGCATGGAGGTGGTTGTGAACCTCGACGGCCTCAGGCCGGAGGACGTTGAAGTTGAGATATACTGCGGTGTGAAGGGTGAGGAAGAGGTGGAGAGACCCCACATCGTAGAGCTAAGGCACCCGGAGGAGCTGGGCAACGGGAGGTGGCTCTACAGGTACGAGGGCAGGATTTTAAGAAATCTCCACGACCCCTGCTGGTACTACGCGGTCAGGATTCATCCACACCACGAGAAGCTTCCCCACAAGTTCCTCCTCGGCCTGATCAAGTGGTGGGAACTTAAGTAGTTTCTCTCAATATTCCACATTTCTTTTGGCAGAAACCTAACTCGGTGTTATTCTCAGGGAGTTCTGTGCTCCATTTTGGGAACTTTTTGTTCTATTTTTGGGACTATCGAGCAGTTACCTTTTTAAGTTTGAATGACTTCAAGGGGGTTTTGGATAGAATCGTGGGGGTGAAACCATGGATGCGGTCAAAAAGTGGACTATCTACTTGATATTTTTAGTTGCCGGATTTGCTACAGGTATAGGAACGCTGGGACTCTTTCCCCAGTTCTGGCTCAGGTACGGGATTACTGGCCTCGTGGTGCACATGGTGTTCTTGGGAATACTCGGTTACTTGGCGGTGATGGAGACCGAGACGGTCATGAGGTCCGGGTATTACTTCGTTGGTCTTTACAGGAAACTCCTCAGGAGGCCCTCGATGATAATCGCTATCCTGATCACGGTTCTAATGTTCATATCCTATTATTCGGCAAACGTTATGCTATCCCTGCTCTCTCCGGTCCTCGGAACCGGAACCCTGAGCCGCTTGGTGGCCAAAGTTATAATGCTTGGAATAATCTTTGTGATTCTCACGAGGGCCAAGGAAAAGACCTTTGCTATAATGGCCATTGGTTCAGCGATCTTCGTAATCGCCGTAACCGTGACTGCCATCGCGTTTAAGACCCAGATTCCAGAAAACGCGGCTTTCCTCGGGATGGCAAAACACATGTTGATCCAGACACATTCGCTCTCCCTTGGAATGATCAAGAGTGCTGCTGAGAGGGCCATTTATGGGGTTGGTCTCGGCTTTGCGTTTTATCTGATGCTCGGAAGCTTCCTCAATGAAAGATTCAACCCAAAACTGATAGTTGGTGTGGGAATCTTGATACAGTTCATTATAGGAATCCTCTCCACGATAATAGTCGTCTATTCCCTCGGACCAACCACACCCGACAGGCTCCTGCAGTACGTCTACGGCGGTGAAGAAGGTGCCATAGAACTCATGGGAGAACTTCCAACGATTCTTGCCGAGTACAAAACGCTCCTCCTCCTGATAGCGATATCGGTATTCTTCGCTGGCGTCACGAGTCTCCTGCCGACAGCTGAAGTTGCCCTCCAGAGCATAGAGGCCCTCTTTAAAGTCGGGAGAAACAAAGCAGCTGCGTATGTCATTGGAGCCTCACTCCTCATAGGAATAGTTGATTCCCCACCGACGGTGGCCGACATGATGCTTAAGGCAGTGACCACGGCACTGTTCTTCACGGCACTGTTTGAGATGTACCCCCTGATCGGCGGACGGGAGAAACCAACCTCCCTCGCCCTGGGAGTCATGGCAGTGTCCAGTGCTGTGTTCCTTGTTGGGGGTCTGTACGCTCTCTATGATGTCTTCAGAGACGGGGGCATCTACATCCTCTCTGGACTTCTTGCCCTGATTATATTGGCCTTTGGAATCTTCGGAAGCAACCTAATCCCAGAAGAAACCGTCGAGTGACCTTTTCTTTTTTTATAAAAAAGAGGGGGAATCACTTGTGGGCGAATATCGCTACGACTTTCTCTGGGGTGACCTCGTCAATCCTGACAAACCCGAAGCGCTCGAACTGGACTATATCGTCTACTTTAAGCTCCGCGTCACTCTCTAAGATGCCCTTTCTGACTATCAGCTCATCACCCTCCGGCACGAGAACCTCGCAGGGCTTTCCTTCGGTAACCCAGTGAACCATCCTCCAGCGATGTTCCTTTGCTATCTCGTACTCGACGCTGTGGAACCTCGCCCTAATGCCCTCTTCATTCGCCTCGATTATCTCGACGTTGAAGAGGTCCTTCAGGCGGACGAAGTTGCCCGGCTTGAAGAGCTCCATGTCGTCCTTCGAGACGTAGACTGGCTTTCCGGGAACGAACTTGAGCCTTCTAACGCCTCTCTCCGGGTGGTCTGGGTGGAGCGGTATCTCCGCGGTGAACTCCTCGTCATAACCCTCTATGTACATGGGTATCGGGTCGGCCACGAAGAAGTACCTGTTGGCTATCGGCTCGATGATGTGTCTGTTTATCGCCGCGAGGTTGTCCCAGCTTATGGTTGTGTCGCTCCGCTTGAGACCGACCTCGATGATTAGCTGCCTTATTGCCTCCGGCCTTATGCCGCGCCTCTTGAGGGCCCTTATGGTTCCGAGCCTCGGGTCGTCCCAACCGAGGTACTTGCCCTCCTGGATTCCCTTCCTCGTCTTGGACTTGCTGAGGATCACACCCTCTATGCTGAGCCTTCCGTGGTGAACCGTAACAGGGTACTCCCAGCCGAAATACTCGTAGATGTAGCGCTGTCTCGTTTCGTTCTCCGCGTGCTCCTGGCCTCGGAAGATGTGTGTAACGCCAAGCTCATGGTCGTCTATCGCTGATGCGAAGTTGTAGAGCGGCCAGACGCGGTACTTGTTTCCCGCCCTCGGATGGCTGGGGTTGTCTATTATCCTGAGCGCCGGCCAGTCCCTAACCGCTGGATTTGGATGGTTCAGGTCGGTCTTTATCCTGACCACTGCCTCCCCTTCCCTGTACTCACCGTTCAGCATCTTCCTCCAGCGTTCGAGCTGAACTTCCACGGGTTCCTCCCTGTGCGGGCAGGCGATTCCCTTGTCCCTAAGCTCGCGGAACTTCTCGGGTTTGCAGGTGCAAACGTAGGCCTTGCCCATCTTTATGAGCCTCTCTGCGTAGTCGTAGTATATCTCGAGCCTCTCGCTTGCGGCGTGAATCTCGTCTATTTGGAATCCAAGCCACTTGAGGTCCTCTATTATCCAGTCGTAGAAAATGGGTTCCGGCCTCTTGACCTTTGGGTCGGTGTCGTCAAAGCGGAGTATGAACTTGCCCCCATACATCCTCGCGTACTCGTGGCTCAGGATGGCGGCTCGGGCGTTGCCCAAGTGAAAGGCTCCATCCGGATTTGGGGCGAAGCGGGTAACCACTTTACCCTTTTCGGCCTTTGGAAGGGGCGGAAGTCCTTTCTTCTCTTCCCTCTTTTTCCCCTTCTTCTCCTCGAAGAACTCGGGGTAAATCTCTCTCAGTTTTGCCTCCTGCTCTTCAAGGCTCATACTGTTTACCTGCTCGACTATTCTGTTGACGAGGGGGATTATCTCTTTGGCTTTGGACCTCAGCTCGGGGTTTTCTCCGAGGACCTTTCCAATAACGGCCTTTGTGTTGGCCTTTCCATCATGCTGATATGCGTTGATGAGCGCGTACTTTAGCACGAGTTCTTCTACGTTCATTTTCCTCACCTGTGGGAGAAGGGAGGGAGAAGTTATAAAGTTAGTCCTCGGAAATGGGAAGAAAAGGGGAACGGAGCTCACTCCGCGAAGGTGACTATCTTGAGGTTTATCGGTCTCCTGACGACGTTGTACTTCCTCGCACCCACGAGGTACTTGACACCGCTCTCGCTCACGGTGTCTATCAACCTCTGGGTTATGACACCGTTGAAGACGACTGCATAGATATCCTTGCGCTCCTTGAGATGGTTGGTCAGCTCCCTGACGGGTATCTCGGCTACTACCTTCTTGTCCTTATCGAGGAGGAGTGCCATCGACTCCTTTGAGTTTTTCACCCTCTCGATGAACTCTCCAAACTCCTCAAGTTCGCTGGGTCTGGGCTGCTGTATCGGTTTTATTATCTTCTCTTCCCTCTCCCTCGGTTCAGGCTTCTCCGGGGCTTTTTGAGATAGTGCCGGGGCTGGAACTGGTGGTTTTACCTCCTTCTTCTCCTCCTTTGGCTTGGCTTTCTCCTTCTCCCTGATGACGTCGTAGAAGTTTCTGCCCTTGTAGAATATCTCGGTTATCACCTGCTCCGCCGGGACTTTACTCCTGAGTGCTTTAACTATCTCCTTCTTGGTTAGTTCTTCGACCTCCTTGCCTTCCGGTGCACGGGCCACGTAGTCAATATCCGCCACCTGAAGGAGCTCTTTGAGGATGAGCTCTCCACCACGGTCACCATCGGTGAAAGCTGTAACGATGCGCTCCTTGCTGAGCTTTATGATGGTCTCCGGAACCGAGGTGCCCTCCACAGCTATCGCGTTCTTTATGCCGTGCTTGAGCAGGTTGAGAACATCAGCCCTGCCCTCGACGACGATGATTGAGTCTGAGAACGGTACGTGAGGTCCAGCGGGAAGCTTCTCGGGACCGTACTCGATGAGTTCTTTGGCACGAACGGCTTTCTTGACCTCCTCCGTGAGTTCTTGGGTCTCGGGTATCTCCTGCTCCATGAGGGTTTCGAGTATCTCCTTGGCCCTCTCGATTATGTACTTTCTCTTGGTCGCACGGACATCTTCTATGCGGAGAACCTTTATCTTGGCCTCGGCCGGACCAACGCGGTCAATGGTTTCGAGAGCAGCCGCCAAAATGGCGGTTTCAACCCTGTCAAGGCTCGATGGGACCGTTATCGTTCCATAGGTTTTTCCGGCCTTCGTATGAACCTCAACTCTAATCCTACCAATCCTACCGGTCTTTTGAAGTTCCCTTAAATCGAGATCGTCACCCAAAAGGCCCTCAGTTTGACCAAAAATAGCACCAACGACGTCGGGCCTTTCAACGATTCCGTTTGCTTCAAACTCCGCGTAGATTACGTATTTTGTGGTTCCAAATTCATCCTTGGCTGACATACCACCACCCTCTTTCCGTTTTTCAAACTTCTGCTTTTCAGCCAAAATATGGTGAAGTACTGTCTTCTTCCTCTTCATCGAATCCCCTCCACTCGGGGGCCAGAAACGGAGACGACCTTAATGTAGAGGCTGTAAAGGTCTTCAATCCCCTTGATGTCCTTCTTTGCTATTCCCTTGAGCTCCTTCCTCGTCTCTGCATCGACCCTGCAGGGATACCCCTCCAGGTAACGGAGGAGCTTCCTTGCGAGCTCTTCGCCCTTCCTGTCGAAGTCGGTAAGTATCATGACCTCTTTATATGATGACGCGATGAGCGCAACTTCCGTTAGCGGGAGGCGTGAGAGCCTTATTATCTCCGCCCTGACCCCCAGATTCCTCAGAGCCACCTCGTCTCGCGGGCCTTCAACTATGACGGCCCCCTCAAACTCTCGCAGTTTATCTATAAGCCTTAGGAATCTTTTATAGTTTTCGGCGTACATGTTGCCGTCGATTAGGTAACGAGGGAATGGGGTTATAAGCTTATTGGATAATTTTTGACGCTTTTTTGTTTATTCAGCAGACGTTCCGAACGGGCAATGTGTGGCTCATCGGCTCCTCATAGAACTCCTCAATGAGATTCCGGAGCTTCCTGGATAGTTCAATCTGCTTGCCCCACGAGCCCTCTATCTTGCCCTTTGCGGCCATCCTTCCCAAAAAGCGCTTCATCTCCTCGCTCAGCGGACTCGGCCTGCACCTGGCCCATGGCGTCCCTGGGAGCGGCATGAAGTAGTGTGCCCTTACCTTCCCGCCCTTTCGAATGATCCACTTCATCAGCTCGATGCTTTTCCGCTGGCTCTCCTCGGTCTCGTTGGGCAGACCAACGATGAAGTCAACGACCGGTTCGAAACCGTACTCGAGCATGTATTCCACCGCCCGCTGAACGTGCTCGACCCTGTGGATCCTGTGCATAGCTTTTAGCATTGCATCGTCTCCGCTCTGGGCACCTATTGCCAGCCTTCTGTTGTCGGCGTAATCCACGAGCAGTTCAAGGGTCTCGGGTAGAACGAACTCCGGTCTAACCTCGCTCGGAAACGTCCCATAGAAGAGCCTTCTGCCCTCCTTCCTCAGCGGTTGAAGTGCCTTGAGTAGGGCTTCGAGCTTGTTGAGCTTTAGAATGGCTCCAGGAGAGCCGTAGGCGAAGGCGTTAGGCGTTATGTAGCGCATGTCCTTCATCCTGCGGGAGTACTTTACTATCTGGTCTATCGGCCGGTGCCTCATCCTCAGCCCCTTGATGTAGGGCGTCTGACAGTAGTAGCAACCGAATGGACAGCCGCGGGTTATTTCTATCGGGGATATCAAACGAAGGCTCTCGGGATAGGGCGGAAAGCGCCAGAAGTCCTCAACCTTGGCGAAGCCGGTGAAGACAAACTCACCGTTGAGGTGGAAAGCCAGCCCCCTGATGTCGAGGAACTCCTTCGTGATTCTGTACCCCGTCCTCTTCAGCACCGTGAGCAGCTGATAGAGAACCTCCTCCCCCTCTCCGATAACAGCTATGTCAAACCCAAGCTGGTTGAGCGTATGTCTGGGCATCGCTATGGTATGGTAACCACCCGCAATGAGGAGAGCTCCCTTCTCTTTCAGGAGGCGGACTTCCTCGGGCAGGGAGCCCCATATTTCCTCGGTGAAGAATGAGTACAGAACCACCCTTGGCTTGGCTCGAAGTATTTCGCTGAAGTCCTTGGTTATCAGTAATTCGCCCAGATCAAAACCTTGACTCTCTAAAGCTCCGAGGAGGTGAACAAAGGCGTTGTGGTTGCGCTTGGTCATTCGGACGGCTATCTCAGGCATGATGTAACCACGAGAAGAGTCATTTAAAAATCTGATGACCGACAAAAATCAAGAAGGAAAAGGCCTTCAGGCCTTAATGGCGAGCTTGATGTCCTCGGCCTTGACGGTCTTTCTGCCGGCGTGCCTGGCGTACTCAACGGCCTTCTTGCTGAGGCCAACGGCGTACTCCTCGAGGTACTCGGCGAGAACCTTGGCAGCCTCCTCGCTGACCCTCTCGGCACCGGCCTTCCTTATAAGCCTGTCAATTGGGGCAATCGGCAACTCAGCCATTCACAACACCTCCTCAAAGGGTTTTTCGGTATTTTTTAAGGAATTGGAGATATATAAACCTTTCGGTAAACGGAGGTGTCTCCACCGGTCTGCTGGCCAATGCTCCCTTAGATACATTGAACTCGCTTAGATGAATATCCTCGGGCATTTGATATTGACTTGGGTTTATAACCGGGGAATAGAGGGTCATCCGAGGCACCACCCAGATGTGAACTCTGTATTGTTCCGGCACGGTTAAAGGGAAGTGTAAAGTCAAAAGAAACGAGGATGAAACTGGATGGACAAGTTTGAGGATTGAGGGGGGAATGGAGTGGAAACTCAAACACAAGGGCCGATTTTGATTTTTCCGTTCTTATCGTCTTTTTCTTCTTTTGGACAAGACTATCCCCTGACTGCCCTGATAGTTACCCCTGTAAGGATTCATCGAAGGACCTTCAAGTCGGATAAACGCTATCTGAACAAACCTCTCCCCGTACGAGAGTTCCACCGGTTCCTCTGAGGCGTTGAAGAGGGCGAGCGTAAGGTTGCCGTCCCATCCCGGATCTACCCATGCAAACGAACCTAAGAGACCCTCTCTGGCGAGGCTGCTCCTGAGCTTCATGTCCCCCATGATATCGTCGGGAAGTCTAATACGTTCAAGCGTGAGTACGAGGGCGTGGGTCTTGGGAGGAATCGCAACCTTCCCCCTCTTCTCGACGTTGACCAGCTCTCCTCCCACATATGCCTCCTTACCAACCCGCAGGTCATAACCGGCTGGCTGAAGAGACTTCTCGTTGAAGGGTTCGATTAGTATCTCCTTTCTGATTTTCCAGTCGGGAAGCATCATATGGACCACCGCAAGCTTTATTTTGCCGCCCCTTAAAACACTTCCGAGGGGCCCGTGGCCTAGGGGATATGGCGCCGGCCTTCGGAGCCGGTAGTCGCGGGTTCGAATCCCGCCGGGCCCGCCACAGAAACTTTGCCTT
>Ga0256842_1003287_pt1 | contig 10887 bp, 11 predicted proteins | sample 4559240metaG_FD_185973 | JGI IMG/M metagenome (GOLD analysis project Ga0256842, IMG submission 185973) | Hydrothermal vent microbial communities from Guaymas Basin, Mexico - 4559-240 | ecosystem: Environmental > Aquatic > Marine > Hydrothermal vents | place: Mexico: Guaymas Basin | collected...
AAGAACTGCCTTTGCAGTGTTCTCATCCCAGACAATCTCGAAATAATAGCTGAAGAACTCTAATGCAGGGATTACACGCTCCATGTCTCCAGATAGGTAGTCTTCAAGGAATTGTTCCACTATTCTGCCACGTGCTATGTTCCTGGAAGCAAGCAGTGCAAGGGTCTTTGAGGCCCTCTGTCGCATCCACCTGTTTTTCTTTGAGTGAGCCAGTTTAAGAAGACTCTCCACCGCCGGCTCTAAGATAAAAGCCAGCTCCGGTTCAATTTTCTCGGCGAGCTTTGAGAGCGCCCACAGGGCGTCCATCTTTTCGAACTTGTCGCCTCCTTCAAGTTTGTGGATGAGTTCAAACACGACTTCAATACTTTTCTTTGATAGGTCTATGAGCGTCTTCTCGTCCCCATTCCTTATCGCTTGCTCTAGCTTAGCCTTTTCCTCTTCGGTCAGCCGGTAGCGGGAGGTGGGCTCATTAAGCGCTACCTCCATGGCACTTCTCTTTGTCTCCTTGAACTGAGCCAGAGTCGGGGGCCGGAGGTACCTTTGGGCCTTTTTTTCTGGAGGTATGGAGACGTACTTCGGACCCGGCAGAATCCTCTCGTTGATTTTAAGGGTCTCCTTGCCGAACTTTTCGAGGACATCTGTGAGCCATTCCAGGACGTAGGTGTCTCCAACCGCCAATGCGAGGTCAATGGCCTCGTTGAAGCGTTCATTTATCAGGAGCTCGTGTATTTTCTCCTTGGCCTTTTCTGGGTTCTGGGAGTAGTAGTCGTGTATAGCGAGTTCAAGCCTCTCTGCTACAATCTTTGCTTTCTCCCTAAGGATAAGTCTCTCTCTGAGGGCAATGTTTTTAACCATTGTGAGAACCTGGGTAACCTCATCAACGAGCTCGTCCTCTAGGCGGTAGTGAGGGACTTCAAGGAGAATATCGAGGACGAACTCAACGAGGGGGAAGTCTTCTTTGGACACAGAAGACAGAATTTCGGCGATCTCTGAGAAGAAAGTTTTTAGGAGTGAAGGTCTCATGGAATGGGCGCCTACGTTGAGGAGAAGTCTGAGCCCCATGGCCTTGAGGCGGGGGTTACTTGATCTTAGAAGCCTTGAAATGGTGTCCATAAGCTGGGGTGTGTAAGAAGTCGTCCTCATAACTTTAAGGACGGCCAGGATCTCGACGAGAACGAGTTCGTTTTTCCCAGACCTGAGGAGATCCCTGAAGGCCTGGGCCAGCTTTATGAACTTTTCTGGCGAGAGCGGAATGTTCTCAATGAGCTCGCCGATTGTCCTGATTGTGTGGATCACGAGGTTATCGTTATCGCTCTTCAGCAATCTAAGCAGGTCATCAAGAAATTTTTCAACAAGAATGAGCTTTTTAACGTCGGGGATAGCTTTTAACACCTCCCTTAGGGCTAGAAGGGCTCTAATTTTAATGTTGTCGTCTCGGTCATGAAGGAGGTCGAAGAGCATCCACAGATATTCATCGTTCTCTCGAGCTAACTCAATAGCCTTCTTAATTTCCCATGAGCTCAGGTATTCCTTGAACACTTCGATGTTTTTTTCATCACAGATCATGACGTTGAGATCGTTGAACTTAAACCTTAATACTCTTTTTGTCCGGAATGCTTATGATAAACTCATGGCCTCATGATCTGAGCGAGATTCCCAGGGGTTCATCCTCCTCTCGTTCTGCTCCTTTTATCTCGTCGAACTCGTAGTCCTCGCGCAGGCCAAGGAGTATCTCGACCTCAGGCGGAGTCAGCACCGGCTTCCTCCAGTTCTCGTAGTCGTCTATCGGGACGCGGGGACAGGCGACAACGACATAGGCGTCGAAGTCAAAGCCCTCCAAAGCTGGGTAGCTTATGTGGTTCATGGCTATAAGCTTAGCGTACTTTCCGTGCTCGCGGAGGAGTTTCACCATGCGCTTCGCCTCTGCCAGGCGGAGCTGACCCTTCTTCGTGCTCGTTATCACCCCGAACTTTTTAGCATCCATGGCCTTCGATATCTGGGCCCAGCGCCTCCTTATCAGGCGTTCCGCTTCTTCCTCCATCCATATCACATCGCCGGAGTAGGGGTTTACCGCGAGGGTCGGCTTTTTGGTCGCGAGCGCAACGCCGAGCGGGTGGAAATAGCCGGCCCCTATGAAGAGAATTCCTTCGGCATCAACCTTCGCGGCCGAGAAGTTGCACCCGAGAACCTGCCCTGGCCAGCTGACGCGGGAGTCTCCTCTGCCAATGACGACCTCAAAGCCTTCATTTTCCAGAAACTTTCTCGCTTGCCCAAGCTGGTGGATGTGCTGGGCCGTCGTGACGAGTGCTATCCTCTTTCCGAGCTTCTTAATCTCCCCGATGTTCTTCTCAAGCACCGGCACAACGTCAACCTTCGCGAAGGCAGGAACGAATATCGTGGGAACTTCCAGCTTGAGCCTCATGTAGCTGTGGCCGAGGTGGATGAGCGCGTCGCAGCCGAGCATCTTTGCCTCCCTATCAGCGGGGTCGCAGGCCCCGTAGTTGACATCGCCGCTGATTATGACCTCTATCCCGTTCTCCTCAAGGAAATCCGCTAGAGACTGTGCCTCGCGCTTTAAACCTTCCGGTGTTTGGATGAGTACCCTTCTGGCGTTGAGCTCTCGCAGGGCTTCCAGTATCTCGCCGTTCGAAATCTCGTGCATTGAACCACCGTCGGAGAGTTCAATCTTGGGTTTATAAACAATCTGCGGGCCATTGCCTGCAAAAGTCTTTTATACTTCCTAGCCCAATAATACCTCGAAGTTCGATGCATCGGGGTGATTGGTATGGAGACGATAGAAGGAGTTATCGTCGTGACAACCGAGACCGTTCCGGGCTACCGGATTGTGGAGGTTAAAGGCCTCGCGAGAGGCGGTACCGTTAAGGCCACCCACATCGGTAGGGACATAATGGCCGCCCTCAGGAACATCAAGGGTGGGGAAGTACAGGAGTACACCCAGATGATGGCCGAGGCAAGGGAAGAGGCTTTGAGGAGAATGGCCCTCAGCGCCAAGGAGCTCGGCGCAAACGCCGTGGTGAACGTGCGCTTTGCCACCTCAAACGTCGGCTCAAGCGTGGCTGAGGTCTACGCCTACGGGACTGCGGTGGTCATCGAGAAGGAGTGATAGTTATGAAGCGCCTTCTGGTGGTTCTCGTTTTCCTTCTCCTCCTGACCAACGTTTTAGCCCTGACTCCTCAGGAGGCAATGATGGAGGCCTGGAAAACGGGGAATTACTCGCTGGTTGAGCCCTACCTCAGTCCCGCCATGAAGACCGCGTTCTCCAAGAGTGTATTCCAGAGTGCGCGGAAGGAACTCGTAGAGAGGTACGGCGAGATTGAGGGTTACCACCTGATAAAAAAGGAGAAAGAGAAAGGTTACGAGGTCTACTACTACCGCGTCATAGCGGAGAAAGGGAACTACACGGTGAGCGTGACCGTAAAGGATGGAAAAGTTGAGGGCTTCCACATCACGCCCAGCTTCAATCCGAGGAACGCTCTCTATCCACTCCTCGGAGGACTGCTCGGTTTAATGATAATCTGGGCCTCCCTCAGGAGGTTCCACGCGGGCGAGCTCATCCTCGGGGCGGTCCTGCTGATTCCCCTTCTGATTTTCCAGCCGCTCGTGCAGAAGCTTCCGGGGCTCCTCGGGGTGGGCAGCACAGCCTTCCTCGTGGCCTGGACAGGGCTGATAGCGGCGCTCTTTCAGGAACCCCTCAAGTACTACTTCTCCCGCGACAAAACACTCGGAAGGGCCCTTTACGTCGGGGTGGGCTTTGGAATCGGCGAAGCAATCTACGTGGCTGTCATGGCATCACTCGGGGGGAGCTCGCTGATAGGGGCCGTCGAGAGAGCCTTCGCGCTCCTCTTCCACGCCTCAACGACAGTTCTCTTTGCTTATTCATACAGAAACGGCTGGGGAAGGAGGGCGTTGCTCGTGATGATCCTCGTCCACTGGCTTACCGACAGCATAGCTGCCTACTGGCACGTTAGTCCTTCGAATGCAGTCCTCCTGGCAGGATACGCGGTGATGCTCCTCACAGCCCTGGCGATACTCCCGAAGCTCCTCCCGCTGGCGAGGGCAGAGAGCGAAGAACCTGAGGTAAGATGGTGAACCTTTTTATTTCCCTCATCCCTCTCACATAGGAGGCCCTCACTTGCTCGGCGGTAAGGAAAAGGCCCTCAGAAAGCTCAGGAAGGACCTGCGCTCCGGACTTTACTCCTACTTAGTCCTCTCCCTCCTCAGCGAGGAGGGCGAGCTTCATGGCTACGCGATAAGGAAAAGGCTCGGAGAGCTGAGCGACGGCAGACTCGTCCCGAGCGAAGGGGCCCTCTACGACATCCTCAAGAGCCTGAAGAAGTACAAGCTGGTGGAGGACTTCTGGGTCGAGGTCAAAGGGAGGCCGAGGAAGTACTACCGCCTCACCGACCTCGGTAGGGAAGTTTTATTAGCTCTGAGGGATGAAATCAGGACGATTGAAAGAACTCTCATGAGGCTGGAGGGATTGGAATGAACGAGAAGGCCTTTGAGGTGTTTGTTTCCCTCACCCTGCTTTTGGCTGGACTGCTGACCCTCGCCTTCCGAAAGAGGAGAAACCCTCTCATAGGCTTCCGCGTGGGCTACACCTATCACTCCGAGAGGGTCTGGGAGAAGGTGAACACCTTCGCAGGGATCTTTTCAATCGTTTACTCGCTCCTCCTGCTCGTCCTGGCGCTCTACGGCGTTTCGATGAACATCTTTATCCTTGGGGTGGTTGGGTTTGCTATAATTCAGCTCTTCATTGGTCTGCGGATGGCGAGGCGCGAGTACGAGCTTGAAGAGTTCTCGGAAGAGGCCCCAGAGAAACCTCCGAGGACGAGCAAAACGGAGGGAGCGAGCATAAAACCCTACATCCTCATTCAGCTCGGCTTTTTAGCGTTTTACCTCCTGCTGGTTGCCCTCCTGTGGGACAGACTCCCCGAGAGAATCGCGACCCACTTCAACGCGAGCGGTGAGCCGGATGACTATTCGAGCAGGTTCTGGGGGGCTATCGGCGTTCCGGTTCTGGTCTGGCTTCTCCCTCTGGTTCTCACGCTTCCAGCCAAGGAGCCAGGATTTTTCGCGAGGGCCAACTTCTACCCGAGGAGCCTGGGGGCGTGGTGCCTCTTCACAACGGTTCTGAGCGGTGGAATGGTTCTCGTCATTACGCTCGCGCTCCTCTACAACGCGGGCTTTGTTTCGAGCAGTGCCATCTCCTACGGGGTCTACCTTTTCCTCGGCGTCCTCATATTCGCAATCTACAGGCTCCTCACGGTGGGGAGAGATGAACGGGTATGAGCTCCTGAGGATCCTCTACGGGCTGTTCCTCGGGATTTTCCTCATACTCATGGGGGCTCTCACATTCACATCGAAGGGAGAGCCAGGGATAGGATTCAGGATAGGCTATACCTACATCTCGGAACGGGCAAGGAGAAAGGCAAACCGAGTTTTAGGGATCGGAACGATTCTGACGGGGGTAACGCTCGTCCTTCTCTCGCCGTTCCTCCCGATGCCCTGGCTCATAGCCATCATACTCATCGGCCTCGGCGGAACCCTTGTCCTTGCTTACTTCACGGCAAAGCGCGAGTACGAGCTTGAGGAACTCTCAACTGAGGCACCAGAGAAACCGGGGAGGAGGATAGAACCCCCAAAGGTTGGAAATTACATCGCCCTTCAGCTCATTTTTGCCGGCATTTCCTTCGCGCTAATTCTCACAGAGAAAGTCGCGAGGGATTCAGGGATCATCCTAATCGCCAGCCTTCAGCTCTTCCTCCTCGCGCTTACGGTTCTCTTTTCCCGGCCCATCCTCCTTCAGCTGGCCCCTAAATTCCAGGGTAAGATGGCACTCGGCTTCGCGAGGGCGATGACGGCAGTTTCGGCGATGATGACCCTCCAGCTGGTAGTTGTGGCCCTAAATCCCAAGCCGAGCCCGCTCCTCGCGGTTCTCCTGCTCTTCGTCTCGCTCGGTACGATATTCTATGCAGTTTTCATAGCTTTAACGAGCGCCTACGAGGAGGGTTACTATTAAAAGGAACACCCACCAACCAAGGCTGGTGGGACGATGGAGGAGCTCTACCGCTACCTGAGGGCATATATGGATCCGAAGAGCGAAGTAGCCCAGAGGAGGTTCATAGCACTGCGCTCCTTCTTCAACTGGGCGGTTAAAGAGGGCCTTCTTCCAGAGGGGCGGAAGCTCCGCATCCTCGACCTCTGTGCGGGGACTGGGATAGCCGGCGCTGCCCTCTACGAGACGCTCCGCGAGTGGGGCTACGAGCCCTCCCTTACCGTTGTAGACAAGAGGAAGGAAGACCTGCTCCTCGTTGAGGAATGGGTGAGCGGTGAGGTCTACGGCGCAGTTATGGACTGCCTCGACGACCTGAGCAAACTCGGTAAGTTCGATATCGCTCTGATCTTCGGCTACACAATGCCCCACTTCGACCCGTTCCAGGCGGCTGAACTCTTCAGGAACGTCGCGGGGGTTCTTGAGAGCGATGGTGTCTTCCTGCTCGAAGAAACCGATCGCTTCGGGGCGTTCTTTTACAGAGGGGCCTACCGTGAGGTTGTGCCTGAAGTTAAAGGGGAAGATTATACGATAATCTCGCTGGATGAAGGCTATAATCCTCTCAGGGGCGTCATAAGGAGGGGCTACTACAAACTGCCCGGCTGGGAGAAGATCTGTGAAATTGAGATGCGCTACTGGGACTTAGCAGGTTTAGCCGGCCTTGGAAAGGCCCTCTTTAAGGAGGCGAGGATAATAAGAAAGAGCGAGCACGGCGTCGTCAATGCGGGCGACATAATTTACCTGAGAGGCCCGCTAACTTCTCGTTGATTCCCACTTTTTCAGGCTCTCCTCAAGCGCACTCCTTACCGCTCGCCCGATATCGAGACCGAGCTTCGTCGCGGTTCCTGCCCACTCCTTCTCACCTGGAAAAGCGAAGACTCCAATGCCGTCGCTCGTCGTTCCGGTCGCGTTGTAGCCGAGCTTTAGGAGGGTGTAGGTTTTCGCCTCTGTTGCCGTCATTATCGCGTTGGCCATCGCGCCGACGGTGAGGCCGTCCTCGATGACGAGCGCCATGTTTATAGTCCCAGGTTTCCAGGGCGGCGGTTCCTCCCCGGCTATTGCCGGGTTGGTTATACCAGCGGTTACGTATGCTGTAACGCTCCCGCTCTTTGCAACGGAGAGAACCCTACCTATGTCTGCCGCCGTCATGAAGCCTACAAAGTCCTTGAGGCCGTTTTTTAGCTCAAAGGCCCGACAGTCTGCGTGGTAGTCCCCGGAGTAGTCCTTGTGGACTTTCATAAAGAAAAAGCCCTCGGCCCCGACGAGGCCGCCCCTGTGTGGGGCGTTGCTCAGCGCCAGCATTCGCCGGGGAAAGTGCTTTATGAAGCCCTCATTCACGTCCCTCCCCCCAGTGGTAGTCCCACCTCAGGAGGACGAACAGGGTTATCATGAAAATCGTGATGTAGTAGCTCACCTTGAAGGGGACAACACCCACAAGCCCGAGGGTGTAAAAAACCGTCAAAATGAGAACGAGAAGGAGAAGGAAACGGTAGGCGGTTTTCCTCTCCATCGCGCTCACCTCAGGGCTCATCACTGCTCAGTGTTTTCCTCCCCATAGCCCCGGTATATCTCAAGGCTCCTTCTGGCCCTCGCGCGGGGGATGTGGTGCCCCATGAGGGCGACGATTTTGTCAGCCTTGGCCTTCCCGTGGTGGAGCATCTTTCTCTCGGTCTTGATCTTCTCAATCTTAAACGTGTATCCGCCGACCTCGACGACCTCTCCGACCGCAAACTCCTCTTCACGGGGCACCTTAACGCGGAATGACTGGGTTATCCCCTTGGGGAGGTAGATCGACACCTTTATGACCTTCGGGTAGGTTAGGCTCTCACCCCAGAGCGCTTTTATCTCGCCGACCTTCGCATGGTTTACCCTCTTTCCGCCTTCCAGCTCGATGCCTGTAATCCTGACCTCGTCCTCCTCGGTCTCAACTATGTCGCCAACTCTAATCTCCTCGCCTTCCGGAAGCTCCGCCTCGCTCTTGAAGCTCCTCTCGTGCTTGCTGACAATGAGAGGAACCTTGAGGAGCTTTGGAAGAGTTATATGCCATACGTTACCGCACTCGTTACAGCGAAGGGTAAGCTCTCGCCCGCGCTCCTTAATTACCTCAACGTCATCGCTACCGCACTCAGGACAGATGAAGTACTCCTCCATGTCTCTCACCAGAAGGGAAAAGAGGGGTGTGCTTATAAAGGTTCTTTAATGGTCAACCCAACTTTACCAAATTCTGCAAAAATTGTAAAGTCGAGTTTACCAAAATCCCGGCCTCAAAGCTGGCTCCCTTCCTCCGGGTTTTTGATCTTCAAGAGCGGGCAGACCTCCATGCACTCCCTGCAGTGAGTACAGCGGCTCCAGTCGACGACTATCTTCTTGCTCTTCTCGTCTATGCTCAAAGCCTCCTCGGGGCATTTGCCGACGCAGACGCCGCAGCCGACGCACTCGTAGGCCCTCTTGACGAGGTGGTAGGCGCTGACTGCTTCCCTCTCGTCCGGAGCTTTGGCCTTCCTCGTTCCCGTGAAGAACTCGACGTCTCCAGCCCTTATGACGTCCCCTTCAACGCTCACCTCGCCGAGTATCGGGGCGACCTCAAGGAGGCGCTTCTTGTTGAGGACGGTGTTGAACTCCAGTTCATAACCATCATCGGTCTCCTCAATTTTGACCTTAACCGGCTCCCACGAGCGCTCCTCAGGAATATCAACGCCGAGCTTCCTCGCTATAGCCTTCTCGCCCTTGCTAAGCTTCTTCCACCGCCAGAATCCGTAGGTAATCCACTCCTCGGGGAAACCAAAGCGCTTCCTCCAGTACTCAAGGGCCTTAAACCACTTCTCCCAGAGCTCCGGCTTCTCGCGCTTGAGCCTCTCGAACTCTGCCAGCGACGCGCTCGGGCAGAGGAAACAGCCTATTCTGTCAAAGCCCCTCTCGTAGAGCGGGTTGTAGGGCAGTTTCCTGCTGAAGATGTAGAGCCAGACCTCTATCGCGCGCCAGTGGAATATCGGCGACGCTCCAATCTCGTTGGGCACCCATTCGTTTCTCCAGACGCGCGGCTGCTTGAAGCGCTTTATGCTCTCGTACTTCCTCTGACCGACGAACATGAGGACGCCTTTGGGGTAGTTCTCCTTTATGGCCAGCGTTATCGGGCCGAGCTTCGTCACTTTACAGCACCAGCGGTAGTCCCTGCCCGGCGGGGAGAAGACGTAGAGAGCCCTCCAGAACGTGTCTCCAGCGTCGGCCACTATGAACTTAACTCCCTTCGGCTCAAGCTCCTTCCTGAGCTTTTCTACGTACTCAACGGTCTCCGGAAATTCTATTCCGGTGTTATTGAAGAAAACCGTGAAGTTTCCTCCAAACTCCTCCAAGGCCAGACCGAGAACCGCTAAACTGTCCTTTCCGCCGGAGAAAGCCACCGCAACTGGCAAATCCGAATATTTGTTCGCGACTCTTCTCATGAACTCCCTGCTCTTAACGACCTTGTCCTCAAGCGCTATGCTGTTTGCCCTAAGCACGTCCTCCATCGTGGCCTTCCTGCCCTCGCGGTAGTTGACCCTTTTCTGCCTCTTCGGCTTTACACCCGTCCCGCGCTCGCCCCGTATCAGGGCCTCGTAGTCCTTCTTCGCTATTCCCGTCGCAAAGACCTCACCGTCCTCGGAAACGAGGATTACCTCGTCGTTGACCCTTATGCTCGGCTCCGCCTCAAGGACTCCGACCGCCATTAAGTTGGCGCCCTTCTTTATCGGCTCTACGGCGCCTTTGTCCACGATTATCCACTTCCGCATAGACTTTCCGAAGCGCTTCCAGAGCGCGATAGCTCCTTCGACCTTCAGGCCTGCCCTCCAGCGGAGCTCAAGAGGGTCGAACTTGACGTAGCCGAAGACGTAGCCGTCAACTATGATCTCGTAGGCGTCGTCCTCGCTGGGGAGCTTGTTGAGCAGGACTACCTTTCCATTGAGGACTTCACCAACGTCGACGCCGTAGTGCTCCTTGAAGACTGAGCGTATGAACTCGATGTCCTTCTCAAAAGCAAAGCGGAGGTCTCCAGGCGGCGTGATATCCAGCCTGAACACTTTCTCCTTTCCGTGAACGGCACAGCTATCGCCGATGATCGGGACGTTGCACTCCTCGCACCAGTTTATGTACGCCTTGCCGAGGAAGACTGGCCTCCCCATTTCTCTCACCTGTGGCGGGAAAGAGAAGAGGGGTTTATAAAGGCGATTGGTCGGCTTTTTTAGTTCTGCGTAATTTCCGCCTGATACAGTTGTTTCTCTACAGAAACCCTTATAAGGTCTTCCACTTACTTAAGTTTAAAACCCAACCGGAGGCGATGGTAATGAGCTTTGCCGCACTTGCCTTGGTGGTAATTGGCGGTTTTCTACTTTTGCTACTGCTCCTTGGAGTCAAAGTTATCCGCCCGTATGAGAAGGGTCTCGTTGAACGGCTTGGAAAGTTCAACAGGATACTCGACCCGGGAATACACTTCATAATCCCCTTTATGGAGCGGGTCAAAAAGGTAGATATGCGCGAGCACGTCATAGACGTCCCGCCGCAGGAGGTCATCTGTAAGGACAACGTCGTCGTCACCGTCGATGCAGTCGTTTACTACCAGATCATTGACCCTGTAAAGGCCGCTTACAACGTCAGCAACTTCCTCATGGCGATTATCAAGCTCGCCCAGACCAACCTGCGTGCCATCATAGGTGAGATGGAGCTCGACGAGACCCTGAGCGGGAGGGACATAATCAACGCCCGCCTTAGGGAAGAGCTCGACAAGATAACCGACCGCTGGGGTGTGAAGATAACCCGCGTTGAGATCCAGCGCA
>Ga0256842_1003288_pt1 | contig 10887 bp, 10 predicted proteins | sample 4559240metaG_FD_185973 | JGI IMG/M metagenome (GOLD analysis project Ga0256842, IMG submission 185973) | Hydrothermal vent microbial communities from Guaymas Basin, Mexico - 4559-240 | ecosystem: Environmental > Aquatic > Marine > Hydrothermal vents | place: Mexico: Guaymas Basin | collected...
ATGAGGCGCCTTAAAAACAGCAACCATTACTTCGTCTATAATCCTTGCATCCTTTCTCAAATATCCATAAATCAATCTGCCTACAGGTAGTTGAGTTATGTCACACGGCCTGAAAGGATGAAACAACTGAGATAACAAGCGAAACGTATCAGGGCCACTTACACGAAGAACTGCAATTGCCGATCTACCTTCAGGAGTTGCGGGGGCTATTATCGTCTCCGGCTTCATTTTCCTGAGTAATTTTATCAAGTAAAGAATTCACAAATTCCAGATCTCCCTGACAAATTTCCTTTGATACTGCTCCTTTTGCATACTTCACTGGACCCGATCTCTCTACCAAATCTCGAATCCTTTGCTTAGTCTCGCTATCCAATTCTAACATTCGCAGTGCGGAAATAAACTCACTATTTGTCATCTCCATAGCCGGAATTCCAAATCTCCGTTGAATTATATACCGCAAAATCTCAGTCAATTCATAGTAAAACTGCCTATACTCACCCAGATCAACCAAGTGAGATTTGGATAAATCCTTCAACCTTTCTCGAGCAATCTCCCAATAGGGACGTGAAATTTCTCCTTCTTCTCCAATTCTTTTACGTCTCAAAAAAGCAAAGAGTCCAAGCCCCAACATTCCCAATCCAATCAATGTCAACCAAAACCACCGCCACGGAAACGGGACAAAATACAACGGAGCAAAATCACGAGGCTGCACCTTTGAAACATCCTTAGGTAAAAATTCTTCCACCTTTAAACTTAACTCTGGTGTTTTATACTCTTTCCCATTCACAAATACCGGAACTGAAGGTATCTTGGGATGGAGAGAAAACACTGCTATCTCATATTCTTTACTAACTTCCCCATCCTTACTCTGGCAATCTCCAATGTCTCGAACGAACACATCTTGAGGAAAAATCTGAGGAGAAGGAAATATTACATTTGAACAAGAGACTTCGTTTCCTCTTACCACGACTTTCGCCTTTATTCGCTCTCCCAACTTTACTGTGCTCTTTTCTGTAGAAAACTCAATTTTTACCTGAGCAAACAAAAACAGTGGCAAGCCCAAAATAATAAGTACTAATAAAAAAATTCTCCTCATCTTCGACGCTCCCGCCTCCTAAACAACGCCAACATAGGCTTAAGCCAACCTGAACTGGGTGTAATCAGGGCTGAATCTACCCCTGAACGGACAAATCCGCGAAAAAGTTCCTCTCTCTCTTTACGAAGGGCTTCATTTATTTCCCCAACTAAAACCTTATTTGCTGTGTTAACTACCCAAGAATCTCCTGATTCAGGATTGCCCAATCTAATCCGCCCTCTCCCAACTGGTAACTCTATTTCATAATCATCTCTTACTACTAAGGATATAACATCATGCCGCCTGGCTAATATAGTCAGCGGTTTCCAAAAATCCTCCGAGAAGAAAAAGTCCGAAATCAAGAACACAACCGCCTTTTTCTTTATAACCTCCAGAAGGTATTTCAAAACATCCGAAAAAGATCCAGTTTCTCTTCCTTCTCCAGTTAAAACTTCCCTTAATATCCTTAAGACATGCCTGCGCCCTCTTCGAGGATGAACTGCCTTCTCCACTCCAGAAGAAAAAGTAAATAAAGACAACCTATCATTATTTCTCAGAGAAGAGAACCCCAAGCCAGCACAAACCTCTGCCACCAAATCTTTCTTTGTGGGATACCTAAAACCAACTGACATCGAAGGAGAGACATCAACCACTAAGACCAAATTTAACTGTCGCTCTTCAACGAACTTTTTCGTGAACGGCCGAGCATAACGCGCAGTAACATTCCAATCAATAGATTGAACATCATCGCCCGGGACATATTCTCTAACCTCAGCAAACTCTATCCCCCTTCCCTTGAACACCGAAGAATATGCCCCTGAAAACGCCTCATCAACTTTCTTTCTAACTACCACCTCTATGTATTTTATTCTTCGGGTAAGATCTGTGATCTCCATTCTCCCCCCTATTCTGATGTTTTCCGAGAAGAGACAATAAAACCAGTATGGGCCACCATCCTATGCGCTGGCCTGAGGGACCTCGTTCCTGCTTCCCAAGGCCGCAGCATAGTCTCAAAAATTTTTACATCAAAAACACCCCCAGCCTTCATCAACTCATCCCAATACCGTTTGACCTGAAGAGTGGTTGGTATAAAAGTAAGAATAAAGGCACCCGGCTTAACCGCATCCCTGACCGATGTAAATACCGTCCATGGTTCAGGCACATCTATAAATGCAGCATCAAACCCTCTTTCCTCTATTCCAAAACTCGCATCTGCCACCACTACAGAAAAGTTAGGGCACGGTCCAAGCATAGCCTCGACGCGTTTTCTCCCCTCCTTGGCAAAGTCACTCCTACGTTCATAGGTAACAAGTTCTCCTTGCGGCCCAACCGCATTCAATATCGCCATACTCAAGGCCCCAGCCCCTAACCCCACCTCCAATACTCTATCCCCTGAACGCACATCCGCAAAAAAGAGCAATACACCTAAGTCTTTTCCATATATAGGTTGGACATTCCTCTTTACATGCCTAACATATTGCTCCATAGACGGACGAAAAAAGTATGCCCAACGATTAGGTTCTAACTCTATAAAACAACCTTCCCTCTGTCCTAATACTATCTCATGGAGATACTGGCGCCCATAGAGAGAAAAACGCCGCCCATGGGAAAGACGAAACAACCTTTCTCTACCCTTTTTATCTACAGCGATTACCAAATCACCCTCTTTGAACAAATCCCCTCGCCTATCCATAACACTTCATTATAACACAAGGTAAACATGTCTTTTGGAACAAGAATAAAAAAGGCGGTGGAACCCTCCACCGCCTCTCTACCACCTAAAAACAACCACTAAATATCAAAGTATAAATAAAACTCATGAGGATGTGGCCGAAGGTTAACCCCCTCAATCTCTACATTTCGCTTGTATTCGATCCATGTCTCAATAACATCCTTAGTAAACACATCCCCCCTTAGCAAAAACTCACAATCCTTCTCCAAGGCATTAAGGGCCTCCTCCAATGACCTCGGAACGCTTTTAATCTTATTCCGCTCACGAGTTGATAATTCATAAACGTTCTTATCAAAGGCATTGCCCGGATCTATCTTATTGATGACTCCATCAATCCCCGCCATAAGCATTGCAGCAAAGGCCAGATAAGGATTGCACGATGGGTCTGGTGGCCGAAACTCGATTCGCTTGGCCTTAGGATTGTCGCTATACATCGGAATCCTGATGGCTGCGGAACGGTTCCTTGCTGAATACACCAGATTAACTGGCGCCTCAAAACCCGGGATTAATCTCTTATAAGAGTTGGTAGTCGGTGCAGCAAACGCAAGCACTGCAGGCGCATGCTTTAACAACCCACCAATGTACCAAAGAGCGATTTGGCTCAAAGAAGCATAACCATCTTTATCATAAAATATGTTCTGATCCCCTTTCCAAAGGCTTTGATGGGTATGCATTCCAGAACCATTATCTCCAAATATCGGTTTAGGCATAAACGTTACCGTCTTATTATACCGACGGGCCAAATTTTTAATCACGTACTTATAAATAAGCAAATTGTCAGCAGTACGAGTTAATGTTCCATAACGAATATCTATCTCACACTGTCCACCACTCGAGACCTCATGGTGGTGTACCTCAATTGGCACCCCTAAGGAACGAAGCGTAAGCATTATTTCATTCCTGAACTCCTGAAGTGTATCATGGGGTGGTACTGGAAAGTAACCTTCCTTGTACCTGGGTTTATAACCCAAATTAGGATTTTCCTCTCTACCTGTATTCCAGTCCCCTTCAATGGAATCAACAAAGTAAAAGCCAAAATTCTCCCCTTGGTCAAATCTAACATCGTCAAAGACAAAGAATTCAGCCTCCGGCCCCCAATAACTCAAATCAGCAATACCACTCTCCTTCAAGAACCTCTCTGCCTTTTTGGCAATATATCGGGGATCTCTTGTATAGGGCTGCTTAGTAATAGGGTCGTATATATCACATATGACAACCAGGGTGGGCGTTTTTGCCACAGGGTCCACAAACGCGGTATCCAAGTCCATTCTCAAGATCATATCACTCTCTTGTATCTTCTGGAACCCGCGAATGGACGAACCATCAAAACCAATACCATCTTTTAGTATCCCATTCCCTTCTTCTATATCTGCCAAGACCTCCTCCGCCGGCAAAGAAAAGTGCTGCCAAAGACCCGGTAAATCATTGAATCTTAAATCAACTACCTTAATATCATTTTCCAAGATCATCCTTCTAATATCTTCCGGACTTTTTCTCGAATACCCTTCTGCCTTAATAACCAAACTACTCATAATCAACACCTCCTACCAAAAAGTTAAAGAAAATAATACCAGCATACGAAATCAAATGTAAGACACAACACCCGTCAGGATGCACACTTAGGTAGGACACCATCGCCCTTATTCGCGGACTTCATTGCCCAAATTATGAATTTTAACTCATTATCTTATATTGTCAACTACAAATTAATTATCCTCTGACATAACTCATCAGCCAACGCCAAATCGTGTGTGATAAAGAGTCCGGACCAATTAAACTGACCCTGCAATCTTTTTATTAAACCAACTATCTGCCGCTCTATTCTCCTATCTAATGAGGACGTTACCTCATCAAAGACTATCACCTCTGGTTGAACCATCAATGCACGTGCAATAGCAACCCTCTGACGCTGCCCCCCTGATAACTGTTTTGGATAACGACTTATCAACTCACCCGATAGACCCACTAATTCAAGATAATACATAGCGAATTTCCGCCAATCCCTTTTCCTATCAGGATAATGTATCTTTATCGCTTCATAAAGGTATGTTCCTATTTTGTAAAGTGGGTCTATTGACGAAAGGGGATCTTGAAACACAATCTGAACCGATCTGGCAAAACCTCTCCTATCCTTTCTTACCCAATCCCTTACCTCACGACCTAATACCTTTACGCTCCCCAAATAGCCTTCCAACCCTGCTACTATCCGCCCCAATGTGCTTTTACCACTCCCAGATGGTCCAACCACCCCCACAATCTCCCCACGCTTCACTACGAAAGAGAGGCCATCTATCACCTTTTCCTCTATTGAAGAAATCAATCCCGATTTAACAAAGGTCTTCTTAATATCCTTGGCCCTTATTGCTATTGATTCTAATTCTTTTGCATCCGACATAATTTACTGCCTCTTCGTCATGAGAGATAAACAAAAACGCACTACCCGACCTCTCCACCAGTTCCATTACTAATTTTAATATCTCTCTCCGAAGGTCAGCATCCAGTGAACTCGTAATCTCATCGCCTATAAGTAATTTTGGCTCTAATGCTATCGTTTGAGCGATTGCCACCCGTTGTGCCATTCCACCGCTTAATTGGAAAGGATATTTCTTAAAACTGTCTCTATCCAATCCTACCTCGAATAAGACCTTTCTTGCCTTCTCTATTGCCACAATCTTAGGGAGATTCTTTTTTACCTCTAAAACCTCTGCCACTATTTGTTCGGCCGTCATAAGAGGATTAAGATAGGCATGAGGCTGTTGAAACACTATTCCGATCTCTGTCCCTCTAATCCTTTGCAATCTTTTACTTGAGACCAATTCTCCCTCAAAATAAATCTTCCCTTCCATCATAGCATTCTCAGGCAAAAGCCCTAATATAGCCAAGGCAATCGAAGATTTTCCCACTCCCGAAGGCCCTAACAAGGCCACCTTATCCCCGGGCCAAAGCACAAGAGAAAATCCTCGAATTACCCAATTAAATCCAACAGGAGCATCATACCCTATCCCAACATCTTCCAATTTTAAGATCGGATTGGTCTTAAGCACTTGCACCCTATCTTATCCTGGTTCTGGTCTCTATGGCCTTAGCTATAGTGACTGCATCCATATACTCTATATTAGCCCCAACTGGAATTCCCATTCCAATTCGCGACATAGAAACCGGATAAGAAGACAAAAACTCCTGCAGATAAAGTGCGGTTATCTCTCCTTCGCTATCGGCATCAGTAGCAATAATAACCTCTCTTACAAGACCTGATTCCAGAATCTTCTTTAATTTGGTAAGATTTAGCGCTTTTTTCCCCTCATCAACCGGTGAAAGACTGCCCAAAAGCACGTAATACATCCCCTTATAATAACCAGTTTTTTCAATGACCGAAACATCCGACGGCCGTTCCACAATACAAAGCACCGACTTATCTCGATCTGCGTCAGCACATATTGGGCATATCTCTGACTCCGAAAAATTATTGCAGACCTGACAAAACCTTATCTTCTCCCTCATATAAAAAAGGGCAGAGGCCAATCTCTTGGTCTCCTCCTTAGGCCTCTCCAAGAGATGGAAGACTATCCTCTCAGCGCTCTTCTGACCTATCCCCGGCAATTTCGATAGTTCATCTATGGACCTGCGAACCAAGTCAGGATATAGGGCCATTGCCTTCTTTCAACCTCCCTCTTTCCACTACTTTGCCCCCAAAGGTCTTCAAAATCATATCTATCTTTTCCTCTAAAACCGGATCCTTGTCTCCATCTTTTGCCTTTGGTAAAACTGAAAACTTGAATCTCAATTCCCTGCCTAAGATTCGTTTTAATGTCTCCCGTAAGGCCGAGATATGGCGTTCCTCCTTCATACTCTCGAATGAAAAACGCTGATTAAACATCACCTCCAAAACATCACCATTGACCTTCACTGACCAAACATCCTGTAATACATGGGCCAGAAGCATATTCCTTTCCCTCATCAACTCCACCAAAACCTTTCTCCAAAAATCAGGTATAACCCGCTCAATTTTATGCTGTCCAGATTTGGGATGATCTGTTAAAACTCGCTGAGACTTTCGATAATCTGCCTTGACTGCTGTAACTGAATCAACACCTATCCTGGGCTTTACCTCTCTACGAGGCTGTGAAGGGACAGAAACAGATTTTAGTGTCTCAGATACCGGCTTAAACCTTGATCTCCTCGCTATTTTCACAAATCCAAGTTCCATTGCCAACCTATCAAGAACCCCTGTTCTTACCCAAGACCTCATCTTTATGAGAACCTGCAATATATAGAACAACTCAAACTCATCCAGTTGACCTTTAATATTCCGCACCAATTCCTGCTGACTTCCTGAAACAGCCCATAGATCTTGCCCAACCCCCTCAACAGCCAACAGGCAGGCTCTAAAAGTGTTTTCCAAATAATCCAACATAGAGTCTATATTTACACCCTCTACCAAAATCCGATCTACCAACCGAATTAGTTCCTCTATATTGCCTTTCACCAAGGCCAATATCACTTCCTTAAACAAACCCTCTCTATCTCCCACCGATAACAATTCCACTAAATCCTTCCATTGCAGATCTGAACTCTCCTTGAGGGTCAAAACCTGTTCTAATAACGCACCTGCATCACGAAAAGAGCCATTGGCCCTCTCTACAACAAATTCCACAATCTCTGATTCCAATTCTATCCCCTCACTTGCCGTAATAAATCCTATATAGTCTCGAATTGCCGAATCTGAAGCACGGGTAAATTCTACTTTCTGACACCTGGAGAGCACCGTGGGAGGAAGTTTATGCGGATGAGTAGTAGCCAGTACAAACTTAACATGCTCTGGCGGTTCCTCCAAGGTCTTTAGCAAGGCATTAAACGCCTCAAGTGTAAGCATATGTACCTCATCAATGATATAAACCTTATATTTAGCCCTTACTGGAGCAAACTTTACTGCCTCCCTTAATTGACGGACCTCATCAATCCTTCTATTTGAAGCAGCATCTATTTCAACAACGTCAAGGCTTTTCCCTGAATTAATCTCTTCGCAAATCTCACATTTATTGCATGGTTCATTTTCTTCTGGACCTAAACAATTAATCAATTTTGCGAACAGTCGTGCAGTGGAGGTCTTACCAACTCCATGAGGCCCAGAGAATAAATAAGCCGGAGCAACCGAACCACTACGGTAAGCCGATTGCAATAAACTTATCACCTGCTCTTGGCCAACCAATTCAGAAAACCTACGCGGACGATATTTTTGTACAAAGGGTTGATAATTAGACATCACATAGCCTGTTCAGTAAGCCTTTCTTTCAATTCCTCTATCTGCTCCCTTAATTCATCAGGCAATCCCAAGATATCCGTATCCATAAATCCTCGAATAATTAACGAACGAGCCACTTTTTCCTCTATCCCTCGACTTGCCAAATACTCTATCTCCTCCTTACTTATCTTTCCGATAGCTGCCTCGTGAGACAGGTCAACATCCCTATAATCAGTCTGAAGTTCTGGTATTGCATGAATGGTGCCTTGTTCACTAACAATAAGCCCTTGACACTCCAAATGAGCCCTTACACCAGGGGTCTTGGCATACAGGTGACCACGGGCAATGATCTTACCCCCCATAGAGACCGTTCTGCTGACAATCTCTGCCGAGGTATCTGGTGCAGCCAAAATAACCCGAGACCCAACATCCTGCAAACACCCTTTATGACCCAATATAATCGAACTAAAACTTGCCCGGGCCTTCCTCCCCTTTAGGACGCAAGTCGGATACATAACAACCTCTTTAACTGGCTTGAGGCTGACATAATTTGACACAAACGTTCCACCTTCCTCCACCACTGCAATCGATTTAGGCCGAACCACCATACTATCATTCCAAGAATGAATCATAGTAAAATTTAGATAGCCATTTCTCATAACAATATATTCTGAAATTCCAAGGTGAAAGGCATCGGTTGCCGCTTTATCTGAAGCACAACCATTTATCACATAGGCCTGCGCACCTTCCTCTACCAATATGATATTGTGAACCTTTTGAGAAAAAGATTTTTTCTTTAAAAAAAGGCACACTTGGACTGGCAAGGTAACCTTTGCACCTTTCTTTATAACCAAGAAAAAACCACCTTGGGTATCCCTTGGAAAATCTTCTCCTACTGCAGTAAAGGCCATACCAAAGAACTTCTTGTATTGAGGATATCGATTCAATGCCTCCTCTGTTGGTATCAACTCAATCCCCTGAAACATAGAACGAAACAAAGACGGCCTCTCATCAACCTGCACAAAAGTGGCAGCACGGCCCTTTTCTGAGAGATCTACCCCAGATGAAAGCAAGTCTTCCTTAGGTAATGAATCCAGTATGTTCTTTTGAGCCTCACTCCGCATGACGAACCGTACATTCCTTACACTTTTCGTATCCGTAGTCCCTAATTGTCTCAAACAACTTGTGGGGATTACCCACGCAATATAGATTCCCATCTAACATAAGGCATCCATCGGTAGCCTCTATGTACTCTATTATGTAGCCAGTATGGGTTATAACAAAACAACTGGCCCCGCTCTCTCTGAGATATTCATCCAATACCCTACCCATAATAGAGATGTTTTCTATATCTACACCAGATTCCGGCTCATCCAATAAGATTAACTTAGGCTGCATAAGTATAATCTGCAGGAGTTCAACGCGTTTCATCTCTCCACCTGAAAAATCTACATTCAAATCCCGGTCAAATAAATATCCCAAATTAAGCAATTGCACATACTTGTTTATTTTCTCCTCATCTTCACACAGAATTCTTGCTACTTGAGACAATTTCACACCCCGTACGCCTGGGGGATGCTGAAACATCATAGATATTCCTAATCTTGCCCTCTCATCTACAGACAAACCGTTAATCACACGATCTTCAAAGATTATTTCACCAGACAAAATATCATAACCAGAAATGCCCATTATCGCTTTGAGAAGTGTGCTCTTCCCACTCCCATTTGGGCCAAAGAGGACAAATACCCGTCCCTCCCCTATAGACAATTCAATATCTGACAGAATCCGCCTGCTCCCAACTCCCACTGAAAGATTGTGTATCTCCAATCTGGCCATTCCATCCCTTTCAATTAAGATACAATTCCCACATCCAATACCAACTCAAACAATCCTACACAAAATATGTTTCATCCATTATACCAAACAAAAAGACCCGTTCCAAATCCCCCCTTATCTCCCTACCATTCAGAAACAAAACGCATTGTATAACAGGCAATTATGCAGGAACTCTCAAGTATACATATGCATTTATCATCCAAACTACACCTTCTCAAGGGCCTCCTCAAGATCAGATATTATATCCTCTATAGCCTCCAATCCCACCGAGAGCCTAACAAATCCCTCATCGATCCCACAGGCCCTTAACTCCTCTGGTGAAAGTTGCTGGTGGGTAGTAGAAGCGGGATGTATAACCAGTGATCTGGCATCCCCTACATTAGCCAGATGATAAAATAAAGACAAATTCTCAATAAACTTCTTACCCGCCTCCTTTCCTCCAGCAAGAGAAAAACAAAGCATTCCACCATACAAATTTCGGGTAAAATACTTCTTAGCCAACTCATGCCCATCGGTCCCAACCAATCCCGGGTAAAACACCCTATTAACTTTGGGATGCCCCTCCAAATACTCGGCCACAGCTATGGCATTCTCACTATGTCTTTGCATTCGCAGATGCAATGTCTCCACTCCCAAAAGGATAAGATAGGCATTCATAGGGCTAAGACAGGCACCTATATCCCGTAATAAAAGGTGCCTCAATCTGGCAGAAAAAAGTTGTCCACCAAATTTATCCTTAAAGTTCAACCCATGATAAGCAACTTCATTCCCTACCAGCCTCTCAAACCTACCACTCCCCTCCCAATCAAATCTACCCCCATCCACGACGATTCCTCCAATAGAAGTTCCATGTCCACTAAGGTATTTGGTCAAAGAATGCACTACTATATCTGCCCCCCATCTTATCGGCTGAACCAAATAAGGGGTAGCAAAGGTATTGTCCACTATCAACGGGAGGTTATGCCTATGCGCTACTTCGCTAACTGTTTCGATATCCAA
>Ga0256842_1003289_pt1 | contig 10887 bp, 6 predicted proteins | sample 4559240metaG_FD_185973 | JGI IMG/M metagenome (GOLD analysis project Ga0256842, IMG submission 185973) | Hydrothermal vent microbial communities from Guaymas Basin, Mexico - 4559-240 | ecosystem: Environmental > Aquatic > Marine > Hydrothermal vents | place: Mexico: Guaymas Basin | collected...
GTTGACAACAAACCCACCTACACTGTGTCAATTATGCCCTATGAGTTCCCCGGCGACACCGCCTCGGTGGAAAAATTAGCCGAACTTTTAGACCTTGACCCCGAATATATATGGCAGAAATACCAGAAGACCCGCGAGATTAAGTATCTGCCCATAAGGATAAAGTCCCGGGTTGACGAGAGGGTGGTCAGTTATTTAGCGGAACATTCCGGGGAGTATCCCGGCGTGATATATCAGGTGGTTCCTACGAGGCGGTATCCCTATGGTAAGGTTGCGCCGCACATTCTGGGCTATGTGGGCGAGGTGAGTGCGGCGGAACTTCGCCAGCGGTATAAGGAGGGCATCAAAGCCGGCGATATGGTCGGCAAGCAGGGCGTGGAAAGATACTTTGACAATCTTCTGCGCGGGCGCGATGGCGCAAAGTTTCTTGAGGTCCGCGCCAACGGTGAGGTCGTCGGTCCCGTGCGCGACAGGAAGGATATCCCGCCCGAAAACGGCGCCGATTTGACCCTGACAATTGACCTTGATATCCAGCGGTATCTTGAGTATCTGGCGGGGTTTTTTGACCGCGGCGCAATTGTGGTGATGAACCCGAACAACGGCGAGATTCTGGGGGCGGTTTCCACGCCCGATTTTGACAACACGGTTTTCGCCGGACCCATAACCGATTCGCTCTGGCGTGCGCTCAACGACCCGAAAACTCATCCGATGCTGTGCCGATGGTATCAGGGGACATATCCGCCGGCGTCGCCGCTGAAACTTATGGCTGCCGCCGCCGCAGTTGACGAGAACATCGCCAACGGATATACCAAAATGGAATACCCCTGCACCGGCGCTATGCTTTTCGGGGACAGATACTTTTTCTGCTGGCTGCGCTCGGGGCACGGTTATCTGAATATGTTTGAGGCTATCGCTCAGTCGTGCGACATCTACTTTTATCAGGTGGGGGCGAAACTCGGTCTGGACAAATGGTCGGAGTATGCGAGGGAGTGTTTTTTCGGCAAGCCCACCGGAGTTGAACTTCCCCACGAGGCGGCCGGACTCGTTCCTGACAGGGATTACTACAATCGCCGCTATGGTCGCCGGGGATGGGGCGCCGGCGTTGTGCTCAATCTCGTGATAGGGCAGGGGGAGGTGCTTGTCACTCCGCTGCAGATGGCTCAATTTGTCGCCGCAATCGCCAACGGCGGCACAGTCTGGAAGCCCACGATTGTCCTTTCGGCAAAGCCGCCCCTCAGACACGAGTTGAAATTTCTTCCCCAAAAGCGCGGGGAACTGCCGTTCTCTCCGGAGGCAATCAAAACGGTGGTTGAGGGGATGGTGCGCACCTGCAATGAGGAATGGGCTACCGGCTACGGCGCCCATATGGACGACATAACTGTCGCCGGCAAAACCGGAACCGCTCAGAATCCTCACGGTCCGGACCACGCCTGGTTTGTCTCGTTCGCCCCCGCCGAAAAGCCCGAGGTGGTGATGGTCATCTTGGTTGAGGCGGGAGGTTCAGGCGGTTCCTGGGCGTGGATGGCTCGCGCATTTTACGACTATTATTTCCACTACTGGAAATTTGAACATCGAAGAACTTAGCCTCTCAGGCGGTTGTCATCCGCGAAACCCTGCGGCTCCCGTCAAATCCTGTCAGTCTTCCTATCTTTGGGATGGCGGGGTCTCTCCCCCACACTGCTGGCGAGATTAGTGATATATCGTGATACATCCGTCTATGGTGTAGGCAGAATCCAAAGTTATTGTGACTGTTGCCTCATCGGCCCAGGTCAAGCCGGAGATTTCAAAGAATACCGAGTCGCAATCGGGGGTGTAGCATATTGAGGAGACATATGCGCTTGCGCTTGAGAGAGGATATGGCGGGTTAACTCCGTCGTTGATAGTGAAATACACCCCGTTGGTGTCTATTGTTGTGGAGTCAGTCCACAGGACGATTTGCATAACCTGCCCAGCACAGGAGGAATATGAGAAACACGGGGTTGGACACAGCCACATCGCCCTGATTGACTCGCACTCGCAGGGTATGGGATACACTTTCACCCAGACGGAGTCCACCAGAGGCGAGAGGTCTGTTGTGGAGCCGGTGCGGGTTATGATAATCCTGTATTGGACCCAGAGGGTGTCCGTCGGTGTATGGACCTCTCCGACCAGTCCGCCGGAGGAGGAGGTGTGATACGGCTGGCTAACTGGCGATGACCATCCCGCAGACTGACAATCGGTGAGGGTCCGCCCAACTCTGCCGGATACCTCAATCGTGTATTCCGGAATTTCGCACCCCTCCCAGAACAAAGAGCAGGCAACACAGGTGTCGTTCGGCAATGGAATTCCCAGAATCGCCGAATGCAGTGAGCCGGCGGCGACATAGGTAAACATTTGGTTCTCGTAAATCCTTAGTTCTTGGGCTCCCAGTCCGTTGTCAAAAGTGACAATCAGGTCTATATCTGCGTCGCCGGAGCAAATGCCCCTGTCCATATTGTAGGGATAGACCCAGTGAGAGGCAAAATGAGTTGAATCTATAGTCCCGGGGATATTGTCTATGGGGTATAGTGTGAAATCTGTATATCCGGTGCCGGTGCGGCGGAAATATCCCACGCTGTCGCAGGTGCCGACGATGTCTGCCATACCGTCGTTGTCCATATCAAACATAATTGCGCCGTCGCCGTAAGCACTGTTGGGGTCGTTCACCAGAAAGTGATACGAGAACACATCGCCCGGGTCGCTCTGGATCAGGAAAAAATATCCGGGAGAGGCGAGGCTGTTGTCCGCCACAGCAACCACCAAATCCTGGTCGCCGTCATCATCAAAGTCGTTTGCCCAAAGACCATCGTGCCCCATATTCGTGCTGGCGGCGTCAATATAATGGGAGTACGCGTACGAGAAACTCCTCGCCGGTCCCTGAAGAACTATTATTAGAGAATCATCTGTGAAACCAAACAGACCACCAGCAATTTTTTCGTAGGCTACATCTAAAAATCCGTCCGTTGGGTCCGGGTCGAAAAACACCGCCCGCCAGAACTGTCCATCACCCGAGGAGAAGGATGAAAGAACTATAGATGAGGAAGCATCAAAATAGTCCGGTCCAGTGCCGGTGTTCCAATAAATTGTGCAGTAGGTGCTGGTGCTGAAAAAGTCCGATTCAACCTCGGTGACCAGGATATCTTTCCAGCCGTCTCCGTCGGCGTCGGCGACATCGTAATACCACCCGGAATACTGCATTGCTGAGGTGGTATAGATTGTGTGGCGGGTCCATCCGCCGCCGGAACCGTCATTTTCAAACCAGTTGAGTCCTAAGTCATCCCCGGCGACGATATCAATATCGCCGTCGTTGTCAATATCCGCCGGGAATGCCCCGGCGACCCTGTCAACAGCGGTGTAAGTATAGATATCGTGGCGAGTGTAAGCCCATCCCGTTGCCGGTCCCTCATACCAGACAACATATCCCGTGGAGGCGTCGGCATTGTCCGACCAGTTGGCAACGATGTCAATGTATCCGTCGCCGTTTATATCCGCCGGGCGAACGCACCAGTTGAAGGTCCCAATTTCCGGGGCACTCTCTATGGTGTGAGGGACCCAGTTGGTGTAGTCATAACTTGCCGGGTCAGCCAGAAGCATAAGAGGAACGGTTATATAGTTTATCCCCCCGGCGGCGGAAAATCTGAATCCCCATTGGTCGGTGGTGTCGGTCAGCCCGGGTCCGGAATGCCAATCGCTTTGGGTTCTTGTCACAGGCCACTGTCCCCAGCACACAACAACCAAAATTACTGCTGATGAGATACCGACACAAAATCTCATAAATCCCCCCACCTGCCGTCGCTTGCCCCGAGAAAGTTTATCTCATAGACTGCGGCGGAATTTCCTCTTTGGTGGCTTTGCCCGCCCCCTCTTTTTCCATATAGAACTCAATCACCACACGGCGGTTGATGGTTCTTCCCTCGGGAAGTTTGTTATCGCCGATGAGTTTTTTCACAAGTCTGCCGTTCTCCCACTTGGTTATAATATAAGGTTTCGTATCGGCGTAACCCTTATAAGTGAGGGTTGTGTTGTGCTGGCGAAGCCATTTGTCCAAAGATGCCTGGTCAGGAAGTCCCAGAAGATATACCAGATACTGCCGCAGATTGTTATACTCCTTCTGGGCACGGAATATTGAAAGTTCCCGGTTCCTGAAGTCCATCCCGATGATGTCTGTGTGTCCGCCGACCTCCGCTATAAGTTTTTTCTTCGGTTCCAGCGCCTTCTCTATGAACTTGCGGGCGATGTATTCCACACGGGATTCAAGGAATTTTGACTCGGAAGTCTTTTCGTCAAACACAAACTGCACAATGATAAGGGTCTCTATTTCCTGCTCACGCTTGGTCACATTGACAGATATCGGTTCGGACTTTGTGGTAAATTCCTGCCCCAGACGGTCTTTGATGTAGAGGCGGACATAGTATTTCTTTTTCGGGTTAATCAGGTTTCCGTTTTCGTCGCGCCAGTCCCACGGCACACCGGATGGGATTGAGCCGTGTCCGCGGGCGAGCACACGGAACACTTTTCCGTCCTCGTCAACTATGTCAACCTCATAACTGTCAACACCTGCCTCCACATGGGATGTGATTTTCACAAAGTTGGTCTGGTCTTCCTGAAGTTCGTAGTCCTTTGCAGCCCATTTGCCCTCCATAGGTCGGAAAATCAAACTTTCGCCCGAAATTCCTATCACAGCCTTACCCCGGTCGGCGTAGGTGTCGGTGTTGCCGCGAATAAATATCCTGCGGGAGAACCTTTTGACAAAGTCCTCACCCAGAATTTCCCCAAGTGCCTTTTTGATGTTATACGCCCTGTCAAAGGCGAGTTTGAGCGGATTTTTCTCATCCTTGGTGACATAGCCATCAATCAGGAAAATAACCTCGGGATTGCGCTCCATTACCCTGCGAATTTTTTCCGCCTCCCCTTTGAGGACATTCAGGGCATTGGGGGCGAGTTTCGCCGAGTTCTTATCAAAGAACACCACAGGTTCCCAGTCCTGGAATCCCTCAACATAGGTCTTTATCTCCACGCGGCGGTTTTCCGCCTCAACCAACGGACGGTCCTCGGGCAGAGCCTTCTCGCTTTCGCCGGCGCGGTGGAACGAGGGATCATAGGTCTGGATGTCGGCTATGTGGATCTGGTCCCGGATTTCCGGATACCGATTTATGAGAACCGACCTGACCGCCTTTGCCCGGTTGAGCGCCAACTTCTCCCCAAACTCGGGTATATCGCCATCGGATTCGGGATTATAATACCCATACAGGACAATGTGTATATCTGGGTTTTTGCGTAGTCTTTCCGAAATTGTCTGCAGAACACGGTGGAATCTCTCGTCAACCCTGTGCGACATCGGGTCAAAGAAGATGACCGGCACCATTGGCTCTTCCTCGCGCACGAGGGTGACCTGAGAAATCTGCAGGGAATTTTCCACCGGAGTAACCGTGCCCTCGGGCAGCGGGAACACCGTGAACTCAACAAATCCCGTGTTGTTCCCCTCGTCAATCTCGTCTATTGAGCCGTGAACCTTGGGGATTGAGATTCCGTCATCGTCAACCGAGGCGAAGAACTGATAGTGTCCTTTCTTCGATGCCGTCCATTCCCACTGGATTTCGGTCTTTTCGCCGGGCTCAAGTTTTTCGGTGATAGTTTTTACCGGCGCTGCCAGAACCCAGCCCTGCTCGGGGTCCTCATAGTAAAGGGTAACCTTGAATTTGTTCACCGGGCGCTCGCCCAGATTTTCCACCACGGCTTTTATGGTGATGGGCTCGCCGATTATGGCGTTTTTGGGATACACGCTCATATTCTCGGTGCGCAGTGCGAGGTCAAACAGAGGTTTCGGCGGCGGCAGAAATCTGAGTGTCGCTGAAAGTTTGTGGCTTGTGGCACCGGTAAGCCTTATGTCCGACAGGGGATACACAAAGGCGTAATCCACCTGAAGGTCCAGCGTTTTGCGGGAGCGGTAGGTGAACCCGAAGGCGAATTCCTCCGGGTTGAACCCTGTCCTCAGCCCGACATTTTTGCCCTTGAACCAGTATTCCACGCCTAAATGGGGGCGGATTATCGCCTTGCCGTTGACCTTGTCATTCAAATAGCGGATATCTACCACTGGAAGAATCTGGTCCCGAATCCAGTATGACGCCCCAACCCTTACGCTGAGCGGTTCTGCGCCGTCGGGTCCTATCCCCTGAAAGGACATATCCGGCTGGGTGATGTTTGCCGCCATAAACCCCACGGAAAGTTTTTTGTTGGGGCGATACATAAAGCCGACATCGGCGGTAAAGCCCATTTTGTTCCAGCCATACCTTGCGAAGAACGGGTCCTCGGTTGGATTGACAATTCCATTTGCCTCGTCGCCGGGCTGCGGCTCATAACTGATATTTGACCTTACCACCTCGTTGCGCAGGATTTTGACATTGAACCCCAGCGAGAATTTCCTGCCGATCTTGTGTCCGTAGCCGATTGCTATTCTGGTTTCCCACCATCTTTCGCTGAAAAGTTGGGTCACGGAAATCCCCGCAGAACCCAACTTGTCCCAGTGGTGGATGTAGGACAAAAATCCCTGCCCGATTGCGTCGTTGTCAATTCCCCAATACAGGCGAGAGAACATCCCTGTGAAAGTCCTTTCCTTGAAGAAATCCATTCCGGCGGGGTTCCAAAGTTGGGCGTAGCCATCATCGGCGATTGAGACGAACGCACGCCCCATCCCAAGCGCACGGGCACCATAGTCGTCCTCAACCCCGGTTCCCCACACAAACCCCAAAGCCAAACCCAATGCCAAAATAACCCAGAGTTTGCGCATATCCAAAGCCTCCGTTTTGTTCACCTATCGTTTTCAATTATAAAGATTTTTTCTCCCGTTGGCAAGTTTTTTCAGGTGAAATATGAGCAAAATTTTTCAAAAAATTTTTTGTGAAGTGTGCAAAAAATTCTTGCGTTGAACCAGAGCAGAGGGTATAATATTTAAAGACATTGTGGTTAAAAAATTAAGCAACAAGAAAGAAGTTCGTGTATGAGACCATTGCTAAAACCCACCACTTAATTTCAAAACCCAGAACAAAATTTCAAGGAGGTGTTGGTTATGTCAGGGAAAACTGTCCTGTGGATAGACGATGAGATTGACCAGTTGAGGGCGCACATAAAATTTCTGGAGAAAAGGGGATACAAGGTTCTGGTGGCATCCTCTGCGCCGGACGGGATTGATTTAATCAAAATCTCTTCGCCCGATGTGGTGCTTTTAGACGAGATGATGCCCGGTATGGATGGTCTTTCGGCGATAGAAAAAATCCGGGAGATTGACAAATACATCCCCATCATTATGGTGACCAAGAGCGAGGAAGAAAACATTATGGAGGAGGCTATCGGGCGCCAGATCGCCGATTATATCGTCAAGCCCGTTAATCCCCTGCAGATTTTGACCTCGCTGAAAAAACTTTTTGACTCCGAACGGATTGTCGCCGAAAGGCTCACCCGGGACTACACGCAGGAATATCAGGAGATATACGAAAAACTTTCCCCACGGATGTCCCCGGAGGACTGGCTTGAGATTGGCAGGTGGCTTGCCGAGTGGGATGTTATGTTTGACCAGCGCCCCGACCTTGCCCTCGGCGAGACCCACAAGGAATTCCGCAGGGAGGTCAACGCCGAATACTCACGATACATAATTGACAACTATGTTGACTGGATTCACAAACCCTCATCGGAGCGCCCGACCCTCTCGGTGGATGTGTTCAAAAAGTATGTGGTTCCCCATCTGCGGAACCAGAAGCGGGTGATGTTTGTGGTCATTGACTGTATGCGCTACGACCAGTGGCTCACCGTTGAGAATATGCTGACGGATTACTTCAATCTGAAGACCGACCTGTATTTTTCAATTCTGCCCTCGGCGACGCCCTACGCCCGCAATGCGCTGTTTTCCGGTCTTTTCCCGAGGGAACTGCAGAAGGCATACCCCAAAATCTGGGAGAAGGGTCAGGAGGACCCCGGCTCTCACAACCGCTACGAACACGAACTTATGGACCGCCAACTTGACCGCCTCGGAATAACTTTGCCCGGCGACACAAAATACATCAAGGTTCTTGACCCGGAGGAGGGGGAATCTCTGGTGCGCCGTCTGGATACTTTCACTCAGGCGCCGCTTTCTGCGGTGGTGGTCAATTTCCTTGATATTCTGGCGCACTCCCGGGCGGCATCCGATATCCTGAAAGAACTCTCCCCCGATGAGCGTGGATACCGTGCGGTTATGCGGGCGTGGTTCCCGAATTCCTCACTGTTTGAGGCGCTTCGCCACGCCAGCAGAGAAAAGGATTTGGTCATTGTGCTGACCACCGACCACGGAAGCATAATCGGGCGCAAGGGCATCAAAGCCTACGGCAAACGGGATACCTCCACAAACCTCCGCTACAAATACGGCGACAACCTCAATGTGGACAAAAAGGGAGGGATTCTAATTAAAAACCCCGAGGAGTGGAAACTTCCCATATTCGGCGTGACGACAAACTATATAATCGCCAAGGAAGACTACTATTTAGTGTATCCCACCAACTTCAACGAATACGAAAAGCAATATAGAAATTCCATCCTCCACGGCGGAATCTCTGTAGAGGAGATGATAATCCCGGTGGTGACTATGATGAGCGACTGATTTTTTGGAAAGAACAAATCATATGCCGGGGGAAAATCCCCCGGTTTTTTATTCGTAGGTGCTTATGTGGGCATCCGGCGGAATTTTGAAGTCAATAATCTCTGCCGGCGCACGGGAAAGCGCCTCCGGCGATGATAGTATGATAATTTCCCTTGATTTTCCTGTGGTAGTGTTTGTTACATTTTCAATGTGCGTGGGTAGATAAAATGTGTCGGCTATCTGCTTGTAGTCGCCGTAATTGTTTACCGCTAATGTCTCGCCGTCCTCGCTGAAAAATACCAGTTTGCTCAAAAGTCCATTTTCCTTTATCACTTTGATTCGCACCAGAGGTTCCTTTTTCTTTTTCGGCTTCTCCCAGAACGATATTTCTTTCTCGGCGATAGTGTATTTATTAAGCAATTTTAAGCCAATTCCTTCAAAAGTATTTTCAATTGCTCCTTTCCCGAGATTTGATAGCCACGAAGTTGAAATCGGCGATGGATTTTTATACACAAAAGCCTCTTTCGTGTCTGGATAATATATTATTGTTTCATCAGTTGATACGCGCATAATTTGATTCACCGGCTGGGTGATGTGAATATGAGTTAAGGCGGGAAAGACGATATAAATTTCTCCCCGGGCGGTGTCAGCCGAGCGCCCGTCGTCAAGGATGTGGAAAAAGCCCGCCTGGATGGCGTTCATATCCCCGGCGGGCAAAAGCGCCAGCATCGCTATGAATTGCACGATACTTGTCATTGTGCCCTTCGCCGAATTATTCTGTGGAAACACTCCCAAAAAAGTCGTTATTCCCTTCTTTCGTCCTCGTATAACTCCAGAGCATCAAGGACATAGGGGATATACTCATACACTATCCCCCCGCCGATTGCCACTGCCTGTGCGGCGGCATCAAGGATTTCCTCACGGGTCGCCCCGGCGTGTATGCACGCCTGAGTGTGCTGGTATATGCACGACTCACATCGGGCGTAAACCACTATGCTCAACTGGATAAGTTCCTTGTATTTTGCCGGAATCGCCGATTTCTGCTTTGTCGCCCGCCAGAAATCCATAAATGGCTTTGCAATTTCGGGAACCTCTTTCCTGAACCTGCCGAGCCCCCTGCTGATAAATTTTTTTCGCTTTTCGGCAAACTGTGCCTGTTCGCTCTTTTCCTCCATTTTTCGCTCCCTGTTCTGTGAAAATCACTAAAAATATTTCTTTATCCCTGTCCGGTCAAATGTAGATTTCGTTAACATTTTCTCTTGATGAAAAGAGTTTTCGGGGACATAGGGCGCAGGGTTGTAATCGCCGCTCCGATGGCGGGATACACCGACCGGGTGTTCCGCAGATTCGCCCGCAAGTTCGGCGCAGACCTGACATTTACCGAGATGGTCTCCGCCGAGGGGCTGGTTCACTCCACCAAGATGACCCTCAAATACATAGAGTATTCCCCGGATGAAGCCCCGATAGGGATTCAGTTTTTCTCCGCCAGTCCGGAGTATATGCGGCAGGCGGCGTCTATGGTGAAAAATATGGGATTTTCGGTGATTGACATAAATATGGGCTGTCCTGTGCGCAAGGTGATGAAAAAGGGCGCCGGCGCCGCACTGCTGGCAAACCCCGCCGTTGCCCTGAAGGTCGTTGAGGCGGCAAAAAGTGCAGGACTGCCCGTCTCCGTCAAAATCCGGTGCGGCGTCAAATCCTGCGCGGAGTGGAAAAGCATTAAAAGATTTGTCGCCGAGTTGGAGAAAATCGGAATAGAGTTTCTGACGATTCATCCCCGGTCGGCGGCGCAGATGTATTCCGGCGAAAGCGACTGGAGAATAATCCGGGATGCGGTGCAAAGTTTTTCCCTGCCCATAATCGGCAGTGGCGACCTTTTAGATATTGACGCCGTCCGTGAGCGGGTTGAGTTCGCCGCCCCCGCCGGCGTGATGATTGCCCGGGGCGCCATCGCCAACTTTGAGATATTCACTCAGGTCCGCGCGTGGTTTGAGGGGAAGCCAACTCCCCGTTTTTCCCTCGCCGACAGGGCACGCACGCTTCTGGAATTCATCCGCCAGGAGGTTGAGTTCCGCGGGGAGACGCAGGCGGTAAAGTGGTCGCGCAAGTTCCTGTCAAAACTGTTTCGTGGGTTCCCGGGCGCATCAAATTTCCGCGCCCAACTTGACAGACTTGAGACCCTCGCACAGGTTGAGGGACTTCTGCGCCCACTGATGGAATCTAAATTTTCCGACTTTTGAGCAGATATCCAATTCCCGTGC
>Ga0256842_1003290_pt1 | contig 10885 bp, 10 predicted proteins | sample 4559240metaG_FD_185973 | JGI IMG/M metagenome (GOLD analysis project Ga0256842, IMG submission 185973) | Hydrothermal vent microbial communities from Guaymas Basin, Mexico - 4559-240 | ecosystem: Environmental > Aquatic > Marine > Hydrothermal vents | place: Mexico: Guaymas Basin | collected...
CATCCTGGTCTTAAATTTAATTGATTAGTCACAATTCCTTAGGCCTTATTTTTGTGCAGGGAATATATAAATTAATTCCTGCTCTTCCAGTTAATTTTTAATGTTTAAATGATCTTTGCCCTGTAAATACCATTGCAACCTGTGGAGTTGCTTCATTAACTGCCTTTATGACCTCATAGTCATTTAATGATCCTCCTGGTTGGGCAATGGCTATAACTCCCTGTTCAATTGCTAAATCCACCCCATCTCTAAATGGGAAGAATCCGTCAGATACCATGACTGAGCCTGGGAGCCCTCCCTTATCTTTTTGAACCTGGTGATTTATTTCTTCTAAAATTTCTTTGTGTTTGTTATCTGATCTGGCCTTTTGCCTGAGTTCGTAAAAGGACAGACCTGTTTTTTCATATGTCAGTCTATCAGCATATTTTACATATGCCTTGTGTATGGTCAAGTCCACACAACCGACGCGATCCTGTTCCCCTGTACCTATGGCTACTGTTGCGCCATCTTTGGCAAAGAGAACAGAGTTGGAGGTAACACCTGCCTCAACAGCCCATGCAAATACTAGGTCTTCAAATTCTTTTTTAGTTGGTTGTCTCGCAACAATAGTATCTCCATCTTTAGTGGCTTGAGCTGGCAAAAAATCTTCTGGCCCAAGTATTTTATTTCTAAAAGAAAACTGGAGGATCATTCCACCATCAACCAAAGATTTTATATCTAAAAATGGTTCATTTACTAATTTTTCAAGATTTGCCAACCCTTCAATTTTCAAGATTCTTAAATTTTTTCTTTGTCTTAAAATATCCAGGGTTCCTTCCTCATATTCTGGAGCAGCAATTACTTCAAAATAATATTTATTTATAAATTCAGCAGCATCTTTATTAATAGGACTATTTGTTACAACTGTTCCCCCAAAAGCAGCAATCCTGTCGCTAAAATAAGCCTTTGTTAAAGCATCTAATATGCCTTCATCTGACCAAGCAGCCCCACAGGGATTGTTGTGTTTTAATATTACACAACTTGTTTTTTTAGTGAGGTATTGAAGTATATTAATACCATTATCCACATCTGTTAGGTTTATCTTTCCAGGGTGTTTTCCTGCTTGAAGCATATTTTCTTCACTTAGTGTGGAAACCAACTTGTAATTTTTTGAGGGCACTCTGAATTTTACATCTCCTAATTCCAAAGTTCCCTGGTAAAGTTCATAGAGAGCTGCTGGTTGGTCTGGATTTTCTCCATATCTTAACCCTTTTTCTTCGCCTCCTAGCACCCATGTGCGTTTTTTATAAACTAGCTCCTGGTCTCCAACAGTTATATGCATCTCCCTAGGAAAGGGATCTTTTAAAATAGAATAATACATTTTTTTTATGTTCTTCATTTTTCAAACTCCCTAAATTGTAGTTACTCCTTGTTGATTTTCCCCAACTAGCCAGGTATATGGGTTTTAGGGGTTGAGGGTTAAAAGATTAGAGGATTAAAAATTGAAATAAGCTCGACAAACCCACTTAAACCCCAAAACTCAACAACCTCAATAAACCCATTTTGGCTGATAATCAATACTTGAATGATTGTTTTTAAGAGGTTATTATATATTGACTTTAAGGAGTTGTGGATTTTTAGATTTAAAAGGGGTGTATTTTGGAAAGGATTTTGGAAAAGTTAGCGGATAAACTTTTATCTTTAGATGAGGCATCACTGGTTGCGCTTTGGAATAAGTATTATAAGCAGGTTCAGAGGTTTGAGCCCTCAAAAAGGTGGGAAAAATCTGTGATTATTTTGTCTATGATCCAAGCAGTGAGGTGGAAAAATCAATTGTTTAATCTAAAATGGCTGCATCTGGCCCGTCTAGAAAAGAGATTTAATAGAAAATTTCCAATGGAAGTGAAAGAAAAAAAGGATCTGGCAGGTCCAGTTACAAAGGTTGAAAAAAAACAAAAGGAGAGAGGCAAGGTTATTTTTTTAAAGACCAAGAAAGATAATAAAGGTGAGTAGGGGAAATATTATGAAAAAAAATAAAGTAGTTATAGGAACCCAATGGGGTGATGAAGGTAAAGGGAAGATTGTAGATCTGCTAAGTCAACAAGCAGATGTAATAGTGAGGTTCCAGGGGGGGGCTAATGCAGGTCATACCCTGGTAGTGGAAAATAAAAAGATTATTTTACATCTGGTTCCATCAGGTATCCTGCACCAGAATAAACTTTGTTTGATTGGAAACGGAGTAGTATTGGATCCAGAAATTTTTTGTGAAGAATTAGGTGAACTGGAGAAAGCAGGAGTCTCTGTCTCTCCTGATAGACTTAAGATTAGTTATAAGACACATCTTATTATGCCCTATCATAAGATGCTCGATAATTTGAGGGAATCAAAGAAAAAGGGCAGTGATAAGATTGGCACCACAGGACGTGGTATTGGACCTGCTTATGAAGATAAGGTTTCACGGATAGGAATAAGGGCCTGTGATGTGCTAGACGAACAGAGGTTAAAACAAAAGATTGAAAGGGCATTGGCAGAAAAGAATGTGTTGTTTAAACATTATTTTGATTCAAAGGAGATATCGGCAGATGAGATTTTAGAAAAAGTAGGAGACTTTCTTAAACAGCTAAGACCTTATCTTGCAGATATATCTACAGAGATTTACAAGGCAATAGATAAAGGGAAATCTATTTTGTTTGAGGGCGCACAGGGGACCCACCTGGATATAGATCACGGAACCTATCCCTTTGTTACATCATCTAATACAGTTGCTTCAAATGTGTGTGCAGGTTCAGGTTGTGGCATAGCAGTAATAGATGAAATTTTGGGGGTGGTTAAAAGCTATACAACTAGGGTAGGAGGGGGACCATTTCCAACTGAACTCAAAAATGAGATTGGAGATTTCCTTCAGAAGAAAGGTGGTGAGTTTGGAGCTACTACTGGAAGACCCAGAAGGTGCGGATGGCTCGATCTGGTAGTGCTCAGAGAGTCAGTGAGGTTAAATAATATTAGCTCAATAGCACTTACTAAATTGGATGTGTTATCAGGTTTGGATACCTTACAAATATGTACAAAATATATATATAATGGTGAAGAAATCTTGTATCCACCACAGAGAGAAAATGGTCTTGCCTATGTAAAACCAGTGTATGAATCCATTAAAGGGTGGGATGAAGATATTTCAAAGATAAAGACCTATGACGATTTACCTCAGGCAACCAAAGATTATATAACATTTATTGAAGATAATCTTAAAGTTAAAGCCAGGATTATATCAGTAGGTCCTGAGAGATCTCAAACAATTTTTAGGTAAGCTAGCCAGTGTGAATAAAGATCTTTTGCTAGAACACAAAAGGGCGATCAATATATTAAAGATGCTCAAACATAGCCCTCCAAGGGTTCTCATAATTGAAGGGGGGCTATCTTATGATAGACTGGAAATAGGAAAATATTGGTGTGCACTTGTAAACTGTCCTATGGATCCAGGTCCGTGTTTTGAATGCAAATTGTGCAAAGGTGTATTAAATGAAAATTTTCCAGATATGGCTATATTAGATGGTAGAGAAGAACCAATAAAAATTGACCAGGTAAGAATTATACATAGGGATAGAGATATACTACCGAGAGAAGGCAAGTATAGAATTTTTTTGTTTAATGAATCTCAAAATTTCACTTCCCAGGCTGCAAATTCCCTTTTAAAGATTTTAGAAGAACCAAAGGATAAAAATCTTTTTGTATTACTGGTTCCTCAAAGGACACTTCTTCTTCCCACCATAATATCTAGGAGTTTTATCCTCACTTTAAAATGGAAAAAAAGGGAATTTCAAGATGAAACTATTAAAAAAATAGTAGATAGACTCCTAAATTTTTGGTTAAATGGAAAAGGAATTTTTAATATCTTAAAAGGAAAAAAGGTAGATAGGGATTTAGTTAAAGAGGTAATTTTTTTTCTTCAAAAGTCTATAGTTGATAGTATTTGTGGGGATACAATCAGTGATATATCTCAATTTTTTAAAAAAAACATTAACTCACATAATTTTTGGAATGTAACATATATATTGAATCAATCTTGTCTAATGCTAGATACAAATCTATCAGGGGAAGATATATTTTACTGGATGGCTCTTAATTTATATAGCATTTTGAAATTGAATTAACTTGTTTTAACACTTGGAATAATTATATATTCTTTTCTAGGATTTTCTATTATTTTAGAAGGTAGGACAAAGTCATAACTAGAAAGCACTATATTTTTGATTGGAGAAATTATTTCACAGTGAATATAAATTTTATTTGCAATTATAGAATAGTGTCCTGTAAGTATTAAACTTACATTTATATCTTTATTTAATTTGCCGAGGTCTCTTGTTAATATAAATTCTCCATTTTTAGGTTTTATTTTAATATCTTTCTTTCTTAATCTTAGATCCACAAGGTTATATCCTAGATGGGATAGATTTGTGCCAATTAAGTAGGGTATTAATCGTCCAAGTGAATTGGATGATTCAAGGTTTTCATTATTACTAAATGTTGTTATTAAAATATTTCTATTTGCTAAGTTTAATTTTTTTAGTTTTCTATTTAAATAATCTGCAGCTTTGTAGCTTTTTTTTAGCAAGACATCGTTGCTCTCTGGAGTTATGCTGGAATAAAGGGGACGATGTTTTTTTTGGGAATGTTTAACAGTTGCACAAGATATAAAAAGTATGCAAAAGAATGCAGTCATTGCTATTTGGAATATTATTTTCTTTTTTTTGGACATATCCATAACGTATCCTTACAGATTTGTCCCTTTGAATAATCTTTTTTGGGTATTTATATCCCATCTGTCATAGGGGAATAGTCCCACTATTTTTTTAAATGTTTCCATTGCCTTTTGTGTCCTTCTTCCCCATATTCCATCTATTTTCCAATTATATAATCCAAGTTCTTTTAGTCTTTTTTGTATTAATTTTACATCTTGTTTATTTTGTTTTGATAATATTTTAATACCTAATTCAATTGGTCCACCCTGAATCTTTGGCTTTGCCTTTTTCTGTTTTTTGACTTCTTTGATTTTTTCAGGCATTATTAGATGATTATATTCATCAGGCACATTCAAAGTAAAGGAGATAGACGATAATGTGATGTTGCCGTGTTCAGCAATTATTTTTATTGTTATGAAAAGTAGGTTATTATTGATTTTAGTGTAGGTTCCAGTCAATATCCCTTTAACCTTATATTTATTTAAAATTAGAGATAAATCTCTGCTTAAGGCAAATTCACCTTTGTTCTTTTTTACAAGTATAGAATCCTTTCTTAGCCTTATTTCCTTGACTAGGTAGCCCTTATTTGTAAAATAGGTTCCTATGCCTTCCTGAATTATTCTTGCCAGCTTGCATGTTGTATTAAAATCATTTAAATTAGTTAATGTAGTTATGAGTAAACTACTAGATGGAGGTATTATATAATTTATTCTATTTTCAAGTTCTAAGGCAATTAATTGTATTACATCGACTAGAGTAAATGTATTTAAATCAAAATAGGTTGTATTTGGATAAGGATCTATGTAAGTAGTTTGAGTATCTGAAGAAATTTCTAATTGATTACTAAAAGCTATTTGATTAGTTAATACTAAAAACATAAATAATCCTACTAATAAAATAATTTTTTGCCTCATTTTTATTTTCCCTATTTATCTACTAGTTTATATGTTTTATAGTTGTTTTTATACCTTATAACCCTTAATTTATAATCATTTATAGATCCATTTTTTACATTAAATATAGATGAATCTCTATAAATTATAGATTTTTTATAGTAAAGACTTGTATTTACAATTACCTCATTCAAATTAGGAACAATATAAGAGTTAAATATTAATATTAAATCAGTTTCAGGAGTTTTGGAGATTTTAAATTCTTTTTTAACCAATGCAGTAGCAAGAAGCTCATTGTAACTTCTCTCAAATAAAGTATTTTTTCCAGGAACAATATATACATTCCTTCTTATTATATTTGGATTACATGAATTATTTTGAAGGGAGGAAATCTTTTTGTCTATTGAGTTGGCCACAGAATAGGCTAATTCTGCCCATGTTTTTACAGAGGATGTATTTTTTGTGATGTAGAAATAAGAGCCAGTTTTGACGGTTTCAGTTTCTCCTAATTTAGCCCTTAAAGGGACTTTTTTTGGAGCTGGTTTAGTTTTTGGAATTAACTGTTTTTTTGATGCCTTTGCCCTTTTAGAAGGGGGTCTTTGGTAATTAGAAGATTGATAGGGTGCAGAAAGATACGTAAAATTTTTAGCACAGGAATAGAATGTTAACAAGGCGATCATACAAAAGATAACCTGCCATTTCTTTGAACTCATGGTCTATACATCCTTTTTTTAGTTATGTTTTATTTATCTATATTCATTAAGTATATATCGGAAGTCTTTTTTTCTTCTTTAGACAACAAATTATTTTTTATAGAATTATAGTTACTAATTGGTTTGATTCTTGGTAGTGAGTTCCTTGACACGATTTTTTTATATGATTAAATGAGGAATAGGCAGCCTACTGTATATAGGGGCTAATCTATGGAAAGATTAAATGACAGAGAAATAGAGGTATTGTCAATAGTGGTAGAGGGATATATAGAGAAGGGGGGTCCTGTTGGATCCAGATATGTTGCCAAGAAATCCAAATTAAATTTAAGTCCTGCTACCATGCGCAATGTCATGGCTGATCTGACTGAAAAGGGTTTTTTAAAACAGCCCCACACCTCTGCTGGAAGGATTCCCACCAAAAAGGGTCTTAGATTTTACTTGAATAATATTTTGAAACCAGAGCCACTTTTATATGAAAAAAAGAGAATAAAGGAATATTTTAATAGTGCGGTTGTGTATGATTTTTCCCAGATTTTAGAAGGCGCAACAAAGTTTATATCAGAGGAAACTGCGCTTGTGGGTCTGGCTGTTTCTCCTGAAATCTCATTTATGAGATGGAAACATATAGATTTTGTGTTAGTCAAACCAGGTCTTGTTATGGCTATATTAGTATTTGAAGGAGGAATGGTTCACAGTAGGCTTGTTGCAGTGGAAGATTTGAGGATAAATTCAGATGATCTCGTTAAGTTCAGTAATTTTTTAAATGAAAAATTTTCAGGTAAGCCCCTCTTTGAGGTGAAAAATCAGTTCCTAAAGGAAATGGAAGAGGCGAAAAAGAAATTTAATGAATTATATATAAATGCCTTGACCCTAGCTCAATATACCTGCGAGGCAGAGGATGAGCGAGAAATATTTGTTGAAGGTGCACATAAGGTTATTGGCAGTATAGATCCAAACGATGTGGAGAAGATGAAATCTCTTTTAGAATATATAGAAAAAAGGTCTGAGTTTTTAAAGATTTTAGATAAAATAGAGGAAGGAAAGGGAATTTTTATTCATTTTGGAAATGAACTTTTTGATTCTGACCTAGGTGAATGGTCAATAATTTCTTCCCCTTATGGTGCCTATGGCGAACCCTTAGGCATAATAGGCACCATTGGTCCCATCCACATGGAATATTCAAAATTAATCCCTCTGGTTGACTATATGGCCAAAATGCTTAGTAAGATACTTGAGGCCAGGCTATAGTAGCCGACCTTCTCTTACTTAATTTCAAGTCTGATTTTTCAAAAAAATAATTTGTGGAGGTGTAGTGGATGAGTGATGAAAAAAAACAAGAACAGGTTTCTTGTGAGCAAGAAGAAAAAATTGAGGTAGAGCAAGAAAAACAAACCAAAGAAAAAGAAGAGGAGATAGATATAGAAAAATTAAAAGAACTCTGCAAAGAGAAAATTTGTCCTGAGTGTCCAGTAAAAAAAGAAATGGAACAGGAGATGCTCAGGGTAAAGGCTGATGCAGATAATTTTAGAAAGCGTATGGAAAGGGAAAAAGAGAATTTTTGTAAATATGCAACTGAAAAGGTCTTAGAAGATATAGTTCCAGTAATAGACAACCTTGAACTTGGACTCGAGCACGCAAAAAAAGTAGAGGCCTGTAAAGATATTGTTGAAGGCATAGAAATGACTTTAAATATTTTACTAAATACCTTGAAAAATCACGGGTTAGAACAGATTAAAACTGAAATTGGAGAACCCTTTGATCCAAATTATCATGAAGCCATGGCACAGCAGGAAAGGGAAGACATGGAGCCTGGTATGGTCTCTACTGTTATGCAAAAAGGATACAAAATAAAGGATAGGGTACTTAGACCAGCAAAGGTCATGGTGAGCAAAAAACAGGAAAATAATAATTAAGCCCTTTACAAGCTCAAAAATGAGCTTATTTTTTATGTAAAGAAAATTTAGTAAGTTAGGAGGACAAAAAGATGGGAAAAATAATAGGAATAGATCTCGGAACAACAAATAGTTGTGTTTATGTAATGGAAGGGAAAGAGCCAAAATGTATTCCCAATCCTGAAGGTGGGAGGACCACTCCGTCTATTGTTGCATTTACTGATAAAGAGAGACTAGTTGGTGAATTAGCAAAGAGACAGGCAGTTACTAATCCAAAGAGGACTATCTTTGCCATAAAAAGACTTATGGGACGCAGTTATGATTCAGAAGAGGTGAAAAAATGGAAAGAAAGGTGTCCCTATAATATAGTTCCAGGTCCAAACAACGACGCATATGTTGAGATTGAAGGGAAAAAATATAGCCCTCCAGAGATCTCTGCAATGATTTTAAGAAAATTAAAAGAAGACGCAGAGAGTTATCTGGGCGAACCTGTAAAAGAAGCAGTTATAACGGTTCCTGCATATTTTAATGATGCCCAGAGGCAGGCAACAAAGGATGCAGGAAGAATTGCAGGACTTGAAGTAAAGAGGATAATTAATGAACCAACTGCTGCTTCCCTTGCATATGGATTTGATAAAAAAGTTAATCAAAAAATAGCTGTGTTTGACTTAGGTGGTGGTACCTTTGATATTTCAATTCTTGAAGTTGGTGATAATGTTGTTGAGGTAAAGGCCACAAACGGTGATACCTTCCTGGGTGGTGAAGACTTTGATCAGGCACTTTTAAATTACATAATTGAAGAGTTCAAGAAAGAGACAGGAATTGATTTGAGCAATGATACAATGGCCTTGCAAAGGCTTAAAGAGGCAGCAGAAAAGGCCAAAAAAGAGCTTTCAACTGCCCTGGAGACTGATATTAATCTACCATTTATAACTGCAGATCAGACTGGTCCAAAGCACTTAAATATGAAAATAAGCAGGGCAAAGTTAGAGGCTCTTACAGAACATCTCGTAGATAGGACCTTAGGACCATGTAAGCAGGCATTGGCAGATGCTGGACTTACAGTAAATGATATAGATGAAGTTATCTTAGTAGGTGGTATGACAAGGATGCCACTTGTACAGAAGAAAGTAAAAGAGTTCTTTGGAAAAGAGCCCCATAAAGGCGTAAATCCTGACGAAGTAGTTGCAATGGGTGCTGCTATTCAAGGTGGAATACTCTCTGGAGATGTAAAAGATGTATTACTCTTAGATGTAACTCCACTCTCTCTAGGTATTGAGACATTAGGGGGGGTATTTACTAAACTCATTGAGAAAAATACTACTATTCCAACAAGAAAGAGTCAGATATTTACAACTGCTGCTGATAACCAGACTTCAGTATCTATCCATGTACTCCAGGGAGAAAGGCCCCTTGCAAAGGATAATATGAGTCTGGGTAGGTTTGATTTAGTTGGAATTCCACCTGCACCAAGGGGTGTTCCTCAGATTGAGGTTACCTTTGACATAGACGCCAATGGTATTGTGAATGTTTCTGCAAAGGACCTTGGCACAGGAAAAGAACAGTCTATCAGGATTCAGCCATCAAGTGGTCTATCAGAGGAAGAAATTCAAAGGATCATTAAAGAAGCAGAAGCCCATAAGGCAGAAGATGAAAAGAGAAAACGTTTGATTGATTTAAGAAATCAGGCAGATACCCTGATCTACACAACTGAAAAGTCCATGAGGGATCTTGGTGATAAAGTAGACAGTGCTCTTAAGGCTGAATTAGAACAAAAGATAGAAGATCTAAAGAAAGTAATGGATGGCGAAGACGAACAGGCAATTAAAAATGCAATGGATGCCCTAACTCAGACATCTCACAGGTTGGCTGAGTTATTATATCAGCAACAACAAGCAGGAGCACAAGCAGGTGCAACAGGTTCAAGCGCTCAAGCAGGCGCATCAAGTGCACAAGCAGGTAATCCAAACCAGGATGATGATGTGGTAGATGCTGAATATACTGAGCAAAAATAAGTGTGCTTGACATAAACGTTCCCCCTCCTCTAATCTTGAGCCTGGGCTTAAAATATAGCCCAGGCTTTTTTATTTTAGTCTCTCAAGGCGACAGATTTGAAGATCAAGAGGTTTGCATGAGATATTATTTATTATTTTGTATTTTTCTTATTATTTTTATAGGTTGTGGCCCCAAAAAACAAATTAAGATGGTTCCAAAATCTCCATTGGAGATTGGAGATTATCTCTGGGAAAAAGGGGAGTATATATCTGCCTGTGAAAATTATGAAAAGGCCCTTTATAACTATCTTGTTCCCAAACAAAGGGAACTTACTTTGATACAGAGGATTATTAAGTGTTCTCTCCAGAGTAAAAATTTAGTTAAGGCCAAATTATATTTGAATAAATGGAAATCAATTGATCCAGCCTACTTAAAGAAATGGCAATTCCATAAACATTACTTGACTTATTTAGATTTAAAAAATGAAAAACAAAAATATTACCAATATTTAATAGACTTAATCAAAAAAGATCTCCCTTTAACTATTAGAAAAAACAGCTTTATCTTATTGGAACTCTCATATTTAAAAGACAAAGATATAAATAATGGAAGAGCTATTTTTGATAATTATTACAACACATTTAATTCAAGAGAACAATATGATATTTTAAATG
>Ga0256842_1003291_pt1 | contig 10879 bp, 8 predicted proteins | sample 4559240metaG_FD_185973 | JGI IMG/M metagenome (GOLD analysis project Ga0256842, IMG submission 185973) | Hydrothermal vent microbial communities from Guaymas Basin, Mexico - 4559-240 | ecosystem: Environmental > Aquatic > Marine > Hydrothermal vents | place: Mexico: Guaymas Basin | collected...
TATGAATCCTGCGCTTTCACTTAACTCTATTACGGCTACAGGTTTTGAATTTTTTTTCTTAGCTTTAATTGTTACAACAGCTGCATCGCTATCTTCCTTCGAATCATTTACAACCAACTGCACTTCATAATTTCCCGCAACGTCAGGAGTAAATGATGCTTGAGCTTGGTCTGCATTCTCTATTGTTGCATTGCTACCGTTAGGCTTTGATTTAAAGCTCCAAGAGTAACTTAATGTATCGTTGTCGGTGTCTGAGCTGGCACTACCATCAAGCTCCACTTTTGTTCCTATATATACGCTTGAAGCACTAACCGATATTGATGCTGTAGGTTTTGTGTTTTGTTTTTGCGGTATAGTTACAACAGCTCCCTGAGATGAACAACTAATCTCATCACCATCCTTATCCGTAAGCTTTACCATAGAAAAATCAAGATTTGTGGATGTATCCGAATCATTAACAACCTTAAAATACAACTCGACCAATGTTCCGCTTTGTGTAGTTATAGGGGCAGAAATCGATGCCCCTATAACCTTCAACGGATTACCCAAGGAACTATCGGTGATCCATCCGTTGATTAGTTCTCCGTTTTCTATCTTTTCCAATTCAAGCACGCTTGAATCATAGGTTATCTCAAATTGAAAGCCACCTACATCGTTTGCGTCTTTAATTTGAACCGGCACTACAAATTCTGTCTCTTGAGCATTTAGATTCACATCAGGCATAGAAAGCTCCGCAGCAAACACATTAAATACCAAGAGAAACATCAATAAAATAGGAACAAGCACAAGTAAAATTACAGTGCCTTTCTTCAATTTCAACACTTTCAATACGTCACCCATAACACGCCCCTTTTAAATTTTTAAGATAAGGCTTTTTTAAGAATAAGAATGACGTCTATAATATCTACCTTACCATCTCCATTCATATCCGCATTTTGATTATATCCATTTATCCCTAAAGCAATCTTCAAGGCTTTAACGACATCACCAATATCTACAATTCCATCTCCGCTAATATCTCCAGATGCCGCTATTGTAACCGTTCCAGGCGTTGAATTAAATTGTATTGCATTACCATCTCTGTCGGTTAATATGTTGGCGTCACTATAATCAAATGTTATAGTTGTTTTATCTCCTATTGAACCTGAAGCTTTGAATTTTATTTTTGCTAAAGAACCACTTCCAGATATTGCAGTATCATCAACTCTTGTACCTATAATTCTTATTCTACCGGCATTTATAACATGACCATCAATAGACCATCCCGATGTTAAGCTGCCGTATGATAAGAAACTGCTGCTATTGTCTATTGTTAGCACGGATGGATCATAAATAAGTGTAAACTGGAATCCTGCTACGTCTGTTGCGTTGTCAATATTGATAGGCACCTCAGTTGTTTGCGTAGACGAAATAGATTCAGATGGTATTGTAACGTTTCTTGCATTAGCTTTATTGTATGCATTAATAGTTATGGTATCACTATCTTCAAGGAGTCCGTTTTTCGCTTTTACGGTAAGCTTAACCGTGTAGTTACCTGCAACATCAGCTGTAAAGGTTACATTTTTATTGTCTTCACTTAAGGTTGAAGCATCATTGCCATTTGTATTTTTGAGTGTTGCACTGCTGCCTGCAGGTTTAGATGTTATACTCCAAGCATATCCTAATACGCCTTCGCTTGTTCCTGTGCTATCTGCTCCGCTTAAATGAATTGTAGTTCCAACTTCAACGCTTGTATCGTCTGTTGTAATCTTTGCAACAGGTTTATTCGCAACAACAATAGTAACTGATGCTGTATTTTCCAAACTACCATCGCTTACCGATAACATAGCCCTGTAGCTACCAGTTTGTGTAGGCGTAAATGTAATGGTGCTATTTGTGTTATTTGTAGGCGTTACATCATTGCCATCAGGGTCATATATGCTCCATCTATATGTTATTAAGCTTCCGTTTGGATCGTAGCTATCAGAGCCGTCAAGTGTCGTTGCGCTATTTATAGCCACATCTGTACTGTCGGTTTTGATTTCTGCTATAGGAGCTTTATTTTCAGAAGAACCTACCTTCATTATGATGGTTTGAGAATCGCTCAATCCTCCGTTATCGCTTACCGTAAGAGTTATAGAGTAATTTCCAGTTTGTGTAGGTGTGAATGTAACTGTGCTATTTGTATAGCTTGCAGGTGTTGCATCATTACCACTCGGGTCATATATTTTCCACTTATAGTTTAACTCATCGCCATCTGGGTCAAAACTCAAAGCTCCGCTTAAATCTACGTTGACATTTTGAGCTACACTTTGAGATGCTACAGATATTACTGCAGTAGGCGCTCTATCTTCGGAAGATACAGATAAAATCGTTGATATTGGCGCGCTATCCAATCTTCCGTCGTTTACTATTAACTGAATTTTATAATTACCTTTAACATCAGGTGTAAATTTTGCTGTATTGGCACCTGTTGATGTGATTTCTGCGCTGCTACCTGCTGGTTTTTCAATTAAACTCCATTTGTAATCTACCGTGTCATTATCAGGGTCAGAACCTTTTCCTTCAAGAGTAACTACATTTCCTATTCTTGCAGGAGATGATGTAGTTACTACTATGGCTTCTGCCGTTGGAGCTTTATTGTGTTCTATTTCAGACTGCGTTTTGAATGATATTTGGCAAGTTTTATTGTCATTATCCATTACAACCTTGCATGTGTTGTAAGGTGAACCGTTGTTGTTGCATGCTGAACAATCTCCATACCATGCAAAGATTTTATAGCCCGCATACGGAGTTGCCATTAGATATACATTTGAATCCTTATCAAATAAAGCAGAACATGTTTTGTTGTTATCTACACCCGAATCACACATTAACCCTGAAGGATTGCTTGTAACAGTTCCAAAACCGTGCATTGCAACCGTTAAATTATCCTGCTGTGTATTTACCGTTATTGTCAGGTTGTCAGAAGCCGTTAAGCCTTTGTTATCCAATACCGTACAGGTTACGTTGTATGAGCCTTTTTGAGTAAATGTGTGTGTTGCCGTAGATGAATATGTCGTATAATCACCTGGAATGTCTGTAACTTTATCTATCTGTTTATCACCGTTAAAATCCCAAACAAATCTTTTTACGCTACTATTATTATCGCTTTTTGCAGAGCATGTAAATGTTAAGGTTAGTGGTGAATAACCTTGGGTTACATTGTCTTGTGTTGAAGATTTTGCAGTTAGAGATGTAATTGTTAAGTTGTCCGAAGGCGAAGTTGAGTTATCGTAACTTGTAAGTTTCGGATCATGTTTATACATTGGCCATACAGAGTTTGCCACTTGGGTTGTATTATCTGAATCTATTGAAAGCTGATACAGATATCCATCGTTTGAACCTACGTAAATTTGGCCATTATACAACACAGGCGAAGAAGAAATAAATCCGCCCAATGTTCTATTATCCAACTTCTGACCTGTTGTTGCGTCCAATCCATATAAAACAGCGTCGTATGAACCTATATATACCCTGCCGTTTGATGCAAGAAGCGGAGAGACTTTAATCTGGCTTCCAGTTTTATAAGACCACTCTTCATTTCCATCTTTTGTCTTTAAAGCATAAATATTCCAGTCGTCAGTTCCTATGTAAACATATTTACCATCTTCGCTGATAACCGGGGTTGATGTTATCCATCCACCTACATAATGAACCCACTTTTGAACACCGTATGGATATATTGCATACATATTGCCGTTTTGAGAACCTATATAAATTATTCCATCTGGTCCTATTGCTGGCGATGCAGGAAATCCTCCAATATACAAATTCCATTTCAAGCTTCCATCATTTGTATTTACAGCATATAAATATCCGTCATTGGATGAAAAGTATACTGTTTTATTGTCTGAGTAAAGTGCAGGAGCTGTCTGAATACTTGCATTAGATTCATAATGCCACAACTCATGTCCATTTAAAGCGTTAATTGCATAAAATTTGCCATCATCTGAGCCAAAATAAACAACAGAGCCGTCATTGGATATGGCAGGTGATGAATATATAGCTCCACCTGCTTCAAATGACCACTTCACGCTACCGTCGCTTTTGTTTAGAGCTAAGAGTTTTTTGTTTTGTGTGCCAACATAAACAGTGTCATTATCGACAGCCGGTGAAGATGTTATTGAGTAGTCACTCAACTCCCAACGTAAACTACCACTGTGATAAATTGCGAATAGGTGTCCGCTTTCTGGCGCTACAAATACAGTGTCATTATCGACAGCCGGAGTAAGCACCTTGCAGCACGAGCCGATGTGATAAAATGGCGTTTCTGCGGCTTTTGCAGTATAACCAAAGGCAAAAACCAAAGAAACCAAAAAAAGGATAATTTTTCTATACATGCCCAACCTCCTAAAAAAATATCTCTTAAATTTTGATTTAGCAAATAATATTCCTTATGTGCAAAATATATAAGAAAAAATAGCTATTATTTATCTTTAAAAAAGGGAACCAGCTTTTTTAATCTTTCTTTTATAACTTCTCTTGAGCCGGATTGTATTGAATTTTTTAAAACTTCTATATTGAATGTTATATCTTCAATATTATAAGCTTTTGGAATTTTTGCGGTATATATCTTTGAATGCTTCGTTTTAAGCGTTCCTTCTTCGGCAGTAAGCAACTCTTCAAACAGTTTCTCGCCTTCTCTAATGCCTGTAAAGGTTATATCTATATCTTTATACGGTTCAAAGCCCTCGAGTTTTATCAGTCTTTCTACCAAATCCACTATCTTTACAGGCTCTCCCATATCAAGCACAAACACTTCACCGCCTTCTCCCATAGATGCCGCCTGAAATACAAGCAAAACCGCTTCTGGTATGCTCATAAAGTATCGCTTCATCTCGGGATGGGTTACAGTAACAGGACCGCCCTTTTTTATCTGCTCTATAAATATAGGCACAGCCGAGCCTCTACTGCCCAACACATTTCCAAAACGAACCGATATAAATTTTGTTGTCCCTGTCTTGTCATAAGCCCTACAAATCATTTCAGCAACCCTTTTAGTTGCTCCCATTATGCTTGTAGGATTGACCGCTTTATCGGTAGATATGTTGATAAACTTTTCAACGCCGTATTTCATCGCTATTTTTACAAGATTAAACGTTCCGAAGATATTGGTTTGTACGGCTTCTTCCGGAAAACGCTCCATCATTGGAACATGTTTGTATGCCGCAGCGTGAAAAATTAAGGAAGGTCGATATTTTTTTACAGTCTCTTCAATCTTTTTTTTATCTTTTACATCTCCAACTATCGGCTCAAACGGTTTATCTTTAAATCTCAACTGCAAAGTATGAAGTTCGGTTTCGTCTATCTCGTATCCTATAACTATCTTAGGGTTAAACCGAAAGAGTTGATTAACGATTTCTGAGCCTATAGAACCGCCTGCACCTGTTACCATAACAACCTTACCATTTATTAAGCTACCCACCTGCTTTGAATCTATCTCTATCGTTTCCCTTGCTAACAAATCTTCTATGGAGATATCCTTCAAATCCTTTACCGTAACGTCGCTTGAAGGTAATCTGTCTATTGTGGGAACTATTTTTATCTCTTTTATTCCTATCTTATTTAATCTGTCAAAGAGATTTTTTACCTTTGAATGGTGTAGTGTGGTAATTGCTATTATTGCGCTGTCTATCGAATGTTTTTTTACTATTTTTTCTATATCGTTTAGTGTGCCTTCGACTCTGATTTGATGTATTATGGTGTTTTGCTTTGATAAATCGTCGTCCACAAACACAATTGGCTCGTATTCATTTTTGCCTTTTTTTAATTCTCTTACTATACGCTCACCGCTATCTCCTGCTCCTATGATAAGCGTTCTCTTTGTTTTTTCTATTTTTGGAGGGTTAATAATCTCAAAATAGACGCGTCTTGATGCTCTAACCATTAAAACAAAAAAGGTTGATACAAAAAAATCAATTATAACGCTTGAGCGCGGCAGTGAATAATCTGAAAAAAACTTTTGCAAAACCGCATTGCCAAAATATATTAAAATGGATGCTAAAAAAAGTGATTTTACTATCTTGTAAAATTCATTGATACTAACAAAGCGCCAATTAAGTTTGTACACATCCGAAAACCACAAAAAAGCAATTTTTATTATTGCAGATATAAAAACCCAATACTCAAGCCTAATTCCATAATTTTTGGGTATATCAAAATTAAATCTAAACAAAAGCCCTAAAAAGAGACCTACAAAAAAAACAAGTGTATCCGTTATAAGGAAAAACAACACTCTTTTTTCGTATGAAGGCTTTAGTATATTTTTTACCGTCTTACTATCTGGCATATATCTATTATTTCCTTATCACTTAAAGCAGTGCCACTTGGCAAGCATAACCCCTTTTTAAATAAATGTTCACTTGTTTTGTTTAAGTATGCTTTGGCGCTTTTAAATACAGGTTGCAAATGCATAGGCTTCCATAGCGGTCTACTTTCAATATAGTTTCGTTTTAGTTTTTCCATTACATCAAACGGATTTTTATTTTTAAAAACAAGCGTGGTTAACCATCTGTTACCTTTAGAATATTCAATTTCAGGCATAAAATCGGCAATGTCTTTTAAATGTTTTTCATAAAGCGCAAATATTTCACGTTTTCTCTTCACTCTTTCTTTTAAAACTTCCATCTGGGCAACGCCGATTGCCGCTAAAACATTACTCATTCTATAGTTATAACCAACTTCTTTATGCTCATACCAATCGACAGGCTCTCTTGCTTGCGTTGAGAGTTTTTTGGCTTTTTTAATCCACTCTTCATTACCACTCACAAGCATTCCGCCACTCGATGTCGTTATGATTTTATTGCCGTTGAATGAATATATGCCAAAATCTCCAAACGTTCCTGAATGTTTATCTTTATACGTAGCGCCCAAACTCTCGGCGGCGTCTTCAACTAAATACACACCATACTTATTACACAGATAGACTATCTCTTCAATTTTTGCCATTTGACCGTAAAGGTGAGTAATTATAACGGCTTTGGGTTTTTCTTTTTTTATAGCATCTTCAAGCAAATTAGGGTCGATATTCCAGCTTGCATCACTATCGATAAAAATCGGCTCGGCTTTTTGAAAAAGAATAGGGGTAACAGAGCCTATAAATGTAAAAGTAGACGTCAAAACCTTATCGCGTTCGCCTATATCCAAAATTCTCAGCGCCAAATGTATTGCAGCCGTTCCATTGATAACAGCACAGGCATATTTTGATTTTGTGTAACTACATACGGCTTGTTCAAATCTGTCTATAAATTCACCCACCGGCGCTATGTAGTTGCTTTTAAAAACCTCGTTTATATATTTTTGCTCATTATCGCCCATATGCGGCGGAGAGAGAAAGATTTTATAATCCATCTAAAATCGTTGCAACCTCTCCTAAATTTTCTATTTCTACATCTGCGTTGTTTTTTATATCTCTGTAAATACCTTTAGGGTTTTTATACCTTATGGTAAACCAATTAAGTTCTTTTGGTGCAAAAAAATCTTTTTTAGGATTGTCCGCAACATATACGTATTTGTTATCACAAAAAAAATCAGAAACATACATAAAAGGCTTTTTGTCCGGTTTTTTGGTATTTAGAGTGTCTGTAAAAACGGGAAATTCAATAAATTTTTCCAATCCCAACGCTGCAAACTTATTTTTTTGGGTTATGTAGTGTCCATCAGTTATTAGGGCTAATTTGATTTTTTTCTTTAGGTGTGTTAATAAAATTTTCGTGTCAGCATCAAGGTTTATTTCTGGAAAGTGAAAACGGTAAATTTCTACTAATTTTTCAAGACTAATAGTTAAGTTAAATTTTTGAATTAATTTATCAAAGATTTTACCGGAACCTTCTTTTAAAAACTCCGACCACATGAAATCAAAATAGATTTCATTTTGCAAGAAAGCACATACCTCTTTAAAACCGCTTTTTACGAATTCTATTTCATCATATAAAGTATCATCAAGGTCAAATACCACAACCATCTATCAAAACCTCAGCGTCGTATCGCAACATTATTAAATTATCTTTCCAATCTTCTGTATAGTTTAGTGTCTTATTTTCATAATCATCTATAATAAATTTTGCAAAATCAGCACCGGCAAGCCAACTTAAAGGGTAACCACCACCGAATCTTGGGTTTATCTCTATGAAGTATATATCATCACCTTTTTTAAAAACCTGCACTGTCAAAACGCCGTAAGCGCCCTTAAGCATTTCGCATAATTGTTTAATGTTTTTTATTATTGTTTTATCTTTAACCGTCTGACCTTTACTTACCTCTCCGCATCTAACCTCTAATCTTTTTCTTGGGACAATACACACAGTTTTGCCGTTCTTGTTAATAAAAACATCAACTGTAAATTCAGGTGCTTTAATGTATTCTTGAAACACATAATTTTTATTTTTCTTTTTTAGAATCAGTGCTTCTTCCATATTTTCAACCTTTGTAGCCCCCTTAGACAGAGAAGAATTGTTTAGTTTTGCGAATAGAGGATATTGCGCTGTTTCTAAATCGGTGATAATTTTAGGGGTTAAAAAATGACTATTGGTAAAAAATTCGAAAGTGTTTGTTTTCAAGCTAAAAGTTTTACATATTTTGTAGTCTGATACAGCTACCATTATGCCTTTATCTTTAAAACGTCTTTTTGCTTTTGATAAAATCAAGAGCTCGGGGTCTATGGTAGGAATAACAATTTTTATATTGTTTTTTTTGCAGATATTGAAAAGTTCATCTAAATAGGTTTTATCGTTTACTTTTGGAACTTTGAAAAATTTTCCACTAAATTGACATGCTGCTGATAATTCCGGATTGGCATCACATGTAAAAACATTGCTATGTTGTTGAAAATTTTTAACTAAAGAAACTCGTCTTCCGGCGCTGGTTATTAAAACATTTATTTTTTCAGTTGTTGCCATCAAATTTCTCCATCGTTGCTCTGTTTTCTATTTTATTATTCTTATAGCACATTTCACACAATTAAACATTTTTTATTTATCCTTAACTACTGACGTAAGAACGGGTAAATCTTCTTCTATGACTTTCCATACTATTTCCAGATCAACACCAAAATACTCATGTATCAATATGTTTCTAAAATCTTTTATATCCTGCCATGGAACGTTTTTATGCTTATTTTTATATTCTTCAGACAAATTACCAATCGCTTCTCCAATTATTTCAAACTCTCTTATAACAGCTTGATATGTTTTTCTATCTTTACTAAAGTCTTCAAAACTCATATTCTTGACATAACTTAAGATGGCTGTTGATGATTCTAAGATATCATTTAGATATAATTTATCTTCTTTTTTGCGTTTTTATACATATACGGTCTCTTTTAAAATTTTATCTTTTATATAAGGCTTTAGTGCGGAATCCAATCCCAAATCCACTTCCCTGTTTAAGTTTTTTTCTAAAAACCTCTTTAGAGCCAGAAAATTATGCAAATTTTTTCTTTTATTTTCAATTGTAACAACTATATCTATATCACTAAATTCATCATTTTTATCATTTGAAAAACTGCCAAACAGCCCAATCTTTATAACCCCAAATTTTTCATACAATTCTTGTTTATGTGCTTTTAAAAAATGTAGAATTTCATTTTTATCTAATGATTTCTTATTCAGAGATTTTGGTTTTATATTTGGCATTTAGCACTCTCCAATAGTCTCTTACACCTTCCTATTTTTCTTCTAACGAAGATCTCTATTAAAACCCAAAAATTTATACGCTGTTATAATTTAAAATGCAAAACAATTTATTTTCTTCAAAATTCAAAATTTGTCGAAACCAAATCAATCTTGCCTATTTTAATTTCCATTTCAGTATCTCATTTTTTTAATTATTCCCATTAAACTTCTCCATCGTTGCTTTACCTTCTTGAGAAATGCCTTCTCTTTTTACCACCTTCCATATTGTCAACAAAATAATTTTCAAATCAAGCCAAAAAGATAGATACTCGACATAGTAAACATCATATTCAAATTTTTCTCTCCAACTTATTGCATTTCTACCCATGACTTGGGCAAGTCCTGTAATCCCGGGCTTTACATTGTGCCTTTTTTTCTGTCTTTCATTATAAAGCGGCAAATACTCTTTTAATAGTGGCCTTGGTCCCACAAAACTCATATCACCTTTTAAAACATTAAAAAGCTGCGGCAATTCATCAAGACTTAAGCTGCGAATAATTTTGCTAATGCCTTTTAATCTTTTCTCATCAGGCAGCAAATTGCCATTTTCATCTGTTTCGTTAGTCATTGTGCGAAACTTATAGATCTTAAAGATTTTTTCCTTATATCCTGGGCGTTCTTGAATAAACAAGATTGGCCTGCCATCCCAAAAATAAATTAAAATAGCGACGATAAGCATCACAGGAGAAAATAAAACTATCAATAACAAAGACAATAGTTTATCTATTAATGGTTTAACTATTTTTAAATACATTTCTAAAAATAATTTTCGAGCTTTTCGGCTAATTTTTTGTAAGTTAAATATCTTAAAATATACTGCTTTCCGTTTTTTCCTAAATCATAATATTTCTCTTTTGGCATTTCATAGAACTTTAGAATTCCTTCAGCAATTGCTTTAGAATTCTCTGCCTCAACTGTTAGACCACAATTGGCTTTTAAAATAATATCTTGCTTTCCAGAATAAGAATGCAAAATGGGTTTTCCACTGTACATATAATCAAAAATTTTGTTTGCTGCAATACCATAATTATACATTCTTTTTTTTAACCACCCTATATAACATACATCAAAGTAATGCAACAAACTTTGAATCTGTTTTTTTGGAATAGCCGGTAAAAACAATACATTATCTAAACTACTATATTTTTTCATTAATTTAGATTTTTCGCTGCCTTCCCCGATAATAA
>Ga0256842_1003292_pt1 | contig 10877 bp, 9 predicted proteins | sample 4559240metaG_FD_185973 | JGI IMG/M metagenome (GOLD analysis project Ga0256842, IMG submission 185973) | Hydrothermal vent microbial communities from Guaymas Basin, Mexico - 4559-240 | ecosystem: Environmental > Aquatic > Marine > Hydrothermal vents | place: Mexico: Guaymas Basin | collected...
CGACGAGGAAGTCGAGGAAGAAATCAAAAAAATAGCTGAAGCACAGGCCGAAACGAAAGTATCAAGAAAAAAAATACTTAAAGAAGGCTTAATCGGGGTAATTGATTTTACCGGATATATTGACGGCGAAAAAATGGAAAACGGAAGTGCCCAATCTTATCCTTTAGAAATTGGAAGCAATTCATTTATTCCGGGATTCGAAGAGCAGCTTGTGGGAATGAAAGTAGGGGAGAGCAAAAGAATAAAAGTAACGTTTCCTGAAGATTACGGAGCTAAAGAAATTGCCGGAAAAGAAGCTGAATTTGACGTAACGCTGCAGGAAATTCAGGAAAAAGTTCCCGCCGAGATTAATGACGATTTGGCTAAAAGATATATGGCAAAAGAAGACGCTACTTTAGATGAACTTAGAGAAATGGTAAAAACATCTATAGAAGAGAGAAAAAAAGCGGAAGCCTTCGCACCTAAAAAAGAAGAGATTCTTGAATGCCTTGTTAAAAAATATGAAATAGACCTTCCTGAGAGTGTGGTGGAAAAAGAAGTTGAAATAATGATCAATAGCGAAGCTCAGAATATGAGCCCTGCGGAGCTTAAAGAACTTCAACAAAACCCTGAGAAAGTAAAAGAACTAAAAGAAAAACTTCTGCCAGAAGCGAAAGACAGAGTTAAACTCACATTTATTATTGATGCGATTGCCAAAAAAGAAGGAGTTGATGTAAGCGATCAGGAACTTACTCAAATTTTATATTATGAAGCGATTATGCAAGGACAAAATCCTCAGGATGTGGTAAAATATTATCAGGAGAATAATTTATTGCCTGTTATAAAAATGAATTTGATTGAAGAAAAACTTCTAAATAAGCTTTTAGAGGATAAAATTAAGGGAGAATAATGAGTTTATTAATACCAACCGTTATTGAAAAAACGGGAAGAGGCGAGAGGGCTTATGATATATACTCCCGCCTTCTTAAAGACAGAATTATTATGCTTCAAGGCGAGATTAACGACCATGTATCAAGCATAATAGTGGCTCAAATGTTGTTTTTGGAAGCTGAAAATCCGGAAAAAGATATTTATCTTTATATTAATTCCCCGGGCGGAGTGGTTACAAGCGGAATGGCAATATATGATACGATGAATTATATCAAGCCTGATGTGGTAACCATTTGTATGGGACAGGCTGCGAGTATGGGGGCGTTTTTACTAAGTAGCGGTACGAAGGGTAAAAGGTTTGCGCTTCCTCATGCCAGAATTATGATACACCAGCCTTTAGGCGGTGCGCAGGGTCAGGCGACAGATATTGAAATTCACGCTAAAGAAATTTTAAGAATGAAAAAAGAACTTAATAAAATTCTTGCGGAAAATACAGGACAGAGTCTGAGAAAAATTGAAAAAGACACTGAAAGAGATTTCTTTATGAGTGCCGAAGAAGCTATGAAATACGGACTAATTGATAAGGTTCTTAAAAAAAGAGAAGACTAATGATAGGTAAAAAAGACGATAAATTTGCATCAGTAAATTCTGCTATAGCGGGTTTGGATGAACCTTCTTCTCCTCTTGAGGAGTTTGCAAAAAAGGTTTTTGATAAACTTATTGAAGAAAATATTCCCCCGATACCTTATTATTATAAAATGTATTTTTTGAATATGCTTGATGACGAACCTGAAAATTTCAGAAATCAGGTATATGAATATATCTCTTTAGAAGAAACAAATGAACTTGAAAAAGATCTTGAAATAGAAAAAAAATTAAAGCAATCTTTTAAATATTCCAAAGAATTGCTTCAGCATACCGCTATGTTATACAAAAATTCACAAGCCGTTAAAGAAACTCTTGAAAAATATAAAAATGAAACCGCACATATAGCAAATCCTAAACTTTTCGAAAGATTAATTAACGGATTTGAAGAAAAACTTCAAAAAATAAATGAGAAGCTGGACAATGAATTAAATAAAATAAAACAGCTTTATTCAAAAAATGTCGAAATATTGAAAGATATTGAAAGCAATTCCGTTTTTGACGCAAAATATGGAATATATAACAAAAAATTCTTTTTAAAAGAACTTCAAAAAGAAATAAAACTTATAAATAAATTCAAGCATAAAAGCAGTGTGGTTACGTTAAAGATAAAAGACAGTGTAATAAATTCTATGAAATCGGAAAAATCTAAAATTTTATTGAACAGAAGCGTTGCGAAAATTATGCTTAAAACTTCAAGAAGGACAGATATTATTGCCCATTTAGGAGAAGGTGTTTTTGCAATGCTTCTTAAACATACCGACAGAATCGGAGCATGTAAGACAGTAGAGAGGCTTTCTGACGTAATAAGTAATTCGGCTATTTTTTTAGAAGGTGAAGAAATTAATATTAAAATTGTAGCCGGAATAGTAGAGATTGTCACTGATGAAGATGTGGAAACTTGTCTTGCCCATGCCCTTAATATGATGGAAAAGGCTGAGCAAGACGATGTTTTATATTATGTATATGAGGGAGATTAATGGCTGTATTAGATATCGTTACATATCCAAATAAAATATTAAAGCAGATTTCAAAACCGGTTGAGAGATTTGATAAAGATTTGCATAAATTATTGGACGATATGTATGAAACAATGATTGCAAAAAACGGTGTGGGCCTTGCCGCAATTCAGGTTGCCGTTCCTTTAAGGGCCCTTTTAATAGATATAGGCGATGAAGAAGGCAAGCAGAGTAAAGAGACTCTGATAGAAGTAATTAATCCCGAATTTTTAACGTGGGAGGGAAGTCAAAAAGATACCGAAGGGTGTTTAAGCGTTCCCGATTATTTTGACGAGGTTGAAAGATATGCGAATGTAAAGGTTAAATTTTTCGACAGATTCGGAAAAGAGCATATAATGGATGCCGAGGGGCTTTTAAGCGTGGCTTTTCAGCATGAAACGGATCATTTGGATGGTCATTTGTTTATTGAAAGGCTTGATTACATCAAAAGAAAGAAGTTTGAAAAAGAGTGGAAAAAACAGCTCAAACAAAAACGAAAAAAATAAACTCAGCTACACTTGAAGGGTTCAGTGCCAAAAAAGTAGAAGTTGAAAGTTCTTTTACCAAAGGCCTTCCAGGTTTTGCAATAGTGGGGCTTGGCTCGCAGGCTATCCAGGAAAGCAAAGAGAGGATAAAATCGGCTCTTTTAAACAATAATTTCGAATTTCCCCCTCTTAAAATTACTATTAATCTGGCTCCGGCCGATTTGCCCAAGTCCGGTTCACAGTTTGATTTGCCGATTGCCCTTAGTATTTTGTATCATAAAAAGGATATTGATTTAAGTGAATATTTAGTGCTGGGCGAGCTTGGGCTTGATGGCGGTTTGAGGGACACTAATTCAATTTTTCCCATTATTCTTTCTTTAAAACCTAAAAAAGTAATTATTCCTAAAGAAAGTGCCGCTAAAGTCAGTAAGATTCCGGGTGTTGAAGTGTATGCTTTTTCACATATCAGTGAATTTGAAGAGTTTATACCTCAAAAAATCGAGAATAATGAATTTAACTACGATTATATAAAAATAAACGGCCAAAAATATTATTATTTAGAAAATTTTGAATATGATTTTCAGGATGTTTTAGGACAGACTCAGGCAAAAGAAGCGGCTTTGATTGCCGCAGCAGGATTTCATAATATACTCTTTGAAGGAAGCCCCGGGGTCGGAAAATCAATGATTATTAGCAGAATGAGGTATATTCTGCCTCCTATGAGTTTGGAGGAGATACTTGAGGTTGAAAAATACAATTCGCTTGAGGGAAAGGAAGTTTCGTTTAAGCCTTTAAGACCCTTTAGAGCGCCGCATTATTCTTCCACAAAAGCCGCAATTTTCGGAGGGGGAAGCAGGGGAGCCAAAATAGGGGAGATTGCATTCGCCAACAAAGGTATGCTCTTTTTTGACGAACTTCCCTATTTTGCCAAAGACGTGCTTGAGAATCTGAGACTTCCTCTTCAGGATAAAAAGGTGTTGATTAGTCGAGTTAATTCAAAAATAGAATACGAAACCGATATACTTTTTGCAGCTGCCATGAATCCGTGCCCCTGCGGGAATCTTTTAAGTATAAATCAAGAATGCCGATGCACCGATTTGGAAATCAAAAGGTATAAAAACAGGATTTCCGAGCCTTTATATGACAGGATAGAAATATATCTTCAAATGACGGAGGATGAGGACAAATCCACAGTTTCAAGCAAAGAGATGTTTGAAAAAGTGCTTGTCGCCTTTGAAATGCAAAAGGGAAAATTTAACGCAAACCTCCCTGAAAACTATCAATTTAACATTGAAAACGCCGCTTACGAAATTCTGCTAAAAGCCATCGGGAATTTTGGACTTAGCAAAAGAAGTGAATTTAATTTATTAAAAGTAGCCAAAACCGTTGCGAATCTTGATAAACGTGATAAAATAACCAAAGAAGATTTGTTAAAAGCTCTGTCTTTCAGACGCCGTTAAGGAGAACTTATGAAACCTATATTTAAAGAAGTTTATACATTCGATAAAAAATGTTATGAGGAATACAAACTTACGGAAGATATTTTAATGGAACACGCCGCATATTCCATGGCACTTGAAATATATAAAAGATTGCCTAAAAATTCAGTTGTAAATATTGTAGCGGGTCCTGGCAACAACGGGGCTGACGGGGTCACTCTTTCAAGGATTCTGCTTGGGGATTATCATGTGAATTTATATATGCCGCTTGGAGCGAAATCTGAAATGTGCCGCCTTCAGCTTGAAAGATACAAGGCTCTTGGCGGCAGGGTTGAAGAAGAATACAAAAACTGCGACTGTTTAGTGGATGCCGTGTTTGGAAGCGGACTTAAAAGGGATTTAAGCGAGGAGATTATAACGCTCGTAAATAAAATGAATCATTTAAACGCTTTAAAAATAGCCTGTGATATTCCTACGGGAATTGATGATTGCGGAAATTTAAGACCAGTAGCTTTCAGGGCGGATGTTACGGTTACGATGGGTGCGGAAAAAATCTCTCTTTACAGCGATGCGGCAAAAGATTATGTGGGAGAAATAAAACGGGCGGATTTGGGGGTGAGTTTTACGAAATATATTCACAAGTGCTGTTATTATGTATTGGAAAAAAAAGATTTAATTACGCCTATTAGAAAAAAACAAAACACGCATAAACGTTCATACGGACATTTGGGAGTATTGGTGGGTGACAAGCCGGGAGCCGGTATTTTGGCCGCTCAGGCCGCTTTTAATTACGGATGCGGACTTGTCAGTGTTGTAAGCCGTGAAAAAATTCAAACGCCTTATGAGATTATGCAAACCGGAAATATAGAAAATTTCAGCGCCCTGGCTTTCGGAATGGGTATGAATAATCATTTTGACGATGTTTTGGATGATATTGCAAAACTTGACATTCCTATGGTTATCGATGCGGATATGTTTTATAAAAAAGAGATTATTAAATTTCTGGACAAAAAAGTTGTTTTGACACCGCATCCAAAAGAATTCGCCTCTCTTCTTAAAATAACAGGGCTTGGTGAATACAGCGTAAAAGAAGTGCAAGAAAGAAGGTTTGAATTAAGTGAGAAATTCAGTGAAAAATATCCCGCAGTTGTATTGCTTCTTAAAGGGGCAAATAAAATAATCGCCTTTAATAAAAAACTGTTTATCGACCCAAACGGTAATGTGGCTTTGGCAAAAGGAGGAAGCGGTGATGTGCTTGGTGGAATTATAGCCTCACTCCTCGCTCAAAAATGGCATCCTTTAAAAGCCGCGATTCACGGAAGTTTAGCACATTCACTTGCCGGAAACTATGAGCCCAATTACGCGCTTACTCCCACCAAAATTATAGAAAACCTTTGTTTAGTGGGCAGGGTTGTTTTATGCTAAACTCCAAAGATAAAAAAATGACAGCTTCGTGCTCCTTTTTGCTTACGCAACACTCAAATTTTGCTAAAAAGTGCGAACGGCAAGCGCCCTAACGGGTAGACGCCCTTTTTTTAACGCAAAATTTTCGTTAAAATCCCCAATGCTGTCATATTTTTACTTTTTCGTTATTTAAATTTTTTCAGCGTGAAACAGCCCTGGTTTAATGGGTAGTAAGTAGTAGGTAGTTTTTAATAAAATACTAAAATACAAATTTTATCACCTTCCCCTTTCCCCCTTCACCCTTTATTATAAAGCTTTTTGAACTCTTCACAATTTTCCAAAAGTTCTTCTTTTTTACCGGTGCAAACTATCTGTCCGTTTTTAAAAACTAGAATTTCATCGGTATTGTCGATTGTATGGAGTCTGTGGGCGATTATGAATACCATCATGTCTTTGAGGTTGTTGATGGCATCCATTATAACCGATTCGCTTTTGTTGTCAAGCGCGCTTGTGGCTTCGTCGAGTATCAAAACATCCGGGTTTTTATATAATGCCCTTGCTATTGCAATTCTCTGTTTCTGTCCGCCGCTGAGGTTGCTTCCGTTTTCCTGTAAGACGGTATTAATCCCATCAGGCAGGGATTCTACGAAATCCAAAAGATTTGCCTTTTTAAGTGCGTTTTTAACTTTTTTCTCGTCTATTTCCTTGCCGTATGCAACGTTTGCGGCTATGGTGTCACTGAAAATATGGACGTTTTGAGGAATATAGGCGATTTTTTCCCTTAAGTCTTTAAGGGAATAATTTTTTAAATTTTCACCGTTTATCAAAATTTTGCCGTCATATGGGTCGTAAAATCTCATTATCAGACTGACAAACGAGCTTTTTCCGCCCCCGCTGTCACCCACAAGCCCTACTTTTATAGGCTTTTTGGCAATATAGTTTATATTTTTTAAAGCGGTGTTGTTTCCGTATTTTAATGATACGTTTTTAAATTCTATTTTTTCAATATTATCAAGTTTTTTATTTCCTGAGACAATCTGAGGTTTAAGTTGGAAAATTTCTTTTAATCTTTCATTCGCCGCAATTGCATTTTGAAGACTGGAATATGTATTTGATGCTCTTTTAATAGGTTCTGTCATCATAAAAAGAGCCGTCATAAATGAAAAAAACGAACCTACCGTCATTTCTCCGTTAATAACTTCATGACCTCCTACGATAATAACGATTGCTGCGGCGGTTGCGTTTATAAGTTCAAGTATAGGATTTAAAAGAGCCGAAGTTCGGACTGTTTTAAGGTTTATTTTTAAATATTTTAAGTTTTCTTTTTTAAATTTTTCATATTCGAATATTTTGGCGTTATATGCTTTTATTGTTTCTATGTTTTTAAATATTTCACTTAAATGTTTATTTAAATCAGCCGTTTTGGCTTGGGATTGTTTTGAAAGGTTTTTAAGCTTTTTTGCTATTTTATTTATGGGATAGACGATAAGCGGCAAAATAATAATTGCAAAAAAAGCAAGTTTAGGACTTTGGTATATTACAACTCCCATTAAAAAAAAAGCCATTAAAATATCTCTTATAAAGTTTGCCAAGTCATGGCTTATAGCGCTTTGAATTCTGTTGATGTCATTGATAATTCTGCTGACAAGTTCGCCTGAGTGTGTTTTTTTGAAGTAATCCATATCAAATTTTAAAATATAATGTAAAAATTTGTTTCTTATCTGTCTTACAACATCCTCGCCTATATATGTAACATAATACGTCTGAATGTATCTACCGAGCCCTTTTATAAAATAAATTATAATAATTCCAATAGGAAGCAGATACAAAAGTTGTTCGTTTTTTTCTATAAAAATTTTATCAAGGACAGGTTTAATGATATACGCAATGGCTGATGTTGATACCGATACCATTATCATACCGATTATTATTAAAAATATCTTTTTTTTGTAATATTTATAATAAGGAAAATATTCTTTAATAAATTTCCACAAAATTCAAACCTTTCATTTGTTATAATTTTAATTAATATTGTATCGAAAAAACAAAGGAAATAATGGACGCTGTAATTAAACTCAGTTCTTTAGGCGATATTATACATTCTTTGGTTGTTTTGCCAAAACTTGAAAAACCCATAGACTTTGTAGTGGATGAAGCATTTAAAGAAATTTTACAAAATAATCCTTACATTGATAATATTGTATCTGTAAATTTAAGGGCTGCTAAAAAAGATAAAAAACAGCTGTGGCATATTTATAAAAAATTAAGAGAAAAAACATATCAAAACGTATATGATCTTCAGGGGCTTATAAAAAGCTCTCTTGTAGCGAGAATTATAGGAAACGAAGTAATCGGATATGCAAATCCTAGGGAAAAAATAGCTTCGATTTTTTACGATAAAAAAATAAGATCAAAAAAGAAATTTGCCGTTCAGCGATATCTTGAGCTTTTTGAAACGGATGATGATGATTATTTGATTAATCATACGAAACTTCTTTTTTATAAAGACAGGGAGTTTGAATTTTTGAGCAAGAGCAGAAAGAATATAGTTTTTATAATAGGCGCAAGCTGGGAGTGTAAAAAAACGCCTCTTAATATTTGGATAGAACTTGGAAAATATTTTAAAAACGAAAACATTATTATTCCTTATGTGGGGGAAAATGAAAAAAAAGAAACGTTTTTTATAGCTGAAAAATTATCAAACGTCACTCCGGTTTCGCTTGATTTAAATGATTTGAAGGCTTTAATCGACAAAAGCGATTTGCTTATAGGAAACGATACGGGGCCGAGTTTTATAGCGTGGGCCAATAATGTGAAAAATATAATTCTTTACGGATGTACCTATAATAACAAAATTCTGGAAAACAAATATTCAAAAAGCGTTGAAATCCAACAGGGAGAAATAAATAAAAGATTGAATGTAATGGGTAAAATGGATGTAAAAAACATTATCAGGAAGATAGATGAGTTTAAGTAAAACAATAGGCGATATTTTATATTTTTTTGATAAAAGAAGAAAAAAAGTTGTTTTTACAAATCTTGATCTGGTATTTCCCGGTATGTCTAAAGATGAAAAAATTGAACTTGCAAAAAAAATATATGAAAATTTTGCATTTAACCTCTTGGAACTGATTAAAAACAAAAACCTCTCACTTGAGGATTTAAAGGAAAAAATAGAATTTGTGGGAATGGAAAAAGCAGAAAAATATTTAAACAAACCCGCAATTTTTATTACCGCACATTACGGCAACTGGGAGATTATCCCTCAAGTACTGGGAGGTATATTAAATATACCTATGACGGTGGTGGTAAGGGATTTGGACAATAAACTGGTTAATTATTTTGTAAAAGCCAACAGGGAAAAATACAATATCAAAACGGTAAATAAAAAAGGCGCACTTAAAAAACTTATAGGCGATATCAAAAAGGGGAGAAGTGCGGGTATTTTGGTAGATCAAAATACCGCAAGAAAAGAGGGGGAAGACGTTGTTATGTTCGGGCTTAAAGCCCTTCACACCCCAAGTGCCGCCCTACTTTCAAAAAGGTTTAAAATTCCTATAATCCCCGTTTTCGTTCAAAGGGATAAAGACAAATATAAATTTATATTTAAAGATCCTATTATCGAAGAGGATATAAAAAAATCCGTCCAAAAACAAAGCGACGTTATTGAGGAGATGATCAGGCAAAAACCTGAGGAGTGGTTTTGGTTTCACAGAAGATTTAAGCACTATTATGAGGACAGGTATGAATAAATTAAGCGTTGTTATTATTACCAAAAATTCTCAAAAATACATAGCCGATGCCGTTAAGTCGGCCGATTTTGCCGATGAGGTGTTAGTGCTTGACAGCGGAAGCAGTGATAAAACCTGTAAAATAGCAGGTGAACTTGGTGCAAGGGTGGAATATCAGCAGTGGCTTGGTTTTGGAAGACAAAAACAAAAGGGCGTAGATTTAGCCAAAAACGACTGGGTTTTCGTGCTCGATTCTGATGAGAGGATTTTGCCTGAGCTAAGGGATGAAATATTAAAAGAACTTCTAAATCCAAAGTTTGACGCTTATTATGTTGCCAGAATTAACAATTTTTGGGGCAGGGATATAAAGTATCTCGGGCTTTATCCGGATTATACGATTAGGCTTTTTAACAGGAAAAAAGCAAGGTTTAACGACAGGGATGTGCATGAAAGCGTAATCTGTAAATGCGAAAAGGGATATTTGAAACATCCTTTAAAACACTTTGCTTATGAAAGTATTGAAGAATTTATTGCCAAACAAAACAGATATTCTTCTTTAGGGGCTAAACCTGATAAAATAAAAGCGTTTTTTTCACCTTTTTGGACATTTTTTAAGCTCTATTTTATTAAACTCGGTTTTCTTGAAGGATGGGACGGGTTTGTAATAGCAAGGCTTTATTCTGAATATACGTTTTGGAAATACGTTAAAGGCAAAAAATGAAAATATTAGTCATAAAATTCAGAAATATAGGAGATGTGCTTTTGACTACGCCTCTTATTAAAAATCTTAAATTAAACTTTCCGGATGCACAGATTGATGTTTTAATCAATGAAGGAACTGAAGCGGTACTTAAATATAATCCAGCTATTAATAAAATCTATACTTATGATAGAAACAAATATAAGAATTTTTCTTTATTGAAAAAATTAATAAAAGAATATAAATTTTTAAAGAATTTTAAAAATTACGATATCATTATTAATACTACCGAAGGCGATAGGGGTGCTTTTATTGCAAAATTTTCTAATGCCAAAATAAAAGTGGGGTATCCTGTTAAAAAAAACAGAATACTTAAGTATGTGTTTAATTTCCAAATGCCAAAACCTCCTCTTTTAAGACATACAATCGAAAACAATCTTGATGCCCTGCGGGTTTTAGAAAAAAATGTATATGAAAAGAGAGTATATATTTACTGGAATAAAGAGGATGAAAAAAAAGTTAATGGATTGTTGCCAGAAACAGAGTTTGTGCATATTCATCCGGTTTCGAGGTGGCTTTTTAAATGTATAAAAGACGAGATTGTG